>Ga0070706_100003547_pt1 | contig 15342 bp, 16 predicted proteins | sample KBSK5501metaG_FD_65476 | JGI IMG/M metagenome (GOLD analysis project Ga0070706, IMG submission 65476) | Corn, switchgrass and miscanthus rhizosphere microbial communities from Kellogg Biological Station, Michigan, USA - KBS K5-50-1 metaG | ecosystem: Host-associated > Plants > Roots >...
AAGACGGTCTTTGTAGTAATGAATGTGTTGTAGAAAACTTTAATTCCCTCGGCTGTCGTAATATCTGTAATAAATATTTTTTTGTCCCCTAAGACTTGTTTGTAAAAATTAACCACGGGTGTAATATCACCATCTTCCTTACCAATTAAAATGAATTCAGGATTGTAAAAGTCATTAATTACTGTTCCCATTGCGATAAAATAGGGATTATAAACATAGTTTATATATGGATTTAGAATCGGTTTTATTTCTTTTTTGTAGGTTCCAGGTAAACATGTTGATATGATAACCAAATTGATTTTTTTATTTAGTTTTTTTGTAGCAGAAGCAATATCTTTTATAGCTCTTTTGAGATATGAATAGTCGAAGTCGGCCCTAATCTTTGGAATTGGTTTATCTCCTTCGAACATTTGTTCGTGGGGGGTTTGAATGGCACAAAATATGAGGTTGGTTTTTTTGACAACTTCTTCTATAGAATTTGATATTTCTAAATGGGTATTTTCAAGCAAATCTTCAAACTGTTCCTCATGGAAAGGAACCTTTTTATCTTTGAGATAGTTTTTAACTTGTGGATTTACATCATAACCAATAACATTAGCCCCACGGGCCTCCATAGCGAGTGCAACAGGAAGACCGAGCTTTCCTAGGCCAATAAGTCCAACAAATTTCATTTTTTGTGTAGCAAGATAGTATTAATATCTTTATCTAACAGATCTTGGGGCAGGATGCGTCTCTTTTCGTTCCAATTCTTTTTGTGCTCAGCTCTATCTTTTTCAACTTCATAAAATGTTTTATCTTTTAAAATATTTTCTCCACCATATTTTCTGTGTTTGGGTTGAATTCCCATTATGTCATGCGAAATACCTGCACCGATTGCCACCATGCGTACCCAGTCGTCGCAATTTGGAGTTAATGCGAAATGTCCAATGCTTTCAAAATAAGCACGACTTACGATAGGGAATAAATTATTAATAACTTTTCCCTGGCCCCAGATATTTAGAACAACTGGTTCAACTTTTGGGTTATACACTGCCAGGGAACCCTTAAGAACATCAAACCAATCAGGGTTATCAAAATATGCATCATCATTAAATTCAAAAACCCAATCATATTTTGCCTGAGAGGAAAGGAAATTTAACATGATATGGAATTTAATATAACCAACTCTCTCTTTTACAAACAATCTTATATTTGGGTTATTATCAAAAAGTTTATGGTACTCAGATAGCTTTGGATCATCACTATCTAACCAAACCAGTGCTTCCATTCCATGTTTATCAAGTTCCAAACTATTTAATGAAGTTAACAATTCATTTGGACGATTTCTGCTGGGTACTATAACGCTGATCATTTTGAATGGTACAGTCTAATGTATGTATACTATTTTTTCAAGCTGATTTTATTTTAAATCTAGATACAACTTGGAAACGTTATCTATATGATAATTCTCAGATCTTTTAAGAGCTTTTTCAGCGATTTCATTATAATAAACAGGATCATTTTTTAATCTTTTAATTTGTGCAAGCATTTCGGTAATCGTCCTGGCTGGTACGTAACACCCCCCCCATTCGCGTTCATAACTTTCCTCAGGGTAGGCAACCATTGGTATTCCAAATGAACTGGAATTTCCAAGCTTATTGGGGTTTTGAAAAGGAGCCATACTCTTAAAAATTACTCTTGGTCTGAACCCAACTTGTATATCAATTGAATAGTAAAAATCGGAAACATTAAGCCGCATTTCCTGTTTATTATTAGTTTTATATGTTTCCCAGTAATCCTCTTCGAATTTTAATTCCATTCCGATTTTCTTTAGTTCTTTTCTAAAAATATCAGTAGGATACTGAAAAGCTGTAATTTTACTTCCGATTATGCCCACAGTTTTAACTGGTCGGTTCGGTCGTAGTCTGCGCTCAAAGTTAACATGCTGATGGGGGATGAAAACAATATCTTTCCTATTTAACGATTGTTGTAGCCAATCTTTCGCGGTTTCGCTAATTGCAATGACACCAACTTCAGGATGTGTTTTGAGCCATTCTGCGGCTTTGGGGGAATCATCTACATCTGAGTAAGTATGTTTAGGATGATTTTCAGGCGGAAGAATTTTTACATATATACAAATGTCGTCTTCAAATCCTTTGGTCGGGTTTTCCTTTCCACCCAAATACCGGGCCATCTGATGCCCCCTAATATACCCGGATCCACCTCTGGAGAAAAAAAAGGAAAAGTTTTTTTTCATCTAGAGTATTTTTGTATGATACTCATCTGAAGTCAAGCAGGTTTGTATTTTAATTTTACTCATAATATAATGTCTGGCTATGGCAAATTTAGAAAGAAAAAACCCATATTTTACAGAATTTGAAAACGAATATTTTAATTCCGAAAACATTACCGCTGTCATTGTTGATTCAGGAAGAAGTCCACTTAGCAACGTGATAAGGAACGATCTGAATAAAAAATGGGATTTGCTTCCCGGAAAAAAATGGCCCAACGATACGAATCCATCTAGGTTTAGATATGAAGGACATAAAGTTCAAGATGGCAAAATTATATTAATGGTGTCTCCAAGTGTAAGCTATAAGGACTATGCAGCCTGGGATCAAAATTTTACAATACAATATGGTATCGACTCTGCTCCGCTACCAATTTCTGTTACAACATTGATAGAAACAACCGATCATAAGTTAGTATTAACTAAAAGAAAACCTGAGGCTGATTATAAGGCTGGTGGGCTATCGGGAGTCGGTGGGTTTATGGAAATAAAAAAGGATGCAAAACCAAACGGTACTCCTGATATTCTGGGGGCTCTAAAGCGTGAAGCAAATGAAGAAACAGGATTGGAATCAAATGAACTGAATATTTCGAGTCTCAATAGTATTATTTATAACCCAATATCTGGAAGTGTCGATTTGGTATTTTGGAGTAAAACTTCGCTAAGTACGATTAAATTGGCCAGAAGAGAACACGATGAAGAAAATACTTTAGTTTTTGCCGATATGAATCCTGATTCTTTACAAAACCTGGTGTTGACGAGAACTAATGCCTTTACAGTCGGTGTTTTAGGTCTATTAATTGCAAAAGGTAGTGAAATGTTTGGTAAAAAGTGGGCTGATGAAACACTTGGGATTTTTAGATTAAGAGGAATCTCATACTCCGAAGCTGTTAAAAGAGGTCCGAATTTACTTAGAAAGTTAGAACTTAAGGATAGCAATAAATAACCGAGTTATAACTTATATTTTTCCTTAATAACTTCCGGTAAATCATTAATATCATATTTGTAAGCATAGGGGATATTGTGTTCGTTCCCGAGTGATATTTCCAAATCTTTATTATCTCCCTCGATCGACCAGTTTAGCCATTTATCATACCAATCTTCATTGGGGCGCCGGTCTCCAGTTTTTGGAGAATTTGCTATTGCCAGCAAATGTTTCCAATAGACGGTTTGGGGATTCCAACAAAAGCCAAAATTATGAGTATAAACCGGTAAAAATGGCGTATGACGAACGTTGGCAAAACGTCCTGTTGCAGGTAGAAGGTCAAGGTTGTCCATGTTCCAAAAGACCGTCGTGACTCTGTTTCTTTCAGGAATCCTATACTCATATGTTTTCCATAGTTCGATTGGTCTTGTGGTAGCATGAGTAATTTTCCCTTCTGACATGATCTCCAAAGCCTTGAGGATTTCCGTCTTCTTAAAAACATGATCAACCTCAATCATCATGAGTAGATTTGGTCTCTCCCAATTTTTAAGAAGAACATCGTTCACGATGTGAGTAAATTGGCCTTTATCTGAGTTAACGTGGTCGTATACCAATGTAACTTTGGGATCATTTAATTCTTTAACTTTGTCTAAGGTATTATCAAATTTTTTAGGGAATTTAACCTCCTGGCCTTTATAAATTACAGATTTAACGTCTCCCCAAACTTTGTCATCCCAGAAAACGAAAATCTTATCTACGTGATCTCGAATTGACTTTATTGATTCCTGGACAAAATCTTCACCATAAAACAGGCGATAGGCTGCGTAAATCATGTTAAGAGAACTCTTTTAGGTCGTGGAAGTTGCTAACAACAGCAGTGTTTGGATTGAGTTTTGTATATTCATAATGATACTTGAATAAATCCCATATTTTTTCATAACCATAATGTTTAGCTTTTGAAAAATTACTGTCATGTATGATCATGTATTCTGCGTGATTTGCCAATCTTTTTATGTCAACCCAGCGTCTTTCATCTGGTGCATGATCGATTAGTACCATTCCCCAATGCTTTTCGATTTTTGCGTCATCCCAGTTTTCAACCTTGACGACCTTATGAAATGGCACTGGGTACTTCATTACTTTTTGATACCAAAAAGTGTTTGATTCATAGGAAATCAATTTTCTTCTTGCCATTTGACAAAGCCACCTTAAAAGTGAAGTAGAAAAATAGCCTGAGCCAAGTTCTAACACATCTCCCTTGGTTAGTTCAAAAACCTTCGCAAGCATTGGAATATGCGTCGCTTGTTTTACGGCTAAATCAACTTCTTTTACAGTTTTCATTATTTTTTTGTCCAATAGTAACTTGGCTGTTCGAATCCCTCTCTATCCTTAATCTTATCAGAATATGGGTCAGTTAGCTCAAAATCAATTTTGTGGGCATAAGTATATGCATTAACTGCAGGAACAACCCCTGCTTTCCTAAAATTGTAATAATCATCGCCCGATATAATACCTCCGATTCTAACTTTTTTTGACCATTCAATCAAATCCTCTATTACATAATCAAAAGAATGATTTGCATCAATGTAGACAAAATCAAGTGAATTGTCCTTAAACCTTTTAACTGCATCCATACTCATTTCGCGAATAATCTCTGCATTGTAGTTAGATAGTCTGTTTTTTGCAATCTCAAAATGATGCTCATTTCGTGCCGTACTTCCGCTCCATTGGTTTCCGCGGTAAGGTTGCCAAACATCAATACAATAAAGTTTTAAATTGGGAATTGCCTTAAACATGGCTTCTGAAAAGTAACCCTCAGCAACTCCGATTTCAGCGCCAGTAGTAAATCCCAGATCTCCAAAATGTTTAATTAAGTCAAATTTACTTTTCATATAGCTTTAAAATATCTTCAGCCCGTCCCCAGTATGGGATTTCAATTGCTCTAATGTCCCCAAGACGTTTGCGTTCTCCACGGCTTAAATATCCAAAGGCTTCAGGGTGAGAAAACACCACATTGGTCTCTGTGGTGTAAAATTCCTCGGTCTCTCGAAAGCTGACACCCAGCTTTTCCTCGTATCTGCCCGGGTCTCCCCAGTAATGTAGTGGGACTTTTTCATCAGGAACACCTTTAAATTTATCAAACCTTTCCTCGAGAGCGGAAACGAGCATGTCACGTTTTGCTATCAAACTATTTACGACCTTTCTTTTGTTTCTGAATGAAAATATGGGGGGTTTGGTCCAAGTAAACAACGACCACTTGGCCATATTGTAGGAAAAAACATCGTTTTCAGGTAGGTGGTAATGAAAATGTTCATGGGAATACAAAATATCATCTTCAGCCATAGCCACATATTTAGTTTTTGCTGCTTTACAACCAGCCAAAATTTGCCTGTACAGGTTCAAATGGGACCTGCCAATTTCCCCGACACAAATGTTTTGTCCAAAAGCAATGGGTTTTTGAGAAACGCTTATTAGAGGAAGATCTCCTATTGCTCTCAATAGTTGCTTTTTAGTGTTTTCTAAGAAAAAAGGGTTATGCTCGTCCAGCCAATTAGAGGTGTAGTAGACGACTGTCAAGTCATTTTTGGTCACCTTGGCCATAATTCCTCCTCCAGTCCGAGAGCATTTCCCCAATGTGGCAAACTTTTTTCTACAGGCCCCTCAGTACCTGTATACCAACGCATGCCATTTCTGGTTTTTATATTTATAATAGGTACTTCGCTTGTAAAGGGTGACCACCCACGATATTTATGGAAGAGGGGGTGGGGTTTTTTAAGGCTCCATTGAGGAAGTTTTCCAAGAATAATCTCCAACCGCGACAATAAAAGCTCCCGATTTGTATAAAGGCCACACAATGAAAACGCCTTTTTTCTAAAAACATCAGACCCTTTGTAAAGTATCCATAAGTTTGTGTAGTGATAGGCGGCGTTTTCATCTTTTGGCTTAAAATCGAAATACCCTGAAGGAGGATATAGACAATCAGCTTCGGCCGTGCAGATAAATTTTGTTTTGGCCTTTAAAGCTCCAATTTGGATTTGCCTATAAATATTATGATCTGAAGTTCCCACGTCCCCGACACAAATGTTTTTACCGAAATCGATGGGTTTTTGAGAAACAGAAACTAGGGGAATACCTTTAATAGTTTTAAGAAGCCTGTTTTTGATTTTAGTCTCAAAACTTTCTTCTTCTCGGTTTGATGTGTAATAAATTACTGTAACGTCCATTTTGTTTTGTCGGGAGGCCAACCTGGAACGGGCCAGAACCTTTCGATTAACCAGGTAAATGGTAGGGTTTGCTTATGCCAGGCAGTATTTGTAAGCCACCTATTGGTATATGTAGCACCTTTTTCAAGCTGGCCCCCTTCGAGCTTATAACCTCTTCCCATTTCCTTGTCTTTATGAAGATGAGCGTACCATGTTTTTTTATTGGTAACAACGCGTCCACCGGATAACCAACATTTTAGTCCAATTTCCTGGAATTCATTACTGAAAGTTCCGTAATTTTCTTCATCCTCGAGTTCAAGGTACTCATAATATTTCTTTGACATAAACCAACATGATCCTTGGGCACTCATATTGTCATCAATTAAAAATTTTGCTCGTTCCAGAGCTCTTTGTTCCCAAACTTTTCCATGTAAACCTTGTTTTCCATCAGGGCCGGGATATGAAAGGTATTCATAGTCGATATCTGCTTTTTTAGTTTTTTCGATAGCCCAATTTTTCGCGTCCAACCGCTTCCTTCGGGGGACAACCACCCAATTCTCTTTATAATATCCCAGAAGCTCTATATCAAACCCTTCCGCAAACATACAATGTGCATCACATTTCAAAATATATTCACCTTTAGAAATGGCTACCCCGGAATTGATTGCGTTTCGCATACCGCCGGGGGTACCTAAATGAAGATAGGTAACGCGGGGGTCGTTAATGGTATTATTTATCCAATAGCCGTCGAGAACTACTATTATTTCAACAATTCCCTTAGCTTTCTTCAACAAATCATCTATTGTCTTTTGGAGAAATATTTCATTTCTTGCAGGAATTATTATTGATACTTTAGGTTCCATCTCAGGCGTAGTTTACAGGACGATTTGACTTTAAACAATATATCTTATTAAATGAGGTCATGACACTCTGGGGTATGCCAAAGCGAGCACTTCTTATTGGCTTGGGTTTAATCGTCGCGCTTGGAACTGCCATGTATTTTGTATCAGTAAAGTCAGTAACAACAACTGCTACAGGACAAATCCTTAAAGAGCAACAAACGATTGCCAGAGCAGAGAGTAGCAATCTTTCAGCCTTTTTTCAATCTTTTGGTAATTCAGTTACAGTTTTGGCCGAATCCGGAAATTCAAACTCGTTTGATGATTTTATTAATCAATGGAGAAAAACGGGAATCGTTGTCGGAGTAGCCTTAACCGATAAAGACGGAAAAGTTATAGCCGACTCGAATATCTTAGGTACTCACGATACTGGAGCATCGCTTGCAGACCGCGATTACTTCTCTTGGGCAAAAAGTCAAACGAATAATAATGCTTATTTTGTTGGGCAGCCGGTTGTAAGTAAACTTGGGGCGAGTAAGGGGCAGATGATTGTTCCTGTAGCGGCCCCTGTATTTAAAGGCGGCAAATTTAATGGTGTGGTCGCATCGGCTGTTAAACTTCAGCTACTAACAAATCATTACCTGGAGCTTATGAGAATAACAAACTCAACAGATATCTATCTAATTGATACGAAAGGCAACCTTTTATATAGCAATACATCACCCGACAAAGTTGGCACAAACGCATTTGAAAGTCTTAAAAACCAGTTTATAGGGAGTTCTATAATTAGCGGTCTTCTTGAAAAGGCGATAGCGGCAGGTAAAGAAGGAAGTCTAAACGCTTCATACCTGGGGCCATCCGGAAAGGTCGAACCACATTTGGTTGCTTACGAATCGATAGATTTGGGAAATTCCAAATGGCTTCTTGTAGTTTCTTCCCCAATCAAGATGGTTTCAAGTTTAACCGACCCGATTCATATCCGTCAGATTGCCTCACTTCTTTTGATTGCCATGACAATGTTCTTCTTTGGCTATATAGTTCTTCACGAAGCTAAAAGAGGTTAAAACAAATTGTAATAGTAATCGTATTTGAGATTTGTCCTGCCTGCCCATGCTGTTGGGAAGTCGACATTGCCTTTAGCATATCGGAACGAAGTTGAATCTGTATCTTCACGCATGATCAGCCAGCCACCCGATTTATTGGTGAACCCGTAGTAAGTTGTAGTACCGCTGTCATCAATCTCGGAAATATTGTAGCCGTTTTGGGCTAAAGAGCCTCCGCCCGGGCTCGAATTTGAACTCGCAGTACCTGTAGTATTTTCCGTAACCGGTTGGTTCAAAAATAGGCTGTCAACCCGGCGCCCGAGAAGAGAAGAGACAAAGAAGAATATGCCGGTTGTTCCAACAAGCTTCAAAAACGTTCTCTTATCAATATCAATAACATCTTCACTCTCTTTTACCGGAACAGCTACCACGTTAGCGGCGGTCGGTGTAGATTTTACTGTGGCAATGGGTACGACTGCTACTTTAGGTTTATTTGAGAATATTTTTATAGCAAAATAAGCTGTGATTGGATAAAGAATTACTGCTACGATTAGTTGTAGGTAGGTGGTAGCAGTCACAAAAAGGAGAACAACAAGAATGCTCCAGATTAGAAGCCCGGCGTAGGTCAATATTTTATAAAAACTTTTCATATACTATTCTCCCTTTCAACGTATTTTGGTGAGATAAAACCATTTGTTCCGTCAGAAAGGACCACCTCGTACCAACCTGAGACAATTGACACAAGTTCAAAAGTTTCGCCATCTGTTGCTTCACCAACTTTTTCTGAACCCACCGATGCCGATTTTCGGATATTAACACTTTTGGAACCATCCGTTATTTTGATTGTAATTATAGTTTTTGGTGCTTCTGTGGCGGAAGGAGTGGGGGTTGGTGCAACTGTTGATTCGGAAAGAACTGAAGAGGGTGAAGGTGAGGGGTTTGTCGACCCGGAGGCGCTAATATTTTTAATTCCGACCGAAAGAAGAAGGAAGAATATGCCAACTGCGGCCATATAATGAAATGTAGGGGCAGGTGAATGTGTTTGAATGGGCGCGCTCACTGGCAGAGTGGTCTTTTTTATACTTACAAGGTGATCGCTTTCTCCGTCAAAAGTGATGCCGTCCAGAAGTGCCACTCCTTTTTGGTCAAGTTCATATTTCTCAACAAAATCTTTATAGTTACCCTCCGACTTCAAAGGCCTGAGCCACGAAGTTTGCCTTGTGTCTAGGTATTCCGGGTATGACGAGTATCCGTTTGTTCTATGGAAGAAGCGGGTCAGGTATGACAAAGCCGCTTCGTCTTTAATTACAATTGCTTTATAGGCACCGGCAAAGAGGGAACCAGTGCGATTATATTTTTTGTTGAAATATATCGAATATCTTGTTGATAGAGACCTCAAAAATCTCTCAAGAGATCCTTCCGTATTTTCCTTAACAAGTAAATGGAAATGATTTGGTTTCAGGGAATAGGCAATTAGTTCCACTTTCTCAAAATAGTTCTTAGGAAGATGGGGAGTACCGGAATAAATTTTACCCTTTACTGTGAAGGTTTTTTTGGTGCTTTCGATATCCTTTTGGGGTGATAAATATTCAGCGATGTAGTTTAAAAATGTATCACTATCCTCCTTGTCAGAGAATATTAGGAGTTTATCGATACTCTTGTTGTATACATGACGATATAAACTTTCCCCCGTTGTGGCAGGCATATAACATAACACTAACTTGTAAGGAGTGGCAATGCAATAGCCATTTGGTGGCTAATTATATCCTTGCAAGGTGTGCATTAAGGAGAGGCGGGCGGGGTTGAATCAGACGGAAGCTGAATGGGAGGCTTGATAGTACTAGTTTGTTTAGTTTGAGGTGCGGTTAAGTTATCACTGCTTCCTGCCGGCTTATTCTTTTGCAAATCTGCCAAAACTCCTTGAGCGACTGTGTAATCGTTGGAATCTTTAGCAACAAGTGTAAGAACTATATTTATCTCGGCAATGGCGTTATCAAAATCTTTCTTCTCTCGATAGGCAATCGCCAAATTGTAATGGGCATTGGCAAAATCTGGTTTAGCAAGAACCGCAAGTTTAAAAGAACTTATAGCATCATCAAATCGCCCCAAGGCGTAATAAACTCCTCCCAAGGAAATTCTTAAGTCAGGGCTTGTTGGGTCAAGGGCTACCGCCTGAGTATAAGTTTGAATTGCAAAATTGTCAGCCCCCTGGGCGAACGGCATTATCGCCCTATAAATTTGAGCCAAAACTTCCCAGTTACCACTTCTCCCCGGGTTTAGAATTACTGTAGCCTTACCTTCATTGATTGCTTGTTGTACCAACTGAGTTATGGTTTGCTTATTGGCGTCACTTACCGTCTTCTGGCTGGCCAAAGACTGGGCAAGAGCCATGTCCACTTGTGCAAGAGAAGCGTGGTACCTGTCGACTTTGGGGTTTTGATTAACCGCCAATGAAACCAAGTTGTAAGTATCCTTTGCATTGTTTTGAGATAGTGCAGTTATAGCTTTCGTGAATGTTACCTCGGCGGTCATTACTTTTATTCCAAAGTAATTGGCGGCAACTACACCAGCCAAAATCAAAACGCCAAGTGTCAAGCTCGGAATTTTGGGAGCGAATTTACTTCCTGAATCAGCTGCAAAAGTTTTGAGAGTAACCATCTTTTCTTCTGAACCGGAATTTATCGCAAGCAGCACAAAAAGCGGTACAAAAAGGACTGGCGATATGGGGAATACCGCAAAAAGCAGCAAAAAGGCGACGATTGCAAGCTTTTCCAAAGTAATACCTTTCCTCACAAACTTATAAACCGATATAAGTAGAAGTGCGAGTGCAAAAAGCCCAACAAATCCCGTTTCGGTTAACGCTGTCAGGTAATAATCTGTAGCGGTTGTGAATCTTACTGCCCAAAGATCGGTCTTATTGTAGGTTACAGGCCTAAACTGATTGAATGCTGACAGATAATTACCCGGCCCGAATCCGAAAATTGGGCTTTTGGCGATAACCCCCACCGCAACTTCCCAAGATGTTTGAACCTCCGGAAACTTGGGCGATTGAACTTTGCCGGGAAGTGCGTTCATTATTAAAATCACTGAAGCCATTACAATTACGGCTGAAGCAACACCCCAGAAAACTTTTTTAACCAAATCTTTCTCCTTAAGAATTATTCCGGATCCTACAAAAAGTAGGGGAATAAGAAAAACTAAACCCGGGACGACTCCGCCAAGGGTGTTAAAGGTGGGCTCTTTAAAAAGTGCAGGAAGCTGTGGAACTTTAGCAAAAAGGCCAAGTTCGGTCAAAAATAAAGATAGGGAATACAAAACTCCTGAAGTAAATAATGCGATGGTTAAACCCACCTTGCCATTTTTACCCAGCTGGTTAAGCAGAAAATACAAAACTGCGGATACAATTACAAAAGTAGCGATTCCGGGAATGAAAAATGCTTCCATCTTGTTGGGTGTGGCAAAGATGGCGCTTAGGGCATAGGCGATAGCAATTAGAAGAACTGCTAAATCAAACTTTCCTGTAGCAAATGAAATGGAACCTTTTGCGAATGTCTTGACGGCCCAAAGAACCAAAAGTACCGATTCAACAACAAACAAAAGTTCAAGTTTGGAAACTACCACCGGAGAGGTTGAATTTAGAACGACAAAAACTGGGAATATTGCGACTACTATATATAGTATGTATTTTTCAAGATTTTCTAGGATTTTCATTTGTTAGGTCTTGTCATTTTTGCGCGTGAATAATCTCAATGCAACTATATATCAATAGATCAAACTACAACTCTGCAACTTATCCTTGCTTTTTCTCGCTTCTGATCCTAAAACAAATTGAAATATATTCAAAAATATCGCTCACATAAGTTTTGGCATATTTTGGATTAAAACTTATTTTAGACTCACCTTTGGTTCTAAAATTGTACCTTACCGGCATTTCATACCCTTTATTGGATACCCGATTTAATTTAAAAAGAGAATAATTAAAAAATCCAAAACCATTTGGAAAATCTTTAAAATTAATCTTTTCCAGCAAGCCCTTAACTTTTACAGCCCGAAATGCACCGTTGTGGTCTTTGATTTTGTTTTCTCCGGCAATCCATGTGGCAAACAGCTTGTTTGCAACCCAGTGATTTACTTTTCTACTAATAGTCCAGCCTTTTGTCGCGCCGCCTTTTACGTCGCGGGAGGCGACGACGAGATCATAACCTTCCTCGATTTTTTTGAGAGCCTCTGGAATTATTTTGGCATCATATGCCAGGTCAGCTTCAGTTGAAATGATTATGTCAGGATGAAGTTTGGTTAGAGCGTATTTTGTTCCGCGAATCATAGCGTTACCCAAGCCATTTTTTCTACCACTTAGGAGATGAATTGATTTATCAACCTTCATCATCTTTTTAACAATTTGGCCTGTTCCATCAGGGGAATTGTCGTCAACGATCAAATAAATAAACTCATAGCTTGTGAGATTTTTTACTTGTTTTTTGATCGTGAGAATCGCATTTTTAATATTCTCGCGCTCGTTGTAGCTTGGGATGATAAGAGTAACTTTTTGATTCATTTTACTTTGTATATAGTTACGCCGTCTTTATCATAGATTTTTGTGAGATAAGGCTTTTTATCAGGGGCAAATCCGTACTGGGTGATGCTATCATCTCCACCCAAAAATACGTAGGTGATATGATTTTCCTTTAGGAATGCCAAAGCCTTTTTATTATCGATTTCCAATAGAAACTCATTGGTCTTTTGAATTTTTCCGGGGAAATCGATGGTTTGAATCTGGTGTCCCAGATAGACTTTCCTGCCAATTAGCCCAGGAATAAGGTTGCCAAAATAGCGATTGGAAAGAATTACATCATCGAAAGTGGTTTTTGTACCCAACCATTTAATTCCATCCAGATTTCTCGAGTCAATATAATAATAATCAGGACTTTGTGAAAATTTTTGGAAATCCCAAGCCACTTTTACCATCGACCCCGAAGCCATAAAAACAATTGTCGCGACAATAACTAGTAGAGATTTTTTTGAAATGGCAAACGTCCCTGCTATGGCAAGCGGAATTTGGACACCTTCTATAAATCGTCTTTGAAAATTCACAGGAATATAAAGCAAAATCGCGGTTACCCCTACCCAGAGAAGAATCAGTTTAGATTGCACATCTTTTTTATCGAGGATAGTATTAAAACCGATGACTGCCAAAACGAGGAGGAGCCCATAGCCCAGGACATAATCGGTAGGTGGGGGAGAATATAGAGTGTTTTGAGCATTCCACAAGGCTAGTATCGGGTTAGTTTTTGTTGCGACGAATTGATATACCAGGCCGATCCCTGAAAAGAAGGCGATGGCTAAAGATTCGAAAAAAGATTTTTTCGACCATAAAGCCGTTAAAAACAATACGGGTACCGCGACAATGACGTCAAAAGGATGTTCAAAAGACAGAGCAAAGAAGACAAAAAAAGTTCCAACAAGAGGGGGTGTGTTTCCCGATTTGAGATATTTTATGAAGAAATAAAAACCAAGGATGAGTAGAGTTACCGATAAAATAAAATGAGGAGCTTCAGCAAAAGATAGAAATGTAAAACCTTCAGGCACCCAGAGGTCAATTGAGTTGGTAACCCAAGAAGTGTTGATTGTGTTCAAGAGGAAACCCAAACCTCCTGCGGAGAGAATAAGGCTGTATGCTGTCAGCCTTTTTGTAGACGATTCAAAAAACAGGCTCAAAAATTTGTATAAAACCAAGCAAAAAAGTGCTGAGAAAAGAATTCTAAAAAGGTTATAGGCATTAAGTGACGAAATATTAAAGCTTCTTGCAGCATTACCTATCAATATATAGGAAGGCCTCAAGAGTAAAGGTCTTTGCGGCTCTGATGTATATTGATTTTCGGTCAGAATCCTGCCTTGGCGAACCTGCTCAATTGTCGAAAGGTATGTATAGGTATCTTCAGCATTGATGCGCCCCCTGGAAAGAAAGATCAGCCCATCCTTTTTGATTAAATTGGGGACAATATAGCTTGTATTTGCTAAAAGCAATACCGCTATCGAAATTAATATGGCGTATAAATATTCTTTTTTCATCACGTTAGAGATAGGAAACGTTTTATTCGGTTTTTCAAATATCTTCTTCCCATCCCTGTCTTTAAATACTTTTCTCTGGTAAATCCGTCCAGCTTATTTAAACAAGCTTCATAGTAGATTAATTTAAACGGACCTTTGTTTTTAGTATACGTAGATTTTCCTTCTTGATGCTCTTTAAAACGTTTCCGTAGGTCTTTCGTGCACCCAATATACCATTTTCCAGATTTTAAGCTGGTGATCACATAAACGTATTGGAAATTGTAATCTCTAACGTGATTCATTATTGTACTTTTGCGTTGACAAAATAGGCAGACCACTCATCCTTGTATCTAATAATCCAATCTCCCTGAACTTTTTTATCCGTTATATTTTTATAAACTGCTGAATTAGGGGGCACTAGAACCCAATCAAAGTTGTAGTTATTAAATTTATTGATATCGCCATCGTAGTATATGGCAACAAGGTCTGCGAATGGGCTATAGCCATCCGATGTCTGCCAAAGATGCATTCGGCCGTCTATAAATAACCTTGCTTGAACACCTTTCCCGATCAAATAACCACCCCAATCGTAAAAATTAAATCCTTTGCCTTTTGGCGGGTTTTGAACCAAAAAGTTAGTAAGTTGAACCGGACACTGCGAAGCGAAGTTGCAATAATCTGCTTCAGAATAATTATAAAAATGAAAACCGGGCAAGCGGTTAAAAAGATTGAATTCAATGACCACTATGAGCCCAACAAGAAATGCAAATTGTGTAATTTTGTATTTATCTAGGTCAAACTTCAAATTTTGCAAATAACCAAGTAGAAGAGGGAATGTGGCAATAAGATAGACAGGCATGTTTCTGCGATATTCATAAGAGGGAAATATTAAAATTAAGGCTGTAATTAAAAAGGGCAAATTTTGAGCATTCGGCGCTTCGATAAAAGCGACCGCTAAAAGAATCGAATAGAGTCCAAATGACGGAACGTGACAATAATCGCAGTTATATGTGAT
>Ga0070706_100003550_pt1 | contig 15339 bp, 17 predicted proteins | sample KBSK5501metaG_FD_65476 | JGI IMG/M metagenome (GOLD analysis project Ga0070706, IMG submission 65476) | Corn, switchgrass and miscanthus rhizosphere microbial communities from Kellogg Biological Station, Michigan, USA - KBS K5-50-1 metaG | ecosystem: Host-associated > Plants > Roots >...
AGTGTTAGTGCTAGTTGACTTGCACATGCACCAGGATCAACTCTAGCACTACAACTAGCACTAGCACCAGCACTAGCACTTTTCCCCATGATTTCTCTGATCGCGGACGAAGAAGCCCGTAAGAAGGCTTTTCCAATTACTCAAAACAAAATCTTCATGGCGCATGCTGCGGTCACGGCGCTTCCAAGGGTTGTCGCAGACGCGATCGTTCAGTTCACTGAGAAGAGTGCGTCCAATTTCGAGGATTTTGCAGAGATCCTGAAAATGCTTCAACACACACGCGCGTCCGCCGCCCGGTTGATCGGCAGCAGCCCCGACGAAGTCGCGTTAATCGGACCGACTTCGCTCGGGCTAAGCCTGTTCGCAAATGGGATAGATTGGCAAAAGGATGACGAGGTAATCTGTTACCTGGACGATTACCCGGCCAATGTTTATCCGTGGCTGAATCTGCGTTCCCGCGGGGTCAACGTCCGTTTACTGGAACCGGCGGTTCCCGGCGCTATTACACCGGAACTGGTTGCAGCCTCGGTCACTGCAAAAACCCGATTGGTAGCGCTCGCATCCTGCAACTTCCTGTCGGGCTACCGAATCGACATCAATGCGATTGGACGGTTTCTCCGCGAACAAAACATCCTGTTTTCGTTGGATGCGATACAAACGCTTGGCGCATTTCCTACGACGGTTGAATATGTCGATCTTTTGAGCGCTGACGCGCATAAATGGATGCTTGGACCCCTTGCTATCGGCATTGTCTATGTCCGGCGCAAATGTTTTGATCTTTGCCGCCCAACCCTATTGGGATCATGGAACGTGAAGGCGCCAGGGTTTGTTGCCCAAGAAGAGATCGAATTCCAACCGACCGCACGAAGGTATGAACCGGGCGCCATGAATATGATCGGTATCGCCGGAATGAAGGCCGGGATCGATCTACTGCTGGAGATCGGCATCGAGCGGATCGCGCAGCGGATTCTGTCTATCAGGGAACGACTGGTAAACGGGTTGAAACAGCTCGGTTTCGAGATCGTCGGGCAATCCACTGGATCGAGCGCCTCCGGAATCGTCACCTTCTCGCATTCGCAAGAGAACCTGCCGGCACTGTTCGAGCAATTGGGTCGCGCAGACATTGTGTGCTCTTTGCGCCAGGATCGCCAAGGGGGTCACTATCTCCGATTCAGCCCGCATTTCTATAATACTGAGGCTGAGGTCGATCGGGTACTCGAGGTTGTGAAAAAGGCCGGTTAGAAACCGCAGATTTCGCAGATTTCCTACTAGAGTTACCGTGCTCCGCAAAATCTACTCTAAGAAAATCTGCGGAATCTGTGCAATCTGCGGTTCCCTCTATATGGGTTGGTTCGCCGCAACCAGGTTCACCTTGACTCCCTCGCGCGCTGCGGTTGCCGCGAGCTGGCCGGGAATGTCGATCTGTTCAACGTAGAGCGGCGGATTGTTGAACGTGTCATAGTGAATCGGCACCAGCTGTGCGCCGTTGAGGACCCGGGTGGCAATCACCGCCTGATCCGGTGGCAAAGTTCCAGGGACCCCGGTCGATGGTATTCCCGGAAAAGTAAACAGAACTCCGTTTACGGGCAGGAATACGGCATCGAACCGTCCAAATATTTGCGCGGTGCGGTACCAGTAACCATGCCAGGTGCCGTCGCCTCCGTGAAAATAGCTATGGCCGTCAACTTCGACCACCCATGAAACTTGATCGTCGCCGCGCCAGTCAACCGCAGGAATTGGTGTGACTCGGAAAGCACCAAATTTCTGGGTTCGCCAATGATCGGCAGGTTCCACGGTGAGACCGACTGAGCTCAGCTCGGGGGTGATCGCGCGATGAGCCACCAGACGGCCACCTTGATCATCAAGCCGCTTCAGCAGGCTTCTATCCGCGTGATCATGATGTAGATGGGTGACCAGCGTTGTCGTCGTACCGTCGAAATCTGGGATCGGTTGAAATGGGCGTCGCGGTTTTCCGAGCAACGCTTCAAACGGCGCGGTGTTTTCCAGCGGGTCAATCAGAACCCTTTCATGACCGTGGACAATCTCAACACCAGCCCAATTCAAACGACGAACCTGAGGTTGTTTGGATGTTTGCATGCATCAAACTAAGCATTGATTATATGCATGCAAATGCATATATTTCAGAGACTTAATGAAATCGTTGCATGTATCTAACCCGCGTCTCTCCCGCTCGGATGTCGAGATCGTGCACGCGATCGCCCAGAATCAGAGCGTGACGGTCGCTGCCACAAACCTTCACCTCTCCCAATCAGCGGTAAGCCATCGCCTGGGTAGTCTTGAACGCCGGTTAGGCAGATCGCTTTTCGATAGGGCCGGTAAACGGATGGTTTTGACCGCCGCCGGATCGGAACTGGCAAAGCATGCGCAACAGTTGCTGCACCAATTCGAGCGCGTTGAATCCGCGGCGTTCGCCGCAGCGACTCGCTCTCTGGTGCGAGTCGGCACGGAGTGTTTCACCAGCTATCATTGGTTGCCTGCTGCGCTTAATTTGTGGAGACGAACCGATCCGAACATTGATGTGCAGATCATTATGGAGGCAACGCAGCGCCCGGTTCCGGCGTTGCTCCAGGGCGAAGTGGACCTGGTTCTTGTGTATTCGCCGGAAAACCATCCGCAGCTTGCCGCTGCGCAACTGTTCCGGGATGAGCTTGTTCTGATCGTCCCAGCAGAACATCGATTAGCATCCGCGACATTCGTAGAGCTGAAAGAGCTGGCGCAAGAGCGATTGATTCTGCACTGCTTGGCCGACGGGCGAAACCCGTTTCTCGATACTACTCTCGCAGCCGAAGGAGTGACTCCGCGGGGGATCTGGAGAGTCCAACTGACAGACGTCATCCTCGAACTGGTTCGCGCCGGCGAAGGAATCAGCGTGCTTGCGCGTTGGTTAGTCGAGCCGCACTTGAAACATCGGTCGCTCAAAATGGTGCGCCTGGGTAAACGAGGCGTTCATCGGACATGGCGTTTGCTGGCACGACGCGGAAGCGAGTACGCGAAATCGTTGCCGATCTACGCGAAACAATTGGTCGAAGGCCTGAACCAAAGCCGGATGATCGATATCAAGAAGGCTGGGCGTGTATGAACGCCTTTTCGGTTCCCCTTTCAGGGCATGTCGTTCCTGTCCATACATACACCAGGGCTAAAGCCCTGGGCTACAATCCCGCGCTCCTTCGGAGCGAAGGCCACGCAGTGGCTATAGAAATTAGCCCAGGGCTTCAGCCCTGGGTGAACCGAAAGAAACGAAATTGCCCCGCAAGGGCAACAGAAAACCGCTCTGAAAGAGCGTCAGACCGAGCGCGCGAACCCCACCCCAGGTCGATTAATTCTATCCGAAAACCGGTAACAGATGACGCTGAAACAGATTCTCGGTAACTCTGCGACCGATGATCTCCTCGTTAGCCTTTAGCGCGTCTGTAAAACGTTGTCGCATCTCCGCAGCGAGCTTGAACCCGATATGCAATAGTTGGCGGAGGTGCGGATTAAATTCCGGGCAAGACTCCACATGTCGTAACGCGCTGACGTAGTCGTTTGCAGCCCAACCCATCACTGTTTTCGGATCAGGGAGTTTGTTCTTATCAATATCAATCACCGTTTTGTACGGCTCGGTTAACTCGTCGAACCGTTCAAATGCTCGTGCGTAAACTTGTTTAGCAATCTCGAGCCCTTCGCCACCGGACTCCGACAGGCCGCAAACTTCTTCCAGCCAGGTTGTGCCGGCAGTCTTGAGATGTAAACCGGCGCCTCGGGCTTTGATCAGGCGGTTTATAATCGGGTAAAGCGAAAATTTATCGCTACCGGAATGCACACTGAGTTTCAGCGTCTTTGGCAATTGAAACTCGCTGACCGCAAAATCGATTACGCTCAAGTCCTCAGCGAATTCAGTTTCGAACTGGGTAAGATCTCCGGCGTAGTCGATCCCTTTGTTAAACCGCCCGGTGAATTTCGGAGCAATCATCTGCACCGGTATTCCTTCCAGGCCAATCATCGCGAGGATCAGGAATAACTCTACCGGGCTCTGAGCCGAATCGGTTTCATCAATGGAAATCTCAGCCACGAAACTGTCTCTTCCCTTTTTTGCTTCAATGTACCGGTAAATTCGCGCCGCCCCCTGCATCGCCACCAAGAACTTTCGAGCAACAACCTCGAGATCAGTGTTACCGAGTTCCAATCTTCGCTCGATTCCAGGAATAGAAAACAATCCAGTATAGCGTCTGACCTTATCAACAAAGGCTTTGATAGCGTCGGGGTCGGCGGCTCGGCCGATGAAATCGGCGACGTCGATCGTGTAGTAGTCGCTTGCTCGGACGAAAGCGTCGACATTCTTCAGATTGATATGATCAGCGTCGACGTAGTAAGGACGATTCCAGCCGAGCTTTGCGACAGCGTGGTCCGCCTCTGCGCGGACGTCGTCCGGCTTACTATTGATCATCAGATGCTCACGATTTGATTTGTTCCAGACTGGGTAAACAGAGATGCCGGCCGCATGCGCTTGTGCGAGCGCACGCAGCTGGGCGATACCCTGGCAGGCAAACCGGTCTCCAATACCAATTGTAAATTTCTTAATCTTCAAGGTGCGTCGAATTTCTGGTCTCGCGGACCCGGAAAATTGGCCTTACCAATCAGTCGATATTGGCGTATGCGGAGTTGTCAACTCGCGCTTAATGGAGGCGCGCAGTTATTTTTTTAGAGACCCTGGACCATCAGAAAAAAGTGAACCTATTTGATTTGACCGGCGAAGTTGCCGTCGTGGTCGGCGGCACAGGCGTACTCGGTGGAGCGATCGCAGAGGGCCTGGGGATGGCCGGAGCTAAGGTTGCAATACTCGGCCGGAACCAGCAGCGCGGAAAGACGCGTGTCCAGTCGATTAAGGAAAGCGGTGGAACTGCGGAATTTGTTGTTACCGACGCGCTTGATCGGCAATCGCTTACGTCCGCGCGAGAAAACGTCACTCAGCGATTTGGTGTTCCGACAATCCTGATCAACGCCGCCGGTGGCAATGATCCCCGCGTCAATGTTACGCCCGAACACCCTTTCGAGAAGATCTCGGTGGAAGACTGGCGTGAAAGCTTCGATTTGAATCTCGTAGGCGGTGCTTTGTTACCCTGCCAGGAGTTCGGGCCGATGATGAAAGCAAATCGTAAGGGTTCCATCATAAACATCGTCAGCGTGTCAGGCCATCTCCCCCTTTCTCGAGTTGTAGCCTATTCGGCCGCTAAAGCAGCCTTAATCAATCTTACAATGTTTCTGGCCCGGGAATGGGCGCCGGACAGAATTCGCGTAAACTCGATAACCCCGGGGTTCTTTCCAGGTGAACAGAATCGGCGCTTACTGTTCAATGAAGATGGAACTGCTACGCCTCGCGGCGAAGAAATCCTCAAGCACACGCCGATGCGGCGCTTCGGATTACCATCAGAGCTTGCCGGTGCCGCGATCTTTTTGGCAAGCGAACACGCTAGCGGGTTTGTTACCGGGATCGATCTTCGAGTAGACGGCGGATTTTTGTCGCAGACGATTTAAACCTGATTGCAGGAGGGCGGGGAGCTTGGCGCGCGCACGAGGCGCCGATAAATCCGCGCCCTACCGACGACGCACTTCGGTAAAAAATCGGTAGGGCTGAGCTTTAGCTCAGCCTCGTGTGCATGCCAACCTCTACCACCCTCCAGCCAACCTGCCGCGCCCTCTACTTCGCCTCGCTTATCCGTTCGGCTTTATCCAGGTTCGATTTGTCGACCAGGAACGGCTTGATCATTTCGTCGTGCAACGGGGTCTTTTTTCGGAGGTGATCAACGATAATCTCCATGGCGGTACGGATTTGTTTACCGGGACTCTGTTCAATCGCAGCGGTCTGGTCGCCGGAACGAATCTTGGCCAGAGCTTCTGGCAGCGCATCAAATCCGATTAGCATTACCTTCCCCTTTTGTATCCCGGCCTGTTGCAAGGCTTCTTCCGCTCCCAACGCCATGTCGTCATTCGAACAAATAATGACATCGGGCGGCGTCCCAATTGATGTCAGAAGGTTCTGGGTCACAGTCATTCCTTGGTCCCTTTTGAAGTTCGCGGTTTGATCGGCCAAAACTTTGTATTTGTCGCCGGCCGCCTACAAAGTCTCCAACGTTCCTTTGGCCCGGTCGATTGCAGGACTGCTGCCCGGTTCGCCGCGAAGGAAGATGATGCGGGCACCGTTTGGGAACTTTTTGATCACGTGCTCAGCCATGGCAACGCCGCCAGCCACGTTATCGGCGCCGACATGAGCTATCGGCTCAGTCGTCCCGGCAACGTTCCGGTCGACAGTTACGATCGGAATCTTAGCAGCGAGCACCTCGTTGGCAGCCGGAGCGAGCGCGTTGACATCATTCGGTATAAGAACGATCCCCTGGACCCCTTGAGTCACGGCTGTCCGTACTTCACTCGATTGGGTCGGAGATTTGCCTTGTCCATCTTCGACTGTCAGTTGGACGCCCAGCTTTTTGGCTTCGTCCTCTGCTTGTGTTTTCACGAAAGCGAAGAATGGGAAGGCGAGGTTGGGAACGCTGACGACAATGCGTTCATTCTTTCCCTGGGCTAACGCAGAAGCGGGCTGGAATGCCGTAAAAATGGCGCCAACTAAAAGCCCGCAGAGAATGCATTTTATTTTCATTAGGGGGGTGGATTTGTTTTTGGTTTCGAGGAACTAACGAGTTGAAATACTGCCACTTTTCGATTTGGCGAACGTGTCAAATGCCACTGCCAAAACGATGATGACTCCTATGATGATTTGTTGGTAATAGGCGGACACATTCATGATCACCAGACCGTTCAGCAGGACACCGATCAAGACTGTACCGACTACGGTTCCAAAGACACCGCCCAGTCCGCCGAACAAGCTGGTGCCGCCGATTACGACCGATGCGATCACGCGCAACTCAAAACCTTCGCCGGCAACTGCTTCGGCGGAGTCAAGACGCGCCATTTCCATAAAACCGGCCAAGCCGGCTAAGAAGCCCATTATCGTGTAAACGCTTACTAAGATCCGGCTTACACGAAGACCAGAGAGCCTGGCTGCCTCCGGGTTTCCGCCTACAGCATAAACTTGGCGTCCGTACCGAGTGTACTGCAGCAAGATGAATCCGGACAAAGTGACGACGGCAAAGACCCAGACTGGAATCGGGACAAACAGGAAACTTCCGTTCCCCCACCAGCGCAATCCGGGTGCAAAGCCGCTGATTGGCGATCCTTCGCCAACAACCAGCGTTGCGCCACGCCAGACAGTCATGCCGCCGAGCGTAACGACGAACGGCGGCACCTTCAGTCTGGTTGTGGCAAAACCCTGCACCCATCCGCAGATCGATCCAACGCCTGTTGCAACGGCAAGTGCGATTAGCCAGGCAAACCCTCCGAAAGCGAGCGGGTCTTCTGGAATTGCGCGTGATTCACCGGTCCCTTTGAGAACCGCAGCGGCGCTCATCGCTGCGAACGCCAAAATTGCTCCGACCGACAGATCGATTCCAGCCGTCAGAATCACCAGCGTCATACCAACCGCCATGACCCCGTAGATCGAGACGTCAGACAGGATATTGAACAGGTTGCGCGGATAAATGAAACGAATGTTCTGCGTCGTAAAGAAGAGCATCATCACCGCCAGAAACAGCACGACTCCAAATCGTTCGAGAGTCGCGATCCATCTGATTCGCTTCCGGATAGCGACGGATTCAGTTTCCGGAGCAGTTGCTTCATTCATAAGCGCTATCTAATTAACGGGATGATGTACATGGGCTTCCCCGGCTCCGAGTGTCATCAGTTTCATCAGCTTTTCTTCTGTGGCATCCGCTGCAGCCATCTCACCGGTGAACCGGCCCTCTTTGACGGTGATGATCCAGTCACATAGAGAAATGATCTCCGGCAGCTCAGATGAAACTACGACAATCGCGGTCCCGGACTGAGCAAGCTGTCGTAAAAGATCATGAACTTCTGCCTTGGCACCGACATCGATGCCCCGGGTCGGTTCGTCCACTAATAGGACCTTCGGTTTCATCGCCAGATATCGAGCGAGTACGACCTTTTGCTGGTGCCCGCCGGACAAAGTCCCAACAATTGCATCTTCATTTTCCATCCGGATGCGAAGGTCTTTTTTGAAGCGGCCAATCAAAGCCGATTCAGCAGTTCGATCGACGAAATAGCGAAACCGGCTAAGCTGCTTCAAGCTGGGAAGAGTCAAATTTCTGCGCACGCTGTGCGTGAGAAAAAGCCCGTGCTGTTTGCGGTCCTCCGGTACCAGTGCGATTCCCAGCTCGATCGCTTTGTCTGGTGAATCGATGTTTACCGGTTTACCCTCAAGATATACGGTGCCGGACTCGAATGGTTCCGCGCCGTAGATCGCGCGAACAAGGTCGGTCCGGCCAGCACCTACCAGTCCGGCTAAACCCAGAATCTCGCCGCTTCGTACCTCGAAGCTCAAGTCGCGGAGCATGACTGCTTGCGGACTCGGTAAACTTTTGGTGCGGGAGAGATGCTCGACTTTCAGCATTACGCGATCGCCCCGGCGGCTACGCGTAGACGGTCGCGTTTCGATGTTTCGGCCGACCATCATTCGGACCAGCTCATCTAGAGAGGTACCGGCGACTTCTCCCGTTCCCGCTAATCTGCCGTCACGCAAAACAGTGTATCAGTCGCAGATCTGCGGCACCTCAACGAGCCGGTGAGAAACATAGATCACGCTGATATCGTGCGATCTGAGGTCCCGAACTACGGCGTGTAACTTGCGCACCTCGCGATCGCTTAGAGCAGCAGTTGGTTCGTCGAGAATAATTAATTTAGCATTGATCGTAAGAGCGCGAGCTATCTCGACTAGCTGTTGCTCAGCTACACTCAACGCCGACACAGCAGTCGCTGGATCGACGTTTAGATCGAGGCGGCCAATCGCAGCCTTGGCTGCGCGTCGCATCGCATTCCAATCTACGAAGTATCCTGGACCTGGTTCCCGCCCAATGAACACATTTTCCGCGACCGACATATTAGGCATCAGATTGAATTCCTGATATACCGTGACGATGCCTTCTCGCTGTCTTTCGGAAGGAGTCTGGGGACCCAAAGATCGGCCTTCGAATTCTAAGACACCGCTGTCCTGCACATAAGCACCAGCAAGTATCTTGAGCAGGGTCGACTTTCCCGCTCCATTTTCGCCTAACAACGCGTGGACTTCGCCAGGCCGGACACTAAAAGAGACGTCCTGCAAGGCAGCGACTCCTAGAAATCGTTTGCTGATGTTGGTTGCCTGGAGAAGAGCCATAACTTACCGGGAAGAAACCGTTGATTGCTGGTGAGCAGATCTCCGCGCTTTCTTATTCAAGTTCAGAGACCGGGTTGAGGCCCGTGCGATCAGACGGGGAGTAAAATCGCGTTTGGCGCCTCCCAACGAGCGATCTTCAATTCGGCGTATTATCGCCCGCATCGCTGCAACTCCCATATCGTAGACTGGCTGAGAAATTGTCGTTAAGGCCGGATCATAGAGTTCGGCCATCCGGATATTGTCGTAACCGATGATCGAGACATCCTCCGGAACACTGCCGCCCAGCCGGCGTACTGCTGTCGCCGCTCCGATTGCTACCAGGTCGTTGGCAGCAATGACCGCAGTCGGCGGGTGTGATAGTTCAAGCAGTCGTTTGATGCCCGCCTCGCCATGACTGACATCGAACCCACCCTCGACCCAGTAGTTATCGATGATCGGTAGTCCATGAGCTTTGAATCCGAGCGCGAACCCTTTTAATCGGTCGAGCCCGACAATCGTAGGAGGCGGTCTGATTACACCTATCCGGTGATGACCTAGTTCAACCAGGTGAGTCACCGCTGCATGACCGCCTTCTTTGTTTTTGCTATCTACGATGACCGCTTTGGGATGAATGCGGAGATTGCCCAATAGAACGACCGGAACGCCATGCTCGATCAAATCGATCAGCGTTTCGATGCATCGACTGTTTTCCATGTAGCAGGCATCGATGAATCCCGCGATCGCGTAACGCCGGAGCAGTTTCAGGTAGGCCAGTTCCTTGTCCGACTGATTATCGGAATTACAAAGAAAGAGCGAAAATCCGTGTTTATGGGCAACGTCCTCCACCCCGCGCACAAACTCTGGGAAATAAGGGTTGGTAATGCTGGGGACGATAACGCCGATGGTGAAGCTCTTACGCGCCCGAAGGCTACTCGCTAAAATGTTTGGATGATAATTGAGCTGGTTGACCGCCTGCCGGACACGGGCCTGGGTGGGCTCAGAGATGCCTGGCTTATCATTCACTACCGCCGACACAGTTTGAATCGACACGCCGGCCAGGCGAGCGACGTCGAAGAGGGTTGCTCTGGCAGGGATGGTAGATGGCGCAGGCGGCTCGCTCATTGAACTGAGGGGAAGGTTCACATGAACGTTCATGTAACCGCCCGTTTTTCGTATATTTCTGCCTCGATTGTCAAATCGGATCTGCAATACGCTCGGCGCTCAAACGGCTACCGTACGGCAACAATCTAACGCGCGTGCCCAACCGGCGGCTTTCTCGGTCGAGGGTATGCTCCAGCCAGATGAGATCTTCCTCCGGCGGCCGGATCAACTGAAAGCGGCGGATCTGGAACGGCACTAGCTCGAGGTTATCCAGCCGGCCGCTAGCGGCATCAAAAGTTACAGCATACAAAACAGCGAGGTCGTCCCGATATTCCTCGTAACCGGTGATCCCCTCGTAATCGTTCAGAAAATCCCCGCAGCCGTAGAGGATCAATCCGGCTCGGTACCACTCGATCGCCTTGGCGTGGTGGGAGGAATGCCCGAACACGACGGACACACCGGCTTCATCGATCAACCGGTGCCCAAAACAGACTTGCTCTTGCGTAATGAAATAACCCCAGTTCGGCCCCCAATGGATCGAGAAGATGACGATATCACCCGAGCGTTTAATACTTGCGATTTGGCCGGCAATTTCCGCCACGCCCGCATCCGACAGGTCATGAAGAATATTCACTCCGGGACTCCTTTCTCCAGCCGCCCAGCGCCTCGGCGTGCCACTGGTTACCGATGCGGCTGCACAGACGATTACTCGCCGGTTTTGGCCAACATCGATTATCGCCGGCGCTCGCGCTTCGAAAGCGTTCCTGCCGGCTCCAACCGTTTTGATCCCAAGTCTTTCAAGAGTAGCCAGTGTGTCGATTAAGCCAGCTGCATCCCAATCCAGGATATGATTGTTAGCCAAGACACAGCAATCGATACCCGCTGCAGTAAGGCATCCCGCATTTTCCGGGCTCATACGATAATTGATCCCTTTTGGCAGAAAATTTTCGCCACTGGTAATCGCGGTTTCGAGATTTACAACATAGAGAGCAGGGCCATTTAACTGAAGCACGTCGCGAGCTGCACCCCAGACATAGTCGAAATTTACCGGATACGGAATCGGACCATTTACCCGCTCGGCCAGTCGAACGTACTCCTTAGCCGACTTTACTATCGGCTCGTGGATCCGCGGGTCGTTGGGATACGGCAACACTTGATCAATCCCGCGCCCGGTCATTACATCGCCTGAGAAAAACAACTTCACGAGCTGATTGGTATCACCGGCCTCCCAGCTCCTCCATCACGAGTGTGCCTCAACGAACTTGCTCAGTGCTTCCCGTGTTGCGGCGGTAGGCGCCACTTTGGCGAACGCTTCCGCCTCGATGGCTAACCCTTCATCGATCGTGGCATTTAAACCCCGGTGAACCGCGTGCAGACAAACGGCTACTGTCTCGGGTGCAAACCGGGCAACTTTTAAGCCGAGGCCGACGGCTTCATCAAGTAATGTCTCCTTGTCGACGATAGCGTTGATCAATCCTGCCTCTTTCGCCTCGATCGCGTTAATCGGCTCGGCGGTCAGAATCATTCTTAGTGCCCGTTTCCGGCCAATCAATCTGGGTAACCGCTGAGTTCCTCCAAAACAGGGAGGTATTCCGATGGCGATTTCGGCCTTGGAAAATGTAGCGTCTGGTACTGCAATCGAGAGATGCGTCGCCTCCACGATTTCACATCCACCGCCATAGGCGAGGCCGTTCACCGCCGCGATTATCGGTTTCGAGAAGTTTTCGATTCGCTTTGTCATGTTCTGGCCTGGTCGCGCGAATCGACGGTGAGCGATTTGGGCGCCTTGCATCACATCTTTGGAGAACTCATGGATATCCGCTCCCGCGCTGAAAGCGCGGCCGGAACCGGTCAAAACCACCGCACGAATCTGGTCTTCCTCTTCGATTTGATTCAATGCCTGAACGATCGAGTCGACCAATTCATAGTTGAGAGCGTTGAGCTTGGCCGGACGTTCAAAGGTGAGAATGGCTACCGATTCACGATCGCGGCGGGAGAGGACACTAGTATTCATACGATTTTAGAATTGAGGGATCTGTACCACTACCGGCGGTCAAAAGGCTTTCAACTGCAGCAGCGAAGAGCCGGGAATGGCCCGAAAAATAGCTTAACATAAAAGGGGTTATGTATAGCTATTCCGGGGCACAGATGGTAGACCGCTCGCCGCGATTGCTCGGGAAACCAGTCTCTCTTATCGAACGCTGCAGTATTGGCTAGAGCGTATCGAGGTGGCGTCCCCAGAATCCAGCAGCTCTATCGCTCGTGCCGCCTAGCGACCAACGGACGGTCCCGCTAAGGTGATCGCCAGTCACCGTTCCATCGCCACTTCCGATGTAAACACCTTCGCGTCCTTCGGCAACAACGACAGCGTCCAATTGAGACTCCGATCTATACTGGAGATCGGCCTTGAAAAGAGTCTCGAGACGGGTTTCGCCGGAGGAAGTGTTCGTAGTCTCGGTGTCCGCGAAGGCTGGCATGGCAGCAACAGTGACGAGACCGATAAGAAGTTTCTTAGTTCCGTTCATCGCCAAGTGCTTTTCCTTTGGTTTTAAAGGAGATTTGTTTTCGCCAACAGGGTTATCCCAGACAAAAGCGGGGCCAAACCGGACACCCGAGTTCATGATAGCGGTTTCGTTGTCCTAAAGGACTGTTGCTGCACCTTGTTGGCTGGGAGCTGAGCAACCCGGCTCGGGTTTTCTCGATTCTCTCATCAACGACAGCTCGAGGTCTCCTTCCTGTCTGCTCGGTTAAATGGGTTCTCGAATCCGCGGGCCTCGACCTCGGCTGTTCTTTCCATCCCGATATGCTTCTCATAGATATTGAGGATCGCCTCTGGGAACTTGGTCGCGATATCTTGCAGCAACTCTTGTTTAGCTCGGAATTTGAGCAGCTCTTCCCCGAAATGTGCTTCAATGTCGGATTTGATATGTGCGGACTCCTCAGCCGAGACCAGTCTCTTCTTTGCTGCCGAGGCTACCGAGGTTTCAGCAATTTCTCGCGCTTCTTCTAGACTTAGCCCATCCACTTCGGCGCCGCGCAACCACCTCCCCGCACTTCGGAAAGATCCAGTAGTCCGCTTATCGTCGCGCCGCTCCGTGTATGGGATCTCGTGTCTTTCAAAGACCGGTTTGGCAACTTCCCCGGTGCGAACCGGTCCAGACCAAACGATTGCAACGATCGTTCCCGCTCGATTCAACCACGCCTCCCTGATCGCGGTCCGCTGTTCCAAGTCCATCAAGAGCGGCTTGGCACGACTGCCGCAGCCGATCGCCGGCGCAGCACCGCACACCAAGGAAACGTCGTAGAAAGTGATGATTTCGTTAGCAGACTTGTTCATGATTGGACTAAGTTCGTTGTTTGAGAAGCAGTCGAATTATTCAGCAGCACAGCAGCCGCAATTCTTATCCTGCATCGGCGGACATTTTATCGAACCGTAAGAACAAAAGACACAGCAGTCGCCCGCCTTAGGGCGTAGCAGCGTCTTGCAGTGAGAGCATTCGTAGAAAAATTGACATGCGTCGGTCGACATCGTCTCACGCTTCGCGAAACCGCAAACCGGGCAGACGAGCACCGATTCAAGAAGAACTTCGCTCATACCAGACTTAGTTGTGGACAGATGACGGATAGCCCGCATCCGCGGTCGCCTTGGTTAGCGCTTCGGGTCTCGCCTTATCAGGATCAAAAGAAATGATGGCGGTTTTCTTGTCGAAGTCCACTTTCGCGTCCGTTACCCCAGGGACTCTTTCGAGTGCTTTTTTGACTGTGATCGGACAAACCGCACAGGTCATATTTTGCACGTCGAGAGTCACGGTTTGTAAGGTTCCAGCAAATAGGCCAAAAGGAAGTGCGACTACCGCACTGATTAGGACAAAACGATTCATTAGCGATTTCATAATCAATAAAACAGTGGGGCAACCCAGGGTACAGCGATCAGGCCAAGCACTAGGATCGTTACGATCCAGAATGCCAACCGTTGCCGGTTTAAAGTACGCGGATTGGCGCAAGCAGATTCAGGTGAACAGGCTGGATGCACCAAATAAAGACGATAGAAGGCAAACCCAAGGAACAGCAGTGTCAATCCGATAAAAATAGGTCGGTATGGTTCGAGCGCAGTGAGGGAGCCGATCCACGCACCGCTCACTCCAAGTGCCAGCAACACAAGTGGGCCCACGCAGCATATCGATGCTCCAATAGCCGAAAGTATTCCGGCAATTAGAAAACCGTTTCCTTTTCGGGCGTTGGTGTGTTTCAGATCAGACATATTCTTGAGAACCAATCTACGCTCCGTACCATAGTACGGAGTCAAATACGAAAACTTGAAATCATCGGCTACCGGCACGCCCACCTGCCGAAGCTCAGCTTTTGTTAGTCGACTTCGGCGAGCAGCAGTCTGGTGCTTGACGTTTCGTTCCTTCGTTGTCTTCGGCTTGTGGGAGGTGACCCTTGACAAAGGCTTCCTGGAAAGCGGCAACTCCCTTTTCGTCGAGATTCGTACGCGCGACTTTCAATAGCTCTTGCGCAAATGCTGGTTGTTTATCTGCCTGGCCAACAAACCCATCATTGTACGCCTTAATGATCGCCTGTGTGAGACCCGTCTCCAACGTTTTGGCAGTTTCCACCGATACCTCCACCTTCGCCTGAACTCGGCGAACCAATCTTGCAGCAATGATCGCTGCTTCTTGTTTGCTTAAGTTGTCCACCTCCGCGCCGCGGTACCAGGGGTCGGCCGAAAGAAAACTCTTCAATTCGGCGTCTCGAGCTTTGCCATCCAATTCCGTAGCTGTTAGTCCGCTCTTTTCGAAAACCGCTTGAACAGCCTTCGTTCGTGTCTGCTGACCATCGTTCCCCGCCCAGACGACGGCTAACACCGTTCCGGTACCGTTTAGCCAAGCCTGCGTGATGGCAGGTTCGCCCTCCAATTGCAACAGGATTGGTTTGGAAATGGGGCCACAACCAATCTCCGGTGCTGCCCCACA
>Ga0070706_100003551_pt1 | contig 15336 bp, 13 predicted proteins | sample KBSK5501metaG_FD_65476 | JGI IMG/M metagenome (GOLD analysis project Ga0070706, IMG submission 65476) | Corn, switchgrass and miscanthus rhizosphere microbial communities from Kellogg Biological Station, Michigan, USA - KBS K5-50-1 metaG | ecosystem: Host-associated > Plants > Roots >...
GGCGCTCAACCTTCTGGAGCTGCTCCAGGCGGTGGAACGGGTGATCGCCGCGATCCCGGCGCCGGTGCTGCATCGGGTGATCGCCCGACCGCTCGATGTGGAGGCCGCGATGCGTCGGATCGAGGCGCTGCTCGATGCGCGCGACGAGATCGGATGGCTCGACGCGCTCGGTCCGGCGCCCGCGATCACGGAGGTGCTGTCCGTTCTGCTCGCCCTGCTCGAGCTTGCGCGGCGGGGCGCGCTCGTTCTCCGCCAACCGGCGCCGTTCGCGCCACTGGTGATCGCCCGTGAATCCTCTCGCCCAACTGTGTGAGGCGGCCCTCTTCGCCGCCGCGCGCCCGCTGACCGCGGAAGAGCTCGCCACACTCGATCCCGAGGCCGTCCTGGCCGATGTCCGCGCCGCCCTGGAAGAGCTGCGGGAGCACTACGACTTCGACCAGCACGGGGTGGAGCTGGTGGAGCTCGCCGGCGGCTACCAGCTCCTCACCCGGCCGGTCCACGCGGCCGCCATCGAGCGGGCCCAGTTCTCGGTGCGCGGCACGCGCCTCACGCCGGCGGCCCTGGAAACGCTCGCGGTGATCGCGTATCGCCAACCGGTCGGCCGGGCGGAGATCGAGGAGATCCGGGGGGTGTCTGCCGGTGGGGTGCTGCGCTCACTGCAGGAGCGGAGTCTCATCGAGGTCGTTGGGCGGAGCGAGGCGCTCGGGCGGCCGCTGCTGTACGGCACCGCGCCGCTCTTCCTCGAGCTGCTGGGCCTCAGGGAGCTGACCGACCTGCCCAAGGCGGAGGAGCTTACCGTGGCCCTCCAGCCGCACCGGCCCGAGGCCGAGGGGCCGGACGACGCCGAGGCCTACGTGCCCGCCGAGTCGTGAGCGAGATGCGGCTCCAGCGCGCCCTGGCCCAGGCCGGGGTAGCGTCGCGCCGGGCCGCCGAGCGGCTGATCGAGGAGGGGCGGGTCCGAGTCGACGGCCGCGTGGCCGCGCTGGGAAGCAAGGTGGATCTCGAGCGGCAGAAGATCACGGTCAACGGGCGCCGGGTGCACGCGCAGGAGCGCCGCTGGCTCGCGTTCCACAAGCCGCTTGGGGTCGTGACGACGGCGGACGACGAAGCGGGGCGCCGGACCGTCTTCGACTTCATCCGTGATCCAGCGGGCCTAACCTACGTCGGCCGGCTGGACGTGATGACGACCGGCCTCCTGCTGCTCACCAACGACGGGGAGGCGGTGCATCGTCTCACCCACCCGCGCTACCGCATCCCGCGGCACTACACCGCGCTCGTGCACGGCCGCCCCACCGGGGAGGTCGCCGCCGCGGTCAAGCAGCGCGTGCTGGTGGACGACCGGCCGGTCGTCACCTCGGACGTGCGGGTCCGGCCGGGCCGCGACGGGCGCAGCATCGTGGACGTGACACTCACGGAGGGGCGGAACCGTATCGTTCGCCGGTGGTGCGAGGCTATGGGGCTCAAGGTGGAGCGTCTCGCGCGTACTTCCTACGGGCCGGTGCGCCTGGGCGACCTGGCCCCGGGTGAATGGCGGGTATTGAGTGAGAAGGAAATCGCGGGGTTGGAGAGAGCCGTTAGCCGTTAGCCATTAGCCGTTAGCTAATGGCTGTTAACAGCCAATGGCTAACGGCTAACAGCTTCCACCAAGGAGATCCCAATTTGACCGCCCACCCGCGCCCCTCGGCTCCATCCACCCCGGCCCTCGACCCGGTGCCGGTCCAACGGGTCGTCAAGGAAGTCGCCCGCCGCCTGGTGGGCCAGGACGCGATGGTCGAGCGCCTCTTGGTGGGTCTCCTGACAGGCGGTCACATCCTGCTTGAGGGCGTGCCCGGGCTGGCCAAGACGCTCGCGGTGCGGACCCTGGCCGAGATCATCTCCGCCTCGTTCTCCCGGATCCAGTTCACGCCCGACCTGCTCCCCGCCGATCTGATCGGGACGATGGTGTACGACCAGAAGACCCAGGACTTCAAGGTCCGGAAAGGGCCACTATTCGCGAACATCATCCTGGCCGACGAAGTCAACCGCGCGCCGGCCAAGGTTCAGTCAGCGCTGCTCGAGGCGATGCAGGAGAAGCAGGTGACGATCGGCGGCACGACGTTCAAGCTGGAGGAGCCGTTCCTGGTGCTCGCGACCCAGAACCCCATCGAGAGCGAGGGCACTTACCCGCTGCCGGAGGCGCAGCTCGATCGGTTCATGCTCAAAGTGCACGTCACGTATCCCAACCGGGACGACGAGAAGGAAGTGCTGCTACGGATGAGCACGGGGCGGGAGATCCCGGTGGAGCGGGTGCTCGACCCGGCCACGATCCTCGCCGCCCGCGCGAGCATCGCGGATCTCTACATGGACCAGAAAGTGGTGGACTACATCGTGGACCTTGTGCGGGCGACCCGCGACCCGGGCACTGTCGGCCTGCACGAGCTCAAGCCGCTGGTTGCCTTCGGCGGCTCGCCCCGCGCCTCCATCTCCCTCGCCCAGGCCGCGCGGGCGCACGCGTTCCTGCGGGGACGGACCTACGTCGTGCCGGAAGACGTGCGCGCGCTGGCCACCGACGTCCTGCGCCACCGCATTGTGCTCACCTTCGAAGCCGAGGCCGAGGATCTCACGACCGACGACGTCGTGGCCAAGGTGATCGGCGCGGTGGGGATGCCGTGAAAAGCGGTTGACGCTCCTTCTCTATGGCCATCTCACCCGAAATCCTCAAACAGGTCAAGTCCATCGAGCTCCGCACCCGGGGACTCGTCGGCTCGATCTTCGCCGGGGAGTACCGCTCCGTCTTCCGCGGGCAGGGCATGGAGTTCGCCGAGGTGCGACAGTACGAGGCCGGGGACGACTTCCGGTCCATCGACTGGAACGTGTCCGCTCGGTTCGGCACCCCGTTCGTGAAGACCTTCACTGAGGAGCGCGAGCTCACGCTCTTCCTGGTCGTGGACCAGTCGGGCTCGACCCGCTTCGGCGACCCGGTGACCAAGGGCGGCCGCGCGGTGGAGATCGCGGCGGTGCTCGCCCTCGCTGCGGCCTTCCAGAACGACCGGGTCGGTGCGCTCTTCTTCACCGACCAGGTCGAGCATGTGGTCCCGCCGCGGAAGGGGCGGCGCCATGCGCTCCGGGTGATCCGTGACCTGGTGGCGTTCGAGCCGCGGGGCCGCGCGACCAACCTCGCCGCGAGCCTCACCTACGCGGGTCGGCTCCTGCGGCACCGGAGCATCGTCGTCATCCTGTCGGATTTCCTCGACCAGGGTTGGGAGCGGCCGCTCCGCCGGCTCGTCGCGCGCCACGAAGTCGTCGCCATCACGGTAGACGACCGCCGGGAGCACCTCTTGCCGGACTCGGGCCTGATCCAGCTCGCGGACGCGGAGACCGGGCGCCGGGTGCTGGTGGACACGGGGAACCGGAAGGTCCGCGAGCGGGTCGAGCGCCTGGCCGAGCGGCGTCGCGAGGAGCGCGAACGTGCGCTCGCGACCACGGGCACCGACCATCTGGAGCTGGAGACGGGGACCGACTACAAGCTGCCCCTCCGACGCCATTTCGCCGTGCGGGCTCGGCGGGTAGGCCGCCGGTGATCGGCTGGGCGCTCCTGCTCCAGGTCGGGCTCCCCACCGTCGGTGACACGATCTGGGTCCGGCGTCTCGTCGCGGCGCCACCTGGTCGTGCAGTGCGGGCCGCCGAATGGGCCCCGACCGACGCGGTCGAAGTGCTCGGGCGGCCCCGCGTGGTGGTGCGCGGCGACTCCGTCGAGGTGGCCTACCCCGTCACGGTCTGGGCACCCGGGGCCCACGTGGTGCGGGTGCCCGGTCCGCTCGTGGTCGGAGCGGATGGGCGGGTGGATTCCCTGCCGCCCGCAACGGTCACCCTCACCGCGGGCACGGTGCTGCCTGCGCGTCCCCCCGACAGTCTCGCGCCCCAACCGGCGAGCGCACCGATCGCTACGCACGAGCGCACACCACGACCGCTCGTCGCGCTCCTCGCGCTGGCGCTGGTGCTGCTCCTGCCGGCGCAGCTGTGGTGGCGGCGTCGCAGCCGGCCGGCCGCGATCGCGCCGGTGGGACCGCAACAGCTGCCGAACCTGCCGGTCGAGCGGTGGGCCGAGGCCGGCGAGCCACGCGCGGTCGTCGGCGCCGCGGTCGCTCGGCTCCGCGAGGTGATCGCCGCCCGGGTGCCGGAGGCGCGTGCCGAGCTCGACACCGACGCTTGTCTGGCGGTGCTCGTTCAGGTCCGGCCGGAGTGGCCCCTGGTCGAGCTGGGCGATCTCCTCCGTGCGTTGGACGAGGCGCGGTTCGCCCACGGCCCGGACGTGGACGCCCTGGGCATGCACCGGTGGGCGAGCGAGCTGGTTGAGCGGCTTCCGGGCGGACGGGCGGCATGACGTTCGCGCGGCCGTGGCTGTTGCTGCTCCTCCTGGCGATCCCGTTGTGGTGGTGGCGCCGACGTCGGGGGACGACGGCCGCGCCCTACAGCGACGTGGCCATCCCTGCCCGGGCGGCACGGCCGGCCTGGTGGGTCCGGCTGCCGGTGATCCTGCGGTCCGTCTCGCTGGCCAGCTGGATCGTGGCCGCGGCCGGCCCGCGGCTCGGGGGCGAGCGGCTCGAGCTCAAGAAGGAAGGCATCGCCATCGTCATCGCCATCGATGTCTCGAGCAGCATGCTGGCGGAGGACTTCGCTCCGTCCAACCGGCTGGAGGTGGCGAAGCACGAGGCGATCGCATTCGTCCGGGGGCGCAGCGCCGACCGGATCGGCGTTGTGGCGTTCGCCGGTGAGGCCCTGACCCAGGTGCCCGTCACGCTCGACTACCCCGTGGTTGAGCAGGCGGTCATGGACATCAAGATCGGGAGCCTTGACGACGGGACGGCGATCGGGAGCGGGCTCGCCGTGGCAGTGAACCGGCTGCGGCGGTCGCCCGACAAGAGCAAGGTGATCCTGCTGCTCACCGACGGCGTGAACAACAAGGGACTCATCGATCCGCGTACCGCCGCCGCTACCGCGGCGGCCTATGGCATCAAGGTCTATACCATCGGGGTCGGCACCGAGGGTGAAGCGCCGATTCCGACGGGGCGCGCGCTCGGCGGTGGGTTTCGTTACGAGGTGCTGCCGGTGAAGATCGACGAGGACCTGCTGAGGGAGATCGCCGCCAAAACCGGCGGCCATTACTTCCGCGCGAAGGACAGCGAGGCGCTCACGCGGATCTTCCAGCAGATCGACCAGCTGGAGAAGACCCCCGTCGCGGTGACGCGCTATACCCGCTACGACGAGGCGACCCGGCCGTTCCTCCTCGCCGGCCTTTTCGCGCTCGCGCTCGAGCTCCTGCTCAACGCCACCCTCGTGGTACGGATCCCATGATTTTCGAGGCGCCGCTGCTGCTCGCACTTGCGCCGGTCTTGGCGCTGGCGTTGGGTGCGCTGGCCTGGTTCGCGCGGCGCCGGCGCGTCCGCCTGGCCGCGGCCTGGTCCGCGGCCCTCGGCCGGGACGCCCGGCGACGGGTGCGGCGCGGTCCGCTGATTCTCGCCGCTGCGGCGCTGGCGGCCGGAGTGGCGCTTGCCGGACCTCGCGGCGGGCGCACGAAGGTCACGGCCGAGAGCCACGCGCTGAGCCTCGTGCTTGCGGTGGACATCAGCCGGTCCATGCTGGCGGAGGACGCGAGCCCGAGCCGGCTCGCGCGTGCGGTCCGGGAGGCGGGCCGGCTGGTCCAGGACGTCGAGGGCGACCGGGTCGGCCTGATCGCGTTCGCCGGCCGCAGCTACATCCTCACGCCACTCACCGTGGATGGGGGTGCGGTGCGCATGTACCTCGACGGCCTCGACCCCGACCTGGCCAGCGAAGGCGGGACGAACCTCTCCGCGGTGCTGCAACAGGGCGGGCAGCTGCTCGCCGCGGGCGAGGACGGTGCCGACCGCGTGCTCGTGATCTTCACCGACGGTGAGGGCCACGACTCGCTGCCCGACGCCGTGGCGCAAGCGCGGGCGCTTCGGACCCGAGGGGTGCGGCTCGTGCTGGTCGCCGAGGGGAGGACGACGCCGGTCAAGATCCCCATCCGGGACTCCGCGGGGGCGCTGGTCGAGTACAAGTTGGACGAGGACGGGCATTCCGTCCTTTCCCAGCGGCGGGACGACATCCTCCGCGCGATCGCCGACGCCGCCGAAGGCACGGTCGTGCCCGCGAACCTGCCGGATCAGGCCGGGGCGGTCAAGAGCATTGTGTCCGCGCTCAAGCGGAGCCCGACGTCCGAGACGCGCATCTCCGATCTTGTGCCTCGCGCGTGGATTCCCGCGCTGGCCGCCGCCCTGGTGCTGCTGGCCTTCACCCTCCTGAGTCGGGGTCCCGCGCTCGCGGGACTCGCCGGAATCGCGCTGCTCGGCGGTACCGCCTCGGCCCAGCGACCCACGGCGGGCGACCGGGCCCTGGCCGCTGGTGACCCGGTGAGCGCGGCGCAGGCCTGGCTCGCGCTCGCGGGCGCCGGCATCGCGCGGGACACCGCGTTCTACGACGCGGGGACCGCCGCGCTCGCCGCGGCCAAGTACGACGTGGCGCGCCGGGCCCTCGGGGAGGCCGCAAAGTCCGTCGATCCCGGGCTGCGGTACCGCGCCCTCTACAATCTCGGTACCGCCGCGCTGGTCCAGGCCGCCCAGGACAGCGCCCGCCGCGACGAGCTGCTCGAGGAGGCGGTGACCAACCTGCGAGCCGCCCTTCTGCTCGCGCCGTCGTCGGAGCGGGCCAAGTGGAACCTCGAGCTGGCCGAGCGCCGGCGGCCGCCCCGGTCCGGGGGAGGCGGCGGCACGCCGCCGCCGAGTGGCGGGGGCGGCCCGCAGCCCAAGCCGGCCGCGCCGACGCCCGGCCCGCAGGGGCTGAGCGAGGCGGAGGCGGAGCAGATCCTGAATTCGATGGAGCGGCAGGAGCAGGTGTCGCGAGCCGAGCAGCAGAGCCGCTTCCGCGGGGCCTCCGGAGGGGTCAAGGATTGGTGAAGCTCTGGTGGGCCCCGATCGCGTGTCTTTGGCTCCAGGCCGGGGGCCTCGAGGTACGCGTCCTCGCCGACGAGACCAGGATCAGCGTCGGCGACGACCTCGTGCTGACGATCCAGGCGACAGCCCGGGATCCTGCCCCGGTTCAGGTGACCATGCCGAGTCTGCCGGGTTTCGAGATCACCGGCCGGAGCGAGCACACCGAGGTCTCGCAGCTCGGCACGCCGAGCCGCACGACGACGCTGGAGCTCCGGCTGCGCGCCATCAAGGCCGGCCATTGGGCCCTCGGCCCCGCCCGCGCGGTCCAGGGTGCCGTGGTCGCCGTCGCGGATCCGGTCGTGGTGCAGGTGGACGACTTGCCCGGGGCGGCGGCGACTGCCGCCAATCCCATGCTGAAGCGGCTACTCGACCGGGCGCCGCCGCCCGCGCGCCCCGGCCAGCCGGCCGTGAGCCTCGTCCTGTCCGCCCGCAGCGCCGCGGTCGGTGAGCAGGTGGACGTGCTGACCGTTGCATGGTTCCCACGCGAGCTCCGCACTCAGCTGCGCCGTCCACCGACGCTCCAGGCGCCGGTGATCGAGGGGGTCTGGAGCTATCCGCAGCCGGTCCCGCCCGGGATCGCGGCGACCCGCACCGTCGGTGGCGTCTTGTACGATCTCTTCGTCGCCCATCAGGCGGTCTTCCCGTTGCAACCGGGCCCGGTGGAGGTGACGCCCGCCGTGCTCAAGTACAGTGTGCCGATCGCCCTTCAGTTCTTCAGTCAGGAGGAGCGATACACGTTGGAGAGCAGCGCGGAGATACTCACGGTCACGCCGACACCGGCCACAGGACGCCCCGTCGGCTACGGCGGGGCGGTCGGCAGCGCGCTCCGGCTCGATCGGGGGGTGGATCAGCCCACGGCGCGGGCGGGCGAGCCGGTGGCCGTCTCCTTCGCGCTCACCGGCGACGGCAACCCCGCGCTCTGGCCGGCGCCGGACATCCGCTGGCCGCCAACAGTGCGTGCCTATCCCGATCGGACCGACGAGCATCTCGAGGTCAGGGGCGGGCGCCTGGGTGGCAGCAAGACGTTCCGGTACACCGTGGTGCCCGACTCGTCCGGCCCGCTCGCCCTGCCGGGAGCTACGTACGTCTATTACGACATCACCGCGAAGGGCTTTCGCTCCACCACACTCGCCCCCGGCCAGCTGGTCGTCGCCCAAGGGAGCGGAGCCACGGCGTCACGCCCCCTGCCGCCGCCGCTGCTGGACCCGGCCGGGCCGCCGCCGGCGTACCGCCTCTCGACCGCCGTGCCGCCCGGGGCGTGGGCCGGAATTCTTCTGCTGCCGCCGCTCGTAGTGCTGGGTCGGCGGCGGTTCCGTCGGCGCCGCCGGACGCCCCGGTCGCGCGGGCCGGACGTGCGGAGCGCGGGCGTCGAGCTCGAGGCGCTCATCCGCGAGCTCGTCGGGGTTCCCGACACGCTTACCGAGCGGGGCCTCGTGTCGGCGCTCCGCGCGGTCGGGGTCGAGCCGGCCCTTGCGGCCCGCATGGTCGAGCTCCGCGGCCGCCTGCAAGAGGCCCGGTACGGGCCAGGCGGCACCTCAGTGCCCGACGCGCTGACCGGGGAAGCGCAAGCGGTGGCCACTCGTCTCGCCGCCGACCGTCGCCGGCGCCGGTACGCGGCGGGCGGCCTGCTCGGCGTGGCCCTCCTCGTCGCCGCCTCGGCCCGGGCGCAATCGGTCTCGCCGGAGTGGCAGTACGAGCACGGCGGCGTGGCGGGGGCGATCGACGGCTTCGCCCACCGCACCACAACGGCGCCCGACGATCCCGCGAGCTGGTACAATCTGGGCGCGGCCTACTATCGGCTGGGGCTCGACGGCCGCGCCGCGGGCGCCTGGCAGCAGGCTCGGCGGCTGGCTCCGCGCGACCGCTCTGTGGTGCGCGCCCTGGAACTGGTCCCGCCCCCGGAGACGGCGAGCGCCGCGCGGCTCTGGCGGCCGCCGTTCACATGGCGGGAGCTGGCGCTCGCGGCCACGTCGGTCTGGCTGCTGGGGTGGATCCTGCTCGCCACGCGCGGGCGGCGCCGGCGGGAGCTCGGGGTCGGCTGCTTGGTGCTGGCATTCCTGCTCGGGACCGCGGCCGTCGTCCTGCGGGCGCGGGACGCACGGGCGCTTGCGGTGCTGGTCGGCGGCACTCCGCTCCAGCTCTCGCCCCACGAGCGCGCGCCCATGGTCACCCGGCTCGACCCGGGCACGGCGCTTCTGATCGTCCGCCACAGCGACGGGTGGACGATGGTGGACGCGCCCGGCGGCCAGCTCGGGTGGGTCCCTTCGGACTCGCTCACGCTCCTGCGCGGGGGGTGACGCGCGTGCCCCGCTTGGTCGCCATCCTCCCTGATGCTGTCGCCGACCAGATCGCGGCCGGCGAGGTCGTGGAGCGGCCGGCGTCCGTGGTGAAGGAACTGGTCGAGAACGCGCTCGACGCCGGGGCGCGCCATGTCCACGTCCGCCTGGAGCAGGGGGGCAAGACCCTGATCGAGGTGAGCGACGACGGCACTGGGATGGGGCGCGAGGACGCGGTGTTGGCGCTCGACCGCCACGCCACCAGCAAGATCAGGAGCGCGGCGGACCTCGTCGGCGTCCGGACGTTCGGCTTCCGGGGAGAGGCGTTGCCCGCCATCGCGTCCGTCTCGCGCCTCGCGCTGGTGACGAGCGACGGAGACGGCGAGGGCTCTGAGCTTCACGTGGCCGGCGGTAGGCTGGACCGGGTGGACGCGGCCGCCCGCCAGCGGGGGACGACCGTCACTGTCCGCAGTCTGTTCTTCAACACTCCGGCGCGACGGAAATTCCTCCGCTCCACCGCGAGCGAGACTCGGGCGGCGCATGACGCGCTCGCGACGCTGGCACTGGCCCATCCCGAGACCGGCTTCTCGCTGGAGGTGGACGGTGCGACCCGGCTCCAGGTACCGGCGGGCCAGAGCGTGGTCGAGCGGCTCGCGGGCGTGTGGGGTCGCGAGCTCGCCGGCACGCTGGTTCCGGTCCGCTTCGCCGCCGGCGCGTTCAAGGTCGAGGGGTTCATCCAGCGGCCGGCGGACGCGAAACCGACCGGCCGCCGAACCCAGCTGTTCGTCAACGGACGCCCGTTCAAGGACCCGTTTCTGGTGCGGGCGGCGGAGGCCGGCTACCGGTCCTCCATCCATCCGGGCGACCGGCCGTCATTGCTCCTCGGCGTGGCCGTCGCCCCGGACGACGTAGACGTGAACGTGCACCCGGCCAAGCTGGAAGTGCGCTTCCGCGATCGGATCGGGGTGGAGCGCGTCGTGGAGGAGGCGGTGCGCGACGGGCTGGGCCGGTTGGACGCCGCGGCGCCCGTGGGTGCCTGGCGGCCGCTCCCCACGGGCGCAGTGCCGCCCGCGCGCGGACTCGCGGTGCTGCCGGCGACGCCCATGGTGGAGGAGGAGCTGGCGCTCGCCGCGGAAGGCGACGTCTCTGTTCCTGCGGCCGAGCCGCGGGGCTTCGACGCCCCGGTGGTCCAGCTGTTCGACGCCTACATCCTCTACGAGGCGCCCGAGGGAGTGGTGATCGTTGACCAGCACTCCGCGCACGAGCGGGTGCTCTACGAATCCGTGCTCGCGGAGCTGGGTCGGGGCGGCGCGGCCGCGCAACGGTTGTTGCTTCCTCAGACGCTCGAGCTCACCGATGAGGAGCTCGATGCGCTGGAGGCCCACGCCGAGGCGGTTCGCGCGGTCGGCTTCGAGGCCGAGCCGTTCGGCGGGCGCACCGTAGTGCTCCACGCCGTTCCCGCGCCGCATCCGCGGTTCGACGGCGTCGCCTGCTTCCGCGAGACGCTTGCGGACCTGGCCCGTGGGCGTTTCGGGGGATGGGCGAACCGGCTGGAGCGCTTCGCTGCGACCTTCGCCTGCCGGGCCGCGATCAAGGCGGGCCAGCGCCTGAGCGAGCCCGAGATGCGCCGGTTGCTGCTGCGCCTCTTCGAGACCGAGCTGCCGCCGCACGACGTGCACGGCCGCGCGACGATCGTGCAACTGCCCCGCGAGGAGCTGGAGCGCCGATTTGGCCGGCGTTAGCCTGCCGGTGCTGGTCGGTCCCACGGCAGTGGGGAAGACGGCGGTGGCGCTCGCGCTCGCCCGGCACTGGCCGCTCGAAGTCATTTCCGCCGATTCCCGCCAGGTGTACCGCCGCCTCGACATCGGGACCGCCAAGCCGACCCGGAGGGAGCGGACCCGCGTGTCGCACCACGGGCTCGACCTGGTGGACCCGGGACAGCGCTACAGCGCAGGGCGGTTCGCCCGGGAAGCGGCGGGGTGGCTCGGAGAGATCGCCGGCCGCGGGCGGTTGCCGGTCGTCGTGGGAGGCACCGGACTCTACGTCAAGGCGCTGACGGAGGGCCTGTTCCTCGAGCCGCCGCTCGACCCGGCCCAGCGCCGCGCGCTCGAAGCCTGGCTCGCAGGGCTCGAGCCGCGCGAGCTTCTGCGCTGGGCCGGGCGGCTGGACGCGGGCTTTCGCGGCGGCGGGCGGCAGCGGGCGGCGCGCGCGATCGAGGTGGTGCTCCAGAGCGGGCGGCCGCTCGGCTGGTGGCAGGCCGCAGCGCGGGCGGAGAGTTTTGTGGCGCCCTGGTACGTGCTGCTGACGGCGCCGCGTCCCGTGCTCCGCCAGCGGATCGGCAACCGCTCTGAGGAGATGGTCCGGCGCGGGCTCATCGAAGAGGTCGCCGCAGTGCTGACGGAAGGGCATCCCGCCGACGCGCCTGGCCTGGACGGGATCGGCATCCGGGAGGCCGTGGAGTACCTTCAGGGGCGCCGTCGACGGGACACCGTGGCGGGGGCCATCGCGCTCAACACTCGGCGCTACGCCAAGCGCCAGGAGACCTGGTTCCGGCACCAGCTTGCGGGCCCCGTGCTCGCGCTCGACGCGACCCGCCCGCCCGAGAAGCTCGCGGAGGAGATCGCGGCCGCATGGCGGGGGAGAACCGAAGCATGAGGCTGGGGATTACCTGCTACCCGACGTACGGCGGATCGGGCGCCGTCGCGACCGAGCTGGGCCTGGCTCTCGCCCGGCGGGGGCACGAGGTGCACTTCATCACCTACGACTCGCCGTTCCGGCTGCGCGGCTACGCCGAGCGGGTCTACTTCCATCAGGTCGAGACTCGGATGGGGCGGTACCCGCTCTTCGACCACTACCCCTACACGCTCGCGCTGGCCTCGAAGCAGCATGAGGTCGCGCTGCGAGAGGAGCTGGAGCTGCTCCACGTCCACTACGCGATTCCCCACGCGACGACGGCGTATCTTGCCCGGGAGATGCTCCGCGGCACGCGGAACTTGCGGGTGATCACGACGCTCCACGGCACCGACATCACGCTCGTCGGCCAGGAATCGAGCTTCTACGCCATCACCCGGTTCTCGATCGAGCAGTCGGACGCGGTCACGGCAGTGTCCACCTTTCTCCGCGACGAGACCTACCGGGCGTTCGGCTGCGTCGAGTGTGACGTGCGCTTCATCCCCAACTTCGTGAACCTCGACGAGTACCGACCGGCGCCGGACGCGCGGCGCGCCGGGCTCGCCCCCGCCGACCACAAGCTGATCGCCCATGTGTCCAACTTCCGCGAGGTGAAGCGGGTGAAGGACGTCGTGCGGGTCTTCGCCCGGATCCGCCGGGCGTTGCCCGCCACGCTGCTCATGATCGGGGACGGCCCGGACCGGCCCGAGGCGGAGAAGGAGGCCGAAGAGCTCGGCGTCACCGCGGACGTGCGGTTCCTTGGCCGTCTGGACCAGGTCGCGGCGCTGCTCCAGGCGTCGGACCTGTTCGTGCTGCCGTCCCAGACCGAATCGTTCGGGCTCGCGGCGCTCGAGGCGATGGCCTGCGGCGCGCCCGTCGTCGCGTCGCGGGCGGGCGGACTGCCCGAGGTGGTGGACGACGGCGTGAACGGCATTCTCGAGCCGGTCGGATCGGTGGAGGCGATGGGACGCCGGGCCGTGGAGCTGCTGCGGGATCCCGAGCGACACGCGGTGATGCGGGCCGCGGCGATCGCCAAGGCGCAGGAGTTCTCGGCCGACCGCATCGTGCCGCAATACGAAGCCCTCTACCAGGAGGTGATGTCGTGGAGTTGAGCACCCTCGGCCAGCTGCCGCCGCTGGTGAAAGCGGCGATCCTCGGCGTGGTGGAGGGCGCCACCGAATTCATCCCCGTCTCGTCCACCGGCCACCTCATCATGGTGGGCGACTGGCTCGGTTTCACCGGGGAGGACGCCAAGGCGTTCGAGATCTTCATCCAGCTCGGCGCCATCCTTGCCATCGTCTGGCTCTATCGGGACCGGCTGTCCCACGTGCTCCGCTCCGCCACGCGCGATCCGGCGAGCCGCCGGCTCGTGACCAATCTCGCCATTGCCTTCCTGCCGGCCGCCGTGGTCGGGCTCCTCACCCACCGGCTGATCAAGCAGTACCTTTTTTCGCCGGTCGTCGTCGCCGTGTCGATGCTGGTCGGCGGCGTCGTGATCCTCGCGATCGAGCGGTGGCGGCCGGCCCCGCGCACCAGCACCGTGGACGCGGTATCGCCCGGTACCGCGCTCGGCATCGGCCTCGCTCAGGTCCTGTCCCTCGTGCCCGGCACGTCGCGTTCGGGAGCTACCATCATGGGCGCCTACTGTCTCGGCCTCACCCGCCAGGCGGCCACGGAGTTTTCGTTCTTCTTGGCGATTCCTGTCATGGTCGCCGCGACGGGCTTCGATCTCGCCCAGAGCGCGAAGTCGCTCTCGACGGCCGACGTCTCCATCTTCGCCGTCGGGTTCCTAGTCGCCTTCGCGTCCGCGATCGTCGTCGTCCGCGCGTTCGTGGCGTACGTGGCCCGCTCGAGCTTCGTGGCGTTCGCGTGGTATCGAATCGCGTTCGGCCTCCTCTTCCTCGCCTGGCACGCGCGTCACTAGCGGAAAGCAGAAATCGTGTCCGCCATCCACCGCTTCCACCGGCTGTCGTCCACCCAGGACGAGCTGCACCGCCTCGCGGCGGTCGGTGCTGCGGCCGGCACCGTGGTGGTGGCGGCGGAGCAGGAGGCCGGCCGGGGGAGTCGAGGCCGGCACTGGGCCTCTCCGCTCGGCGGGCTGTGGCTCAGCTTCCTTTGCCGACCTCCGCGCCCGGTGGGCGTCGAAGTGCTGAGCCTCCGGGTGGGCCTGGCCGCCGCGGAAGCGCTGGGCCAGTTCGGCGGCCTCCCGCCGGTGGCGCTCAAGTGGCCCAACGACCTGATGGTGGGCGACCGCAAGATCGGCGGCATTCTGGGAGAAGCGCGGTGGCAGGGCGACAGCCTCGCGTGGATCGCCGTCGGAGTGGGGATCAACGTCCGGAACCCGTTGCCCGCAGCCGTGCGCACGCCTCCCGGCCGGCTGGCCGAATGGCGACCGGATCTCGAGCCGGAGCAAGTGCTCGGGCCACTGCTCGCCCGGCTTGCCCCGCTTGCGGCGTCGGCCTCCGGGCTCACGTCGGCGGAAATGGAGGCGTTCGGGCGGCGGGACTGGCTCGCGGGACGGGAGCTGGCCGCGCCGGTCCAGGGCTTCGCGACCGGCATCGCGGAAGACGGATCCCTCCTGGTGCGACTGCCGGATGGGCGCACGGTCGGCGTCAGCTCGGGGTCGGTCGTGCTGCCGGGGGAGGCGGCATGAGTCCACGCCGGCCGTACGCTCCGTGGCTGCCATGGGCGGCGTTTCTCGCGGGCATCGCGCCGACCACCGTCGCCCCCCGGGTCGCCTGGCTCCGCGAGCGGATGGAAGCCCGGGGGTGACGGAGAGGTGGGCGGCGGCCGGCACGTCGGTACCGACTACCTTCAGCTGGCGGCCAGGCTCGGCGCCAGGCGCGCTGTCGCCAAGCCGTTCTCCACCCAGGAGACCCTGGTGGCGATCGACGACATTCTGCGGGGGTGATCGTGCTGCTCGCGCTCGACATCGGGAACACCGAGATCACGCTGGGGCTGTTCCGGGACACGACGCTGGAGGCCCATTGGCGTCTCACCACCGTCGCCGACCGCACGCCCGACGAGTGGGCGGCCGCCCTGGCCGCGTTTCTCGATCATGCGGGCTTCTCCCCGAACCAGGTGCGCGCCGCGTGCCTGGGCTCGGTGGCCCCGAGCGTCACGCAAAGCGTCGTGGAAGGGGTGCAGACCACGACGGGCTGCGCGCCGGTCGCAGTGGACGCCCAGTCCCCCCTTCCGCTGGTGCTCGACGTGGACGAGCCGCTGAGCGTCGGCGCCGACCGCGTGCTCAACGTGCTCGCGGCGTCGGAGCGTTACCGGGCGGACATGATCGTCGTGGATTTCGGGACGGCCACCACCTTCGACTGCGTGACCGCGGATGCCCGGTTCATCGGCGGGGCGATCATGCCGGGCCTCCGCACCTCCGCCGACCAGCTCACCCG
>Ga0070706_100003555_pt1 | contig 15329 bp, 11 predicted proteins | sample KBSK5501metaG_FD_65476 | JGI IMG/M metagenome (GOLD analysis project Ga0070706, IMG submission 65476) | Corn, switchgrass and miscanthus rhizosphere microbial communities from Kellogg Biological Station, Michigan, USA - KBS K5-50-1 metaG | ecosystem: Host-associated > Plants > Roots >...
GCGCCGCAGCTGCACATAGAGCAGCACGATCAGCAGGGCGATGTTGATGCTGTTCCAGCCGATCACCACGGCGCGGTTCATCGTCAACTGGTTACCGATGGTGCGATACAGGATGGCGGCGAGCGCATACACGCTCACCAGCAGCACCAGCGCCGCCAGCGCCAGGATACCAGCGCGCACCAGTGCCATGTAACGTGGGGAATAGTCGCGCGGGGTCAGCGGCGTGACGCCGACGAGCAGGCCCATGACGGCGAACAGCACCACATTGTAGATGATCAAGACGTCGCGCTGGACGAAGGGCTGAGCGAAGTTGAAGGGAATCACGGCGATATAGATCACCAGCACGAGCAGGGTCAGCGGCAACAGCGCCTGCATCAAGACCGCCAGAATCTTGCCGAAGCCGCGGCGGAACTCCTGCTCGCTGGGGGCGAGCGCCGGATCGTAGACCGCGGCGACCGCGAGCACCGGGATCAGGCCAGCGCCGCCGACCAGCAACAGCCGCACGAAGATATCCGGCAGCTCGACGCTGAGCGCCGCGAACATGCCATAGGTGAGCGCGGCGAAGATGCCGCCGGCGATGGAGAAGACGCCGGCCGTGCCGATGGTCTCGATGGATTTGCTGAGGAAGGCGAAGCGATTCGTGGCGGAGGAGGCCCAGCCAAGCACCGCGAGGCCGATGGCCGTCGCGGCGAGCAGGGGCACGTGTAGAATCATCAGGTCGAAGTAGCCGCGCTCAGTTGCATTACCGCGTAGCGGCGCCACCAGCAGCACGTAGGCGGTGACGGCGGCCAGCCCGACGCTCAGCAGCAGCGCGCGCATGTAGCCGCGCCGCGCCGTCAGCGTCAGGAACCAGATCAGGAAGAGCGCGGTGATCGGCATCCAGAGCAGCGCGAGCACTGGTGCGTGGTCCGCCAGCATCCAGGAGGGGTCGGAGAGCAGCCAGAACACCAGGCCCAGCCCGACACTCAGCGGCACTGCCAGCTTCCAGTTCGCGTTGCGCAAGGCGCTCTCGTCGCGCGTGGCCTGTTGCAGGCGATAGTGCCATGCCGCGAACAGCACGTTGTCGGGCACCTGCTGATAGCGCGCCTCGAGCTCGGCGACGAAGCGCTCGGTCTCCTTGGCGCGCCTGGCGTCGGCATAAAGTTGTTCGAGCCGCTGTGGATCGCGCGCGGCGGCCTGGATTGCCGTGCCGGAGAGCGCCTCCCCGGCGGACCCGTCTGCTGCCTCGGGTGGTGGCGTCTGGCTCATCACCTCGTCCCTTCATACCCGCCGTGGGGCGCCTTGGCACGCACATACTTCATGGATCGCGTTCGTCGCTGTCGCCATCCTAACCGATGAGCCGGCGTCATGCAACGGCGCGAGTCGGGCAGGCAAAGCAATCAAGTGCGCCGTGAATGACACGCGGGTTACGGGTCCGCCAGCCCTTGACAAATGAGGCAGCAAGAAAGGCGGGCATAGCGCCCGCAGGTGCCATCCTCGCCATTGACATGGGTCCGGCTAGCAGTATACTTGAATAGGCGTTCTAGAGTACGGAGGGTGAGATGATAACGAACATTGGCACGATCACAGTCCACGTTAGAGATCAGGATCGAGCACTGGCGTTTTACACCCAGAAGCTGGGATTCGAGACACGCAGTGACCAGCCTATGGGTCCGGACCAGCGCTGGCTTGAAGTTGCCCCGCCCGGCGCGCACACTCGCATTCTGCTCTACAAGGCGACGCCTGATGCGCCCGGCTCAGATTCGTTCGAGACAGCGCAGGCCAGCATCGGCAAAGACACCGGCATGGTGCTCGAGGTCGATGATATCGAAGCGACCTTTGCCGCCCTCAAAGCCAACGATGTCCCCATCATAGAGGGACCCACGCAACAGCCGTTTGGGTGGTGGGGTGTCTTCGCCGACCAAGACGGCAACACCTACGGCGTGCACGCGTAAGGAGCCAGGGCCGCACCGCCCATTGCGCGGCTCAGCGGGCCGCGGCGAAGTGGTAGATATCCACATCGCAGACCGGCTGGTAGCCAATGGCCTGGTAGATGTGGTTCGAAGTGGGATTGGCGAGGTCGGTGAACAGGAAGCAGAAGCGCCGGCCTCGCTCCAGCAATAGCTGGCTCAAGGCGGCGGTGACGGCGCTGGCGTAGCCATGCCCGCGTTGCTCCGGCGGCGTGTACACCGGGCCGATGCGCGCGCCGTTGGGGGTAGTGCCGCCAGTGCAGGCCAGCGAGACCGGCCCGCCGTCCTCCCAGAGATACGCGCCGCGCAGCGGCGACGCGAAGAGGTGCTCGACCCAGTCCTCGGCATCGAATGGACCTGGTTCCGGTGCCGCTTCGATAAAGAACGCGTCGACCCAGGTGACGAGCAGGTCGCGATCGGCGGTGGTGGCGGCGCGCAGGCGGCCCGGCACGCCGCTCACTCCGCGCACGGCGGTCAGCTCGTAGATGCGGTCGCGCTTGCCGGGTTGGAACGCCCGGCCAGTGCGGCGCTGCCAGGCCTCGGCGAAGGCAAGGCTGAGCGGGGCTGGCCCCAGCACGCCGGGCAGGTCCGGCTGCAGTGGCGCGAGGTCCGCAGCGATCACGTCGAGCGCCGCGGCTTGCGGCGCGTCTTCCCGCAGCAGCGAGAGCACCAGGTTGTGCGGCGGCGTGCGCAGGGCGACGGCGGCCACATGCTCGCCCTCCCCGACCAGCGCGAGATAGGGCGGCAGGGGATACTCGTCAGGCTGCTCGGAGAGGGTGGCGAGGATGCCGAGCTGCAAGCAGTGCGCCGCCTCATGCGCCAGCAGAAACGGCTCGGCGCGCGCTCGGAACGCCGCTACGTCTTCAAAGCGTGTGAGCCGCATCGCGCGTGCCTCCTCCCACCCTCTTTGGCATCTCCCGCTGCCGGCGCTAGGTCCCCGCTCCGGTTCAGGCGCTGGTCACTGCAACTGGCTGTAAATACCTGCTCGTCAGCGACTCATGGACATTCAGGAGATCCCGCGGCGTACCCGCGAACCTCACGCGACCGCCCTTGCTGCCCCCTTCGGGGCCCAGGTCTATGATCCAGTCCGCATTGCGGATGACGTCGAGGTTGTGCTCGATAACGATTACGGTGTTGCCACCGTCAACGAGGCGATTCATGATCGCCAGCAGATGGGTGATGTCGGACATGTGCAGCCCGGTCGTCGGCTCGTCCAGCACGTAGATGCTTCCCCGCTTGTGAAGTTCGCTCGCCAGCTTGATTCGCTGGCACTCACCGCCGGAGAGCGTGCTCAGCGGCTGGCCCAGCGTGAGGTAGTCCAGCCCAACGTCGCTCATGGCTTGCAGCTTGCGGACGATCTCGCGCTGCGTGAAGAAGTCCAACGCCTGCGCAACCGTCAGCGCCAGCACGTCGCTGATGGATTTGCCGTCCAGCCTGTACGCGAGCACCTCATCTTTGAAGCGCCGGCCCTGACAGACCTCGCAAGGCGTTTTGATGCCATCCAGGAACGCCAGGTCGGTGTAGATGACGCCGGAGCCATTGCAGTTCTCGCACGCGCCTTTGGAGTTGAAGCTGAACAGCCCCGCGTCCACTTTGTTGGCGGCCGCGAACGTCTTGCGCACATCGTCCATCACGCCCGTGTAGGTGGCGGGGTTCGAGCGCGTCGAGGTGCCCACCGCCGACTGGTCGATCACAATCGCCTCGGGGTGTTGGCGCAGAAACACCTCGTCGATCAGTGAGCTCTTGCCAGACCCCGCCACGCCGGTGATCGCCGTCAGCACACCCACTGGGATGTCGACGCTGATGTCCTGGAGGTTGTTGGCGCGGGCGTTTCTGATGGGGAGCTGCCCGGTCGCCTGCCGCACGCCTTCTTTGATAGGCAGCGTGCGCTGGAGGAAGCGGCCCGTCAGCGTGTCGGCGTGGAGCAGGTCCGCGTAGGAGCCCTCGAAGACGATCTGGCCGCCGACGCTGCCGGCGAGTGGGCCGACGTCGACGACATGGTCCGCCACTTTGATGACCTCGGGGTCATGCTCGACGACGAGCACGGTGTTGCCCTTGTCACGCAACTTGCCGAGCAGCTCGTTCAGGCGATGCACGTCGCGCGGGTGAAGGCCGATGCTCGGCTCGTCGAAGATGTACATCACGTCGACCAGGCTGCTGCCGAGGTGCTTGACCATCTTGATGCGCTGCGATTCGCCTCCGGAGAGGGTGTCGGTCTCGCGGCTGAGGCTCAGATACTCCAGCCCGATGTCGGCGACGTGCTGCAGGCGCTCGACCAGCGAGGACACCATCGACGCGGCCACCTCATCCGTGATTTCGCGCACGACCGGGATCAGCTCGTCGATCTCCATCGCGGCCCAGTCGGCAATGTTGCGTCCATTGATGCGGGAGGCGAGCGCGGCCTGGTTGAGGCGGGCGCCCTTGCAGAGCGAGCAGGGGCCGTAGGTCATATAGGGTTCTACTGCTTTCTGCGTGCGCTCCGACTTGGTTTTCACGTCGCCCGTGATGTATTTGCGGTTGAACTTATCGACAATCCCTTCAAAGGTCAAGTTGACTGATTTACCTTCAAACTGCATCTTGACCTTGTAGGGTTTGCTGTGGAGGAGCACGTTCATTTCTTCGTCGCTGTAATCGTCCAGCTTTTTATCGTTATCGAACAGCCCCGACTGGATTAGGATGCGCCACCCCCACCAGTTCCCTACGGCATATTCCGGGAACAGGATAGCCCCCTCGTTGAGAGATTTGGATTTGTCAAGAAACTTGTCGAGATCGACGCCTATCTTGCGGCCAATGCCGCTGCACTCCGGGCACATGCCCTGGGGATCGTTGAAGGAGAAGACGTTGGAGGCGCCCGCGTGCGGCTGGCCCAGCCGCGAGAAGATCAGCCGCAGCAGGGTATAGATGTCCGTGACGGTGCCGACAGTGGAGGCCGAGCCGCCGCCAAGCCGCTTCTGGTCCACAATCACCGCCATGTTCAAGTTTTCGATGGCGTCGGCGTCGGGCTGCGGGTAGCGCGGCAGAAAGGTGCGGATGAAGAAGCTGAAGTTCTCGTAGAGCTGCCGCTGTGCTTCCGTGGCGATGGTGTCGAAGACGATTGAGGACTTGCCTGAGCCCGATACCCCAGTGAAGATAGTGATCTTGCGCTTTGGGATGCGCAGCGAGATGTCCTTGAGGTTGTTCTCGCGCGCGCCGCGAATCTCGATGAACTCGTCCACGCTACACCTTTCCAATGCATTGCCGCCCACAAGGGGCACAGGACACAAAGAAGCCAGCGCTCAGCCGCTGATGGCCAGACAGTCGCTATCTCTGCATCGTATCGTGGTCATGCGATGACCGTGGCCCAGAGGTGGCGAAGGCACAGCGTCAAGAATAACACGGAGCCACTCATCGAGGAGTTGCGGGCACCCTACTGGTTCATTCCATCTACCAGGCGCAGCAGCGGAAACTCGGCGGTCTCGTCGCGCTCCAGTTGCCCCTCGGCCACCAGCGCCTGGATCTCGCGCGTCAGCCGCGCTTTGCTGACGCCCACCAGCGCGCCGAAGTGGGGCGAGCGCGCACCGGCGGCTCCCGTATCTGGCGAGCCGGTCAGGATGCGCACCAGGCCGGAGATGCCAACCGCGTAGGGCAGCTCTCGCAGGCAGCCGACGATGTGCTCGCGCAACACGCCGTCGTCGCGGATGCGTGGTGCACGCTGTTTGCGCGCCGCGCCGCCAGCCGATGAGCCATCTGCCTCAGCGGGGCGGCAGCGGTCGCAGATGCCGCAGCGTCCGCCGGGCAGCCGCTCGCCAAAGTGGCGGGCGATGGTGCGCTGGCGGCAGCCGGCATCCCTGGTGTAGGCCAAGAGGTCGCCTACCTGCCGATCGTGGCGCTCGGCGAGCGCATCTAGCAGCGCCGGCAGCAGCGCTTTCCCGTCCGCCGGCGGCGGCGCGATCTCCAGCAACAGGTCCCGCGCGCTCTCGCGATATTCCAGCAGTCCCGCGTCGTGCCAGGCGAGCAGCCGTTCCTCCAGCGCCGCCGGTGTCTGGCCGAGCTGGGCAGCCAGCACCACCAGATCGAGCGTCTGGAACTGCTGTGGACGCAGACGCGCCGCGGCGGCGAAAGCGTGTATGCCGGGAACGGACGGCGCCGCCGCAAGCAGGCGAACCGTTGGGGCACGCGGCACATCGGCATGGCGGCGCAAGAAGCCGGCGCGCTCGAGTAGGCTCAGCGCGACACGCGCACCCGTCTCACTCACCTCGCGCTGCTCGCCCGCCTCCGATGCGCGCATGGCAGTGCTCACCTCGCGCTCCAGATCGGCGGCGGCCACGCGCCCGCTGGTGGCTCCCGGCGCCGCGCCGGCGCGTACGAGGTCGCGCGTCGTGGCGTAGACGGCGCGCAGCGCCTCGATAGAAAGCTCATCCTGGCGGATGTGGCGGCGCACCTGCTGCGCGTCCGGCGTGGAAACGAGCAGCACACAGCGCGAGGGCCTGCCGTCGCGGCCCGCCCGCCCGGATTCCTGCACGTAGGCTTCGAGCGAGCCGGGCAGCTGGTAGTGCACAATGAAGCGCACATCCGCCTTGTCGATGCCCATGCCGAAGGCGACTGTGGCGACCACTACCCGCGCCTGCCCCGTGATGAAGGCGTCCTGCGCCTCCTCGCGCTCGGCCCGTCCCAGACCGGCATGGTAATGGCGCGCGGCGATCTGGCAGCGGCGCCGCAGGAACTCCGCGACCTCTTCACAGCCCTCGCGAGAGCGGACGTAGACGATGCCGCAGCCTGGCGTCTCGCGGACGATGGCGGCCAGCGCGCGCAGCCGGTCGTTTTTGTTGGTGACGGCAACGACCTCGTAGCGCAGATTCGGACGGAAGACGCCGCGATTCACCAGGCGCGGCTGGCGCTCCAGCGCCGCCGCGATGCCCTCGCGCACCTCCGGCGTGGCCGTGGCCGTGAGCGCCAGCACCGGTACCGGCGTCGCGCGGCCCGCGCTCAACTCGTGCAGCGCCCTGGCGATGAAGAGATAATCCGGGCGGAAGTCGTGCCCCCACAGGCTGACGCAATGCGCTTCGTCCACCACGAAGCGGGCGACGCCCCCACGCTTGAGCGCGTGCAGAAACGACTGCTGCCGCAACCGCTCCGGCGCGGCATAGACCAGCTTGTACTGCCCGGCGGCGATCCCGCGCAGGCGGCGCTCGAGCTCCTCCCGCGCAACCAGGCTATTGATGACGGTGGCCTGCGCCCGCAGCTCGGCAGGGAGGCCTTCGACCTGATCTTTCATCAGCGCGATCAGCGGCGAAATGAGCAGCGTCGTGCCCGGCAGCAGCAGCGCGGGCAGCTGGTAACACAGCGACTTGCCGGCGCCGGTGGGCAGCAGCGCCAGCACATCCTCGCCGCTCAGCACCGCCTGGATGATGGTCGCCTGGCCCGGCAAAAAGCTGTCGTACCCGAACGACGCGCGCAGCGCCTCGAGCAGCTCGGCGGGGACCGGCTCCTCTTCCTCGGCCACCGCGACGGTTTCCAGCGCCGCGTCGTCATCCTCCGCCGCAGGCGCGGACGTCCGCGTGCGCACGGGCACCGCCGCCAGCCGCTGTTGCCCAAAGCGCCAGCCGCCCGCCTCCATGCGCGCAGCCGCCGGCTGGGCCGTCGCCTGTTGCGCTTGTGCGACCTGTAGCCGCAGCCGGTCCGCCTCGCGATCGTCGCGTTCGGCCAGCCGCTCGCTCAGCTCCTCTTCCCACTCTGCATCGCCCAAACGCGCTGCCACCGCGATAGCCTCGCGCAGCGCCCAGGCCGTGGGGGCATCCTGATACGCCGCGAAGACACGCTCCACATAGTCGCGCGCCGCCTCCTCCTCGCCGAGTGCGGCGAGGCAGCGGGCCATGCCCAGCTGCGCGCTCGCCCCATACGGCGCACGTGCGAGCGCCTCGCGATAGGCCGCCAGCGCCGTCGCCGCATCACCCTGCCCCAGCGCCACATCGCCGCGCATCATCCAGACCGTGACACGCTCGCCGAATTCCGCGACCAGCCGCTCGGCCAGCGCCGTGGCGTCCGCGTCGCGCCCTAGCGGGCGATACGCGCGTAGCAGCAGCTCGTAGGCCGTCAGTGCCTCGCTGCGCTCCAGCCGCGCCCGCAGCAGCGCCTCGGCATCGTCCGCCAGCTGCAAGGCCAGGGCAAGCTGCGCCAGGTCGTCGTCCAGCCGCACGGTCTCGCCCGCCAGGGGGCGCAGCCGGGTGAAGATGCGCTCGGCCACCGCCCGCGCCTCGGGGTGCGCGCGCTCGGCGAGAAAGCGGCCCACGGCCAGCGCCGTCGCCACGGGCAGCCGCTCCAGCCGCTCGTCCAGCGCCGTGCCCTCCTGTCCGCGCGCCTCTGCCACCAGCGCGGCGACGGCATCAGAGAGCGTGGTAGTCAACATCAGCCTCGTACTCCGGCACCGTATGCACTCCCACCACCAGCGGCCAGGTCCGCCCATCATGCAGGCGAGTCATTCCCAGCGCCAGCCAGATATCCGACGGCCCGCCGAGCGCCGCGCGCAGCTCATCGCCGCCCAGCCGCAGCACATGTGTCGCGCCCTGGCTCGCCGCCGCTGCCTGGCCCCGCGCGAGCAGCCTGCGACCGAGCGCGCGCCACTTCAGGTCTGTGCAGGCGACCGACGCAATGTCGCTGGGCAGCCCGGGGAAGACGACGCGTGCCTCATAGGTGCCGGCGTACGCGTCAGCGGTGAACGTCGCGGAGACGTCGTCCACACGCAGCGTCCCCAGCGAGCGGTTTCTATCCGTCCAGATCGCGTCGCTGCTAGCGCCGGCAGCTGCCAGCACCTGCTCGCGCTGGCCCTCCGCAAGCGTAGCCAGCAGACGCGGGCGGCTGTGCGCAAAGTCGCAGGTCCAGTCTTCGACGTGGGGCGGGTCGGGACGCGCACGGCCCAGGGTGAGCTCCACGATGTCGAACGGGCGCATCACGCGGCGCTCGCCGCCGGCTCCTGGCGGCGTGGGATAGGTGATGTCGCCGAGCAGCACCGTGCCGAACTCACGCACCGGACGCACCCATGTCTTTGGCGCCTCGCGCCGCACGCCCGCGATGCAGACGCCCGTTTTCATGACGGTGACGGCCAGCAGCACGAGAGTCGCCTTCACTGGCGCACCTCCTGTGGCGGCTGCCGCTTGGGGCGGGAGGCTGCCTTCGCCGCCACCAGATGCCGCACCGCGATCTCGGGGCGCAGCCGCTGGAACGCCTCCGCCACCAGCCGGCGGTGGCACTTGCTCGGCTCTGGCTCCGCACAGAGCAGACAGGGGCGTTCGAACCGCGCGGCGATGGTGTCCAGCATGGATTTGAGCGGGCGCTCGGCGAGCAGCCCCTCGAAGACAGAGACGTAGGCCTCCCAGTCGTGATCGCGGTGGTACCGATCGAGCAGCTCGGCCGACGGCGCCAGGCCGCGCTCCTCCAGATAGCCGATGTCGAAGGTTTCCAGGATAAAGGCGAGATCGTCGCGCTTGGCAAAGCCGGCCAGCTGAGAGGTGTTGTTCAGGCGAACGTCGACGACGCCATCCACGCGTGCCTCGCGCAAGAGGGTCATGAACTCGCGCAACGACTTTTGTGTAAAGCCGATCGTGTAGAGCTCCATCCGTTCCTTCCGTTCCTTCTTCCACACCACCTCGCGCGCCTGTGCTTGTGCCCGCGCTACCAGAGCGTCGCCTGCACCTCTGCCTGGATGGTGCCGTCGGCGAGAATGTGCCGCACGCGCCAGCCTTCGGCGCGCAGGCTGCGCGCGACCAGCTTCTCACGATGGCAGTGCGCCGGATCGCCCTCGCTGCACATGAACGCCGTGCGCTGCGCGCGGCCCTGCGCCATTAGCCGTGCCAGGCCGGCGCGATAGAGCGCCGTCGCCGCGATGGCGTCGTAGTCCGGCGATCCGCTAGGGCCGCGCAGGGAGCTGGCCTCGGGTTTGCCGCCCAGCTCGCGGCCGAGGAACACATACGTGATACCGGCCGCGGCGAGGCTCTGCGCAAGGGCGTCGCGGTTGAACTGCGGGGAGTAGCGGCTGAACGGCGCCGTGCGCACGTCGGCCAGCGTCGCGATGCCGTGCCCGCGCAGGAGCGCGATGAAGCGCCCGATCTCGTGATTGCTGTGCCCGATGCTCCAGAGCTCATCGGCGCCGGCTGGTGCGGCCACGCGCTGTCTCCCATGCTTCCCGTGTCGTTGCCTGCATTCCTTCCACGCAGCGTGCGTCCAGTATACCGCGTGCGCTGCGCGAAGGCAACCAGCGCCCGGCTGCTACGCGTACTGCTCGGATGGTTGCTCCAGCCTGCACGGGCGAACCTCCAGGCGGCATGGCAACGCGCCGGGGGAACGGCTCCTCCCGGCGCGTGATGGGCCTACTGGGGCATGCTCGTAGCAGCTATTCCGCCTCGATAGTGACGTTGCCAGCGGTCAGGGTTACGGTGATCGTGCCAGTGGGGTGCGGATTGAGGTCCGTCGAGAGTGTCCCGTCGGTGGCGTGATTGTCCGCGACCGAGGGCCAGCCCGTGATGTGCACGTTGCCCGCCGAGGAGGAAGCCTCGACATGCGCGGAGGTCGACAGCGGCAGCGAAAGGGTCGCGTCGCCGGCCGTCATGTCGATCTTGAGGTGGGCTGCCGGGGCAAGCTCGCCGCTAATGTCCAGGTTGCCGGCGGTCAGGCGCTCGGTGGTCGTGCCCTGCAACGTTACCCCTGTCATGACCACATTCCCGGCAGTCATATTCGTCGAAAGGCTGCCGGTGAGGCCCCTAACGTCGAGATTGCCGGCGCTCATGGTGGCGTTCAGATTCGCGGTAGGCGGCACATGCAGCTCGAGGCGGATATGGCGCGAATACCAGTTCCCCCAGCCGCCATGTGGCGGCTCATGCTCCGAGATGGTGATGGTGTCGCCGCTCTGTTGGGCATCGAGCGTAATCTGGTTCAGCTCAGATTGCGCGCGCGCGCGTGAGAATGCCCGCACTTCGCGCGTCAGCGCGACCCTGACGCCCCCCGCGTTATCGCCGAAGATTTGCACGTCGGCCGCCGACGCGTCCAGCACCAGATTTGGCGTACCCGTCACGGCAAAGCTGCGGGTCACCGTATCTTGCGCCGTCTCACCGCCCAGGGTCATCGCGCCGACGATGCCGACGGCCGCCGCGCAGATCACCGCGAAGATGGCGATGACGGCCAAGCAGCCGCCGGCCGCGAGAACGCAGCCGCTGGGTCGCCGTCGCTCGCGGACGGGTGGCGCGTAGCCCGCCTGCGGCATGTAGCCCTGTGGCGGCCCATCATAACGTGGCGGCGCGTAGCCCGGCGGCGGCCCATCGTATCGTGGCGGATAGCCAGTCTGTGGCGGGTAGTCCTGCCGCGGGGCATAGTCGTTGTATGCGGAGTGCGGGGCCCGCGCATCCGCCGCCGGTGGCGGCAGCGGCGTGTCTTGTGCCGGTGGCGGCAACGGTGTTGCCGGCTCGGCGCCGCCCAGCCGCTCGGTCCTGGCGTCGTTGGGGAGCTCGTCGGCTGGCGTGTCGCGGGGCTGACTGGAGTCGTCCATTTGCTATAGCCTTACCTTTCTTGGGCCAGAAGGCCCCACCTTTGAGGGCTGAGGATGAATGGTCCCTCGCCCGCAGGCGCGGAGTATGTATTACACTGCCTCCTAGCACGTTGCCAACTGAATCGTGTCTTCGGCGTTCCGTGGTAAACCGTTCCCACGGGTAAAAGCACGAACGTCTCTTGGACGCAGTGCTCGTTCGCCAAGCAGGAGCAGCGTATTCCACCTCTCCTGTGTTGAACGACATCAACCATAGTGGCTGTGGGGCGACACAGCATCGGTGCGAGATCGTAGAAGCCCCTGGGTTTACCCATGGGAGTCGTCACCCTTCTCTCACCACGCCGTCTTGTGCGGGATCGGCCATGTCATGCGAGTAGTATGCTCGGTAGATGTGCGGGAACTATCGCGAAGCTGTAGCGGAAATGTGACGGTTTCGCAGCCTGCAGGTGTCAGTCCGCGAAACGGTAGCCCACGCCCCAGACGGTGACGATCTTCTCGCCAAGATCGCCCAGCTTCTTGCGCAGCCGCACGATGTGCGTATCAACGGTGCGGTCGAAGCCGTCGTAGTCGTAGCCCCACAGGTTCTCCAGCAGATAATCGCGGCTGTAGGCGCGGCCGGGATGTGAGGCGAGCAGCACGAGCAGGTCGTATTCCTTCGGCGTCAGGTCCAGCGCCTCACCGTGGAGGTGAACGGTGTGGTTCGCCACCGAGATGCGCAGCGGCCCGCGCACGATCGGTGCGGCGTCGGCGGTGGCGACGCCTGGAGCAGGTGCGCCGGCGGGGGCGGCCTGCGTGCTCTGGCTATCCAGCGCGACTCGGCGCAGCATGGCGCGGACGCGTGCCAGCAGCTCGCGCATGCTGAAGGGCTTGACCACATAGTCGTCGGCGCCGACCTCCAGGCCCAGCACGCGATCGATCTCTTCGCTGCGTGCCGTCAACATCAGGATCGGCGTCAGATGGCGCTGGCGCACCTGGCGGCAGACGGCCAACCCATCCATGCCGGGAAGCATCCAGTCCAGGATGAGCAGCTGCGGGTTGTGCTGTTCGACTAGCGCGAGCGCGGACGGCCCGTCGAACGCCTGATAGACCGTGTGGCCATCGTTTTCGAGCTGCGCGCGGATCAGGTTGCAGAGGTCCACCTCGTCTTCAACCACCAGTATCGCCGCCATCTCGTTCCCCGCTCCCTCATGACTGCCGCCTACAAAGACGCGCTGTGCGTCGAGCCTGCTGGTTCTGCCTGCTAGGGCGCGCCTGGCGTCCCCGCGATCCATAGCACCACAGTGAAGCTGCTGCCTGCGCCGGGGCTGCTCTCCGCGGACACTGTGCCGCCCATCGCCGTCACCAGGTCGCGCACGATGGAGAGCCCCAGCCCAAAGCCGCCCGAGGCGCGTGCGCGCGAGGCGTCGGTGCGGTAGAAGCGCTCCCAGATATGCTCCAGCTCTTCCCTGGGAATGCCCATGCCGGTGTCGGCGACGATGAAGGCGACGTGCGCGGAGTCCACCTGGACGGCGCTGATGGAGGCGATGCCACCGGCAGCCGTGTAGGTGATCGCGTTGCGCACAAGATTGAGCAGCACCTGCGCCAGCCGCGCGTGGTCGGCGCGCACGTCGGGCAGCGCCGGCGGCACGTCGCGCACGAGGGTCACCTCCCGCTCGCGTCGCGCCAGCGGAGCCAGCGCCGTGTACACCTCATCGATCACCTCCGCCGCCGACACGGCGCGCACGTCTAGCTTCAGCTCGCCGGCATCCGCGCGGGCCAGCGCCAGCAGGTCATCCACCAGCGCGCTGAGCCGCTCGGACTCGCGGGCGACGATGCGCAGATAGTCGCGCTGCTCCTCCGGCGGCGTACCGTCCGGGGAGGCCTCAGTCGCCAGCAGCAGCGAGTCGACATGGCCGCGAATGCTGGCGATCGGCGTGCGCAGCTCGTGCGAGGCGTTGACGATCAGCTGGCGGCGGCTCTGCTCGGAGCGTGTGGCGCGGGCACTCTCGCGCTCGGCCAGCGCGCGCGCCTGTGCGATGCGCATGCCAGCGTCGCTCATGCCCAGCGTCAGCACCGCGAACTTCCCCCACACCCAGGCCAGCGCGTTCACGACGTGCAGCGTCAGAAAGCCCACAACGAGCCCGAGCACGATCAGCAGCGACGAGAGCGCCAGCCCCGGCACGCGGTCGGGCGGCAGGCCGCCGCCCGTCAGCACCTCGACCGCGTAGGGCAGCGGCGCGAAGAGTAGGCGGAAGGTGAGGCTGATGAGCGCCGTGATGACGCTGAAGGCGAGCACGCCGAAGAAGAACTTCACCATGAGATAGGCCAGGCTCTTCCAGGTGACGGGGTTGCGCAGGTAGGCGCGCAGCCGGTCCATCAACGGGAGGCCGGGTGGCAGCGGCTGCGCCATCGGGCGAATCTCGACGCCTAGCCACCACATCGTTAGCTCGCGCTCGAAGCGCGCCAGCAGCCACCAGCCCAGCATCGTGAGCACGAGCACGGGCAGGCCGATCAGCACGATTGCGGTGCCCAGCCCTGTGCTGATGCCCGTCACCAGTAGAACGAAGTACAGTATCCCCAACGGGAACGCCGCCAGCAGGTAAATCAAGTTGAGGTAGGTTTGCCGCTGGCGTACGACGCTGAGCAGGTTAGCCGGCCGGAAATAGTCGGTCGAACGCGTGGGGATCACCATCGCTGCCTCGTTTGGATCTCGCGACTATCATATGTATCGCGTGCTGCGCGACCGTCGCGCTCACCTGAAGTATACGCGCCTGCTGTGTCCAAACTATGGCGAAAGTGTAGAGAATCGCCCGGCGCGCCACCGTCCCCAGTAGCACTTTGCGGAGGCAGCTGCCTACCCGAATGGGCATTGCCGGCGGGTGCGGCGGCGCGATAGGATGGAGTCGCCGGCTGGAGTAGAGCAGCAGAGAAAGGCGCAGCACGATGTCGGGTACCGAGACACTTCTTGAAGCATCCCCATCCCGTCCCAGCAACAACGCCGTCACCGCCACCGACACGGATTGGAATCCGGGCGACGCGCCAGAAGCGCTCGATGCCTACGCAGTGGGGGTCGATCGCGTGCTGCGCCTCACCGCCGAGCTAGCACGCAATCTCGTCGGTGCGCACCAGAGCGCGGCGGCGCTGATCGTCTCCGGCGATTGGCCGCACGCGCGCAAGTGGTTCTCGCTCTCGACGAAATATGCCGACTGGTTCGAGTATCACGCGCCGGCGACCGGCGTGGGTCTGCATGCGCTGGTCGTGCAGCGCAACGAGCCGCTGCGCCTGACCCAGGCCGAGGTGGAGGCGCATCCCGCCTGGCGCGCGTTCGGCAGTGAGGCGGACAGCCACCCGCCGATGCGCGGCTGGCTGGCGGTGCCGCTGGTCGGCGCGGACGGCCACAACTATGGGCTGCTGCAGCTCTCCGACAAGTACAACGACGCGGACTTCACCGCCGACGACGAGCAGCACCTCGCCCTGCTCGCGCAGCTGACCGCGGCGTCGCTCGATTCCCTGCGCACGCTGCACGAAGACGAGCGCATCGGCGCCCGCAGCTAGCCGCCCCCGCACGCGCCCCTTGCGCGCCGGATGCTAGGTAGAAGCGGGACCGTAGGCTTCGGCTGACGCAGGCGCCTCCACCGGCTCGCCGTAGGTGCGGAGCAGCAATGCCTGCGCGACGGTAGCGGAGGATCCCCAGTGCGCCGTCGCGCGCCGCACTGCGTCCTCGCTCGGCAGGTCGGTCGCGCGGAGGTAGGCCGCACCGACGACCTTGCGTACGCCCAGGTCGCCGGCGACGACGCGGGGGCGCCCCAGCGTGCGCGCCAGCACCCACTCCGCCGTCCAGCGGCCGATGCCGCGCAGTGCGGTCAGCCGCGCGATCACCTCCTCGTCGG
>Ga0070706_100003556_pt1 | contig 15324 bp, 12 predicted proteins | sample KBSK5501metaG_FD_65476 | JGI IMG/M metagenome (GOLD analysis project Ga0070706, IMG submission 65476) | Corn, switchgrass and miscanthus rhizosphere microbial communities from Kellogg Biological Station, Michigan, USA - KBS K5-50-1 metaG | ecosystem: Host-associated > Plants > Roots >...
AATCCGGAGTGCCCTCCTACTTCGTGACCTCCACGAATCACCCGGCAGTTGTCGGGGTCCGTTAGAATAAGCGCACAATTCAGATCATGGACAAGTCGCCCGGTTTCCGCGGCTCTCTCAAGGAGATCCCTCTCCCGCAGGTTCTGCGCAGGATTTTTCTCGAACGGCTGAAGGGGACGCTGACCCTGGTCCACGGCGACGAGACGCGACACCTGTTCTTCGAGAAAGGCGAGCTGCGTACCGCGACCTCCTCTCGGGAAGGGCAGCGCATCGGTGCCTTTCTCAAACGGCGAGGGTGGATTACGGATGAGGACATCTCTTGGGCCTTGGAGACGGTCGCACGACAGGGGCGTGCGCGGCTCGGCAAGATTCTCGTGGAAAAGGGGCTGGTCTCGCGGGCAGTCCTGGATGCGGAGATGCGCCGTCTCGTCGAAGAAATCGTTTATTCCACCTTCGAATGGGAGAATGGAGAGTACCGCTTTCAGTCGTCGACGGGTGTGCTCGATCCGGACGTCGCGCTGTCGCTCTCGACTGCCGCGATCATCGTCGAGGGAATCCGAAGGCTGCCCGAGGGCGAGGTCTTTCGGGAGCGACTCGCCGACGGTCGACACGTCCCGATTCTCTCGACGGATCCGATGTCCCGCTACCAATACCTCCCGCTGACACCGCAGGAAGCGTACCTGCTCTCTCGCATCGACGGCACGCTCGATCTGGAGTCATTGCTCAAGATCGGAGGCTCCTCGCGCGGCGCGACCGCGAAGACGCTTTATGCGCTCTTGTCCTGCGGCATTGTCGAGTGGCGCCCGGCGGGGGCCGCGGCGGCGGCTCCTTCTCACGACGATGCAATCGACCGGTTGAACGTCGAGGTGGCGGCCGAAGCGTCCAAGCGGGCACCTGGGCACGCCGAGCTGGTCAAGAATACCTATCGGCGCATCGACTGGTTGACGAACTACGAGCTTCTGGGTGTCAAACCGGATGCCACCTCCGACCAAATCCAACAGGCCTATTTCGAGCGCAGCCGGCTTTTCCATCCGGACCTGCGCCACCGCGAGGATCTGACACAGTTCTCCAAGGAGCTCGCGGCCGTCTTCGACCGACTGAAAAAGGCTCACGAGGTTTTGTCGGATCCGCGGCAGCGCGCCGAGTACGACGCGTCTCTCGCGGACGCTCCTCTTCCGATGCCGGTCTTGGAAACGATTGTGGATCCGAAGGCCCGGGAACAGCTCGCTGCACAAAGTTACAAGCGGGCCAAACAGCTGATCTCCGAGAAGGATTACCATCCGGCCGTGGAGATGCTGCGGGAGGCGATCCGCTTCGTTCCAGACAACGCGGAATATCGCTTCGCGCTGGCGCAGGTCGAGATGAAGAATGCGAAATGGGTGGACAAGGCGCTCGCCAATCTCAAGGAAGCCGCCCGTCTGTCCCCACGCAACCGCGAATACATTCGCACCGCGGCGCGCACGCTCTATCAGCATGGGCAGGCGGATGAGGCCGAGATCTTCGCGCGGCGCCTTTTGAGTCTCGAGCCATCTCCGGAGAACCAGGAACTGTTCGACTCGATTGCAGGCAAAAAGCCGGACCTGCCACCTGCTTTCGAGCCGCTCACGCTCGAGCCTCCCGCGCCGACGACCGCGGCTGAGGTCGACATCGGGAGCCCTGCTCCTCCAGAAGGGGTCGGCCCCGACGCCCCAAGACCCTCCTTGTTCTCGCGCCTCTTCCGCCTGCGCACGTGACAGCGCTCCTGACGGGCCTCGGTCTCGCTGCGGCGGCGGGGCTGAACGCCTGGGCAGTGCTGCTGCTTTTCCATGGCCTGGTTCGATTGATGCCCCAGGAGTTCCCTGGACCCGTGACGGCGTTTCTTTCCAGCCCCGTGGTTCTGGAAGTCGCCCTGGTCCTTTTTTTGACGGAGTTCATCGTCAACAAGATTCCGGTCGTGGACCGTTTCTGGGAGTCGGCGCATACGCTGCTGCGGCCTATCGTCGGCGTTCTCCTCTGTCTGGCCTGCATACCGGAGTCGGCCGGAACCCTCGGCCGGATCGGCCTCGCGGTCGCGGCGGCCGCCGCCACATTGAGCGGACATCTGGCTAAGTCCACGACGCGCCTGACCTCGACGGCAGCTACGCGGGGCCTGACACAGTTTCTTCTCTCGCTGGCGGAGGACGTCGTCGCCATCGTTCTGGCCTCCCTCTGCTTCTTCCAGCCCTGGTTCACGGCGATTCTGCTGGTCGGCCTCGCCTCGGTGCTCCTCCTTCACCGCCCGCGCGTCGGGCGGACCGTGCAACTGCTCCTCTTTCGACTACAGCATCCGAGGCGCCACGCCCGAGAAGAGGGGGGCTAGGCGAGATCACCAGCGCCCATCGCCCAACGCCCAGCGCCTGACACATGCCCTATTTCCTCGATGGCAACAATCTGATCGGAAGGGCGCGGCGGACCTCGCGGCCGACGGAAGAGGATCGTGCCGCGCTCGTTGCCGAGATCGTGGAACGCCTGCGCCGCTCGAAGGCGAGCGCGGTCCTCTTCTTCGACGGGGCCGGAGTCCGCAACTCGACTCTCGGAAGCCTTTCCATCCGCGGTTGCGCGGAGTCGAGCGCGGACGAAGCGATGCTTCGCGAGGTGAAACGAGCGCGCGCTCCCCAGGAGATCGTTGTCGTGACCGCGGATCGAGAGCTGTCGCAGCGCGCCCGTGACCTGGGCGCCAAGACAACCCTCCCCGAAGATTTCTGGCGCCGCGTCGGAACACGGGGAGCCGCAGTCGGAAGCGAGGCGCCCGTCGACGTGGAGGATTGGATAAGGTATTTCGGCGACGACACGAACCGGGAATAGTCGGTAGTCAGTAGTCGGCAGTCGGTAGTCCAGATGCGAGCCACACCTATCGACTATCGACTACCGACTATCGACTTGCTCCTGAAGGATCGCTGGTACAATTGCCGATGGCTCGAGCGGGCCACGCGATCGCCCCGAGCAATCGGGGAGGAAAGTCCGAACTCCATAACGGGCGGCATGCCGGGTAACACCCGGTCGCGGCGACGCGAAGGAAAGTGCCACAGAAAACAGACCGCCTTCCGGTCTCTTTCGGGTCCGGACGGTAAGGGTGAAACGGTGCGGTAAGAGCGCACCGCCCCGACGGCAACGGAGGGGGCACGGCAAACCCCATGCGGAGCAAGGCCAAATAGGGAGACGGAAGGGTGCCCGTCCCACCCGCCTCGGCGGGCCGTCTCCGGGTCGGCTGCTGGAGCCCGAAGGCGACTTCGGGTCGAGAGGAATGATCGCGGCTTCGATCCGGGAATCCGGGTCGGGGAACAGAATTCGGCTTACCGGCCCGCTCGGGCTTTTTGAGTTGTCAGGTCTCAGTTTTCAGTGATCAGTTCTGAGACGTCTATGTCAGATCTGATATACCCCGTGCCGAAACTGATAACCGACAACTGAAAACGGAAAACGGAAAGCCATAGGATTGCTCGGAGCGATGTTCGAGCTCCTGAAACCTCCTGCGTTGCGACCGAATGCCACCATCGGCGTCGCTGCCATATCCGGTCCCGTTGATCAGGAGAAGCTCGAGCGCGGCCTGGTCTATCTCCGACAGAGGGGGTACCGGGTCGTCGAAGCGCCAAATCTGCGCCGGAGATCTGGGTTTCTCGCCGGCGACGACGAAGAACGGGCCTCGGGCTACCGCGGACTTCTTTGCGATCCCGCAGTCGACGCGATCTTCTTTGCGCGAGGAGGCTATGGTTCGTCTCGGACGTTGCCCCTGCTGGATCCCAAGGACATCCTCCGCCATCCGAAGGTCCACCTCGGGGCCTCGGACCTGACCGCTCTGTTCGCTTTTCTCCACCGGCATGCCCGGCTCGCAACCTTCTACGGCCCGATGGTGGCCGTCGAGATGGGGGCGGCGGAAGAAGGGCTCGACTGGGAATCGGTGCTCGCCGGCTCGATACCCGAGCCTCACGAGTTCGGTCCCGCTGAGGTTCTCGCCAGCGGCGTCGGGGAAGGACCCCTCCTCGGAGGCTGCCTCTCTCTCATCGCTTCCGTTGCAGGCACGCCGGAGGCGATCGAGGCCCGCGGCGCGGTTTTCTTTTGGGAAGACGTCGAGGAAGAGATCTACAGGATCGACCGTCTGTTGACCCAACTGGAACGCTCGGGTACCCTCCAAGATCTGCAAGGTATGGTGATCGGCTCGCTGCTTCCCGGCGGTCGCAACGAGACTCCGGAGCAGATCCGGCAGTATCTCCAAGACCGCTTCCGGAACGCTTCCTTTCCGGTCGGTATCGGCTTGCCAGCCGGGCACTGTGCGCGACCTCGCACGCTAGCGCTCGGCGGACGCGTCCGGCTCGAGCTGTCGAAGGGGCGCCGGCTCACGTTTCTCGAGGCGGGAGTAGCCGTAGCGAGATGAAAGCCGTTTTCAAGTCCGGCACCGCCGGGGGCAAGAACCCCTTCGAGCGCTACATCGTCACGCACCCGATGGGCGACATTATCTTCTCCGAAGGGGACATCGGGACGGAGATGTACATCCTCCAGTCGGGGTCGGTCGAGCTCTTCAAGCAAATCGCGGGAGAAACGCGAGTGCTTGCCACACTCGAGAAAGGGGACTTCTTCGGCGAAATGAGCGTGCTCGAGGACCTGCCCCGCACCGCCTCCGCGCGCGCCAAGACGGACGTCGAGCTCGTGAAGATCAACGGCGCGATGTTCGACACGATGTTGAAGAGCAACACGGAGATCGCCGTCCGGATGATGCGCAAGCTCTCGCGCCGCCTTCGGGAGGTCACCGCGATGCTCGAGGACTCGCTGGGCCGCCGCGTGCCGGAAGAGGAAGGGCCGGCCGTCCCCGCCGAGGAAGAGGCGAAGCCGGCGCCGCGAAGGGCAGCGCCTTCGCGGGAGAAGACGGCTGCGCAGCGGGACGAGTGCCGGCTCGTCTCTCCCGACGGAAAGACCGAGTTCTTCCTGAACCGCGAGGGAGACACGCTGGTGGGGCGCGCCGACCCGGTGACGGGGATCACCCCGGACGTGGACCTCTCTCCGCTCGATCCTCAGCGCTCCACGTCGCGGCGCCACGCCAAGCTGTATCAGCTCTCCGGTCACTTTTACCTCATGGAAGAGATTGGAGTCATGAACGGCACCTTCGTCAACGACACGCGGCTGGCGACCGGTGCGCCGGTCGCGATTCAGAACGGCGACACACTGAAGTTCGGCCTTGTCCAGCTGGCGTTCCAGGACCCCAGGTCGTAGCAGGGCTTCGTCGACACCGCCCGGCTCGTCAACGACGCCGGCGCCGACCGTGCCTTCATCTGCTCCCGTGCCTCTGTCTCTCCGAGATCCGGTCTCCCGCGTGCCCGGCCTGGGAACGGCCCGCGGCGCGCGCCTCGCTGAGGAGGGGATAGGGACTGTCGCCGATTTCCTTCTCCGATTGCCGTTTCGTTACGAGGACCGGCGGCGGTACGGCACGATCTCGGCGCTCGCGCCCGGAGAGGCCGCCACGCTCCTTGTCCGGCTGGCGGGAGTTCGAGCAACGCGCATGCGCCGAGGGTTGTTTCGCATCGAAGCGGTCGCCGACGACGGGAGCGGGGCCGTGCGCGTGGTCTGGCACAACCGTTACTCCTCTTTCGAGGGTGCGCTTTCCTCGGGCCGCCCCGTGATCCTGTACGGCGCCGCGACGATCACCTCCCGCGGCGAGGTCCGGCTGGAAAACCCGGAGACGGAGATCGTGCGGCCCGGTGAGGAGGCAGACCCTCTCCACTCGGGTCGGATCGTGGGGATCTACCATCGCGTCGCCGGCATCGCCCCGCGCGTCTGGCGGACACTCGCGCGGCACGCCCTGGATCGACTCTCCCCCGATTTCACGTCCGCAACCTCCGCAGCCGCGATCCGGAGCGGCCTCGAACGGACTCATTTCCCGGAGACGCTCGACCAGGCGGAGGCAGGCCGGCAGGCGCTCGCCCACGAGGAGCTTCTGGTTTTGGCAGCGGGCATCGAGGAGAAGCGTGCGCGCCTCGCCCGCCGCCGTGGGCGCGTGATCTCCGCCGATGACTCGGTCCGCCGGGCGGTGACTCACGCTCTCCCGTTTCCGCTGACCGGCGCCCAGAAGAGAACCCTGCGAGAGATCGCCGCCGATCTCGCCTCCGGACGAGCCATGGCGCGCCTGCTTCAGGGGGACGTCGGAAGCGGAAAGACGATCGTCGCGGGGCTCGCGCTTCTTCTCGCCGCCCGAGAGGGCCGCCAGGGGGCTCTGATGGCTCCCACGGAGATCCTGGCGGAGCAACACGCCGCGACCCTTGGTTCCTGGATGGGGAAAGCGGGGGCGCGCCTGGGCTTGTTGACCGGGCGCGTCCGAGGCCGTCCTCGCCGAGCGCTGCTCGATGCACTCGGGGCCGGCGAGATCGATCTGCTCATCGGGACGCATGCGCTGATCGAGGCGCCTGTCCGCTTCCGCGACCTCGCCTTTGTCGTTGTCGACGAGCAGCACCGCTTCGGCGTCGCGCACCGCACGAGGCTCTTCGGGAAGGGCGCAACTCCGCACGTCCTTGTCATGACCGCCACCCCGATTCCCCGTTCTCTCGCGTGGGCCATTTACGGAGAGCTGGATGTCTCGGTGCTCGACGAAAAACCGCCAGGCCGGCAGGCCGTTGTGACGCGGGTGCGAGAGGAGGCCGGGCGCAACCGGGTCTACGGTTTCGCGGCGGAGAGAGTGCGGGCCGGGGAACGCGTCTACGTCGTCGTGCCGGCGATCGAGGAAGGAGAGCGCGAGGTCGCCGCCACCCGAGAGACAGCCGCCCGAATCGCAGCTGCGGCGCCTGGGGTCGCGATCGCCACCCTGCACGGCCGGATGCCGGCGCCGGAGCGCGCGCGCGTCCTGCGCGAATTCGCGCGGGGACGGGTCGGGATTCTCGTGGCGACGACCGTGGTCGAGGTCGGTGTCGACGTGCCCGAGGCGACGTTGATGATCATCGAAAACGCCGAAGTCTTCGGGCTCGCACAGCTCCATCAGCTCAGGGGACGCGTCGGTCGCAGCGAGCGGCCTTCCTGGTGCGCGCTGATCGTCGGGGAGAGGGCCAGCGAAGAGGCTCGTTCGCGTCTGGCCATCCTCGAGAAGACGTCGGACGGATTCGTCATCGCCGAGAAGGACCTCGAAGCCCGCGGACCCGGAGACCTCCTGGGCAGCCGCCAGTCCGGACTTCCCGCGATGCGTGTGGCCGACCCCCTGCGCGACCTCGGGCGTCTCGGCGAGGCGAGGAAAGTGGTGCTGGAGAGGTTGGCGAAGGGGGAAAAGATCGTAAGTGATCTATTCGGGTACCCCTGAGCCGGACGGGGGGACTGGGGGACTGGGGGAAAGAGACAGCTGAACTGCCTTCTCCCCGTCCCCCCGTCACCCCGTCCGCATCAGTCGCCGCGTGGTAAATAGAGCACCACGGAGGTCAAGTGAAGGTACTGGTCACCGGAGGCACCGGCTTCGTCGGCACTCACATGGTCAACCACCTGCTGCGACAGGGCCACACGGTGGCCGTCCTCGCCCGCGATCCCGAATCGACCCAGAATCGATACAACCGGGTGGTGGAGACCCGCGTCGGAAATGTGTTGGACGCCGCGTCGCTCTCCGCGGCCTGCCGGGAGGCGGATGCGGTCGTCCATCTGGTGGGCATCATCGTCGAAAAAGGGGAGCAGACGTTCGATCGGATGCACCGGGTCGCGACCGAGAAAGTCGTTGCCGCGATGAAGGAGGCCGGAGTGCGCCGGTTGCTCCACATGAGCGCGATGGGGGCCTCCGAGGACGCCCCCTCGGAGTATGGGCGCACGAAGGCGGCGGGGGAGCGGGCGGTCCGCGGCTCCGGTCTGGACGCGACGATCTTCCGGCCGTCGATCATCTTCGGACGCGGCGACGGTTTCGTCTCGTTGCTGGCGCCGATCGTGAAGCGCAACCCCCTCTTCATCCCGGTGATCGGCAACGGTCAGACCCGTTTTATGCCAGTCTCGGTATACGACGTGGCGCGGGTCTTCTCCGACGCCCTCGAAAAGCCGGAAACGATCGGGAAGACCTTCGAGGTCGGAGGACCGGACACTTTCACGTTCGACGAGCTCTACCGCGAGATCGCGATCGCGGTCGGCGTGCCGCGAAAGCGCCTCGTCCATTTCCCGCTCTGGTGGGGGAGGTTTCTCGCCTCCCTCTTCGAGCGCACGGCCCGCTGGGGGTGGATCGACGCTCCTCCGTTGACCCGCGACCAGTTGAAGAGCCTCTCGCGGGACAACGCGGCGGACGTCTCCGAAACGGTCCGGGTCTTCGGCGGCGAGTGGAGGCACCTGCGCCCCGGCTTGCGCGAGTACCTCCACGGTGCCATGAAGCACGACCCCCGCTCCGGCTTTGGCCGGGAAGTGGACCTGGAGCCGGTCAAGGTGGTTCGGATCAGGTAGGAACGAGTCAGTAGTCGATAGTCGATAGTCGATAGTCGGTAGTCCAGAGTTCGGGGGCCCCTACCGACTACTGACTACTGACTACTGGCTGCTACTTCGGTTCCCCCTTCTCTTTCGAGAGCCGATACCCGGCCTGTTGCGCCTCGGCCTCGGTCATGTACTTTCCGTGGACGGTCTTCCCGTACCAGTGATCCCCCTCGCGGTGATAGATCTTGGTGTCGAGATTGACCCAGACCATTCCCCGGGAAGGAGGCGCCTGGTAAGGCGCGGTTGACGCGGAGCTCTCTGAGGTCGAGCGGGAAGCGCTTTTCGATCTGGATTCCGCCGGCACGGATTCCGCTCGCGTTGCCGGGCTCGGGGCCCCGGGAGGCGTCGAGGCCGAGGTCGACGCAGGAGCCGAGGCGGGGCGGGACCTCTTCTCGGAGACCGTCACGAGCGGAGCGATCTTTTCCATCGTTTTCTTCGAGACACCCGCCCGAGAGAGATCCCCCAGGGATGAGTAAGGCCGTTTCGCTATGATCTTTTCGGCGGTCTTCGACCCGACACCCGGAAGCGCCTCGAGCTCCTTCTGGCTCGCCGTGTTGATGTCGACCTTCGTACCCGAGGCCGGAGCGCTGGAAGCGGCGGCGGTTTTCTTCTCGGACTTCTTCGTCCCCTCGGCGCTTTTCGACGTCTTCTCCGGCTTCTTGGTGTCGGCAGCCTTCGATTCTTTCGTCGCGGCCCGCGCTGACGACCGGGACCCCACCGTCACTTGCGAGCGAAGCTTGTCGATCGTTTTTGCCGAGAGACCAGCCTTCGAGAGGTCATCGACCGAGCTGTAAGGGCGGTTCGAAACGATCTTCGCGGCGGTGGCCTTGCCGACTCCGGGGAGCGCTTCGAGCTCTTTCTCCGAAGCGCTGTTGAGATCGATCTTCGCCGCAGACTTCGAGGCGACGGCCAGGCCGACCGTGAGAGTGAACAAGAAGAGGCTCGACGCGGCGACCCGGGAGACCAGAGTTTGTGCTCTCATTTTTCAATCCTTCCGAAAGGCGCGCGCCTTCCGCCGTTATCCCCGCCAGAGAGCAGGATATGACAGATCTTCAGCCGCTGCGGTCGCTGCGCGACCAGCGGCTGAGAGAGTTAAAGCCGAGAGCCTCCTAGTTCCCCGATCCATGACATCCGCTTCGCGGCGCGCGAAGTCTCCCAGAGGGGAGGAGGCGCGCGCCGCGGGAGCGGAGCCTTGCGCGAGCGACGAGGCGGGCGGTCGACGCCCTTTGGCTGAGCCGACCGCCGGCGGCCGTAGCCGCGTCGCTCGCGCAGGGCGGAGCGACGGTTAGCTGGCCGGTCCCTTTCGCAAACGGATTGTCCCGGAGCTCGTGCGGATGACGATGCGCGCTCCGCCGCCGTTCAGGATCCCGGAGGCGCGGGAGTCGATCCCGCTGCGCGTCACGGCGATCTCCGGGAAGTCGGAGCGAATGAAGGGTCCGGAAGGATCGCCGCAACCGGCGACTTCCAGCTCGACCTCCGCGCGGACATCGGCCGGCAAGGTCAGCGTGACGTCTCCTCCGCCGTTGCGGATGGAGATGCCCCCGCGGGGTTCTCTCGAGAGGATGGCGACTCGGACATCCCCTCCGTCCGTCCGGGCCTGAAGGGCCCCGCCGACGGCCTTTGCCACGATGTCTCCGCCGCCCGTGCGCAGGTCCGCCGATGCTCCGATACGCTCGATGCGGACGTCTCCTCCGGAGGTCTCGACGACCGCGGCTCCCGTCACTGCGCCCGCCCTCACGTCTCCCGCGTCCGTCCGAGCCTTCAAGTCGCCCGAGACGGTTCCGATGGTGATATCGCCGCCGGAGGTTTTCAGCTCCGCGCCGGCGCCGGCGGAGGCCACGTGGATTTCCCCGGACTGCGTCACGATCTTGACCCGCCCGCTGACTCGGCCGATCTGGTAGCCGCCGCCCCCCGCGGTCGCCAGGAAATCGCCGGCCACGTCTCCGCGCACGACCGAGGAGTCTTCCTCGCCGGCGATGACCGGGGCCACGCGGACGATCGCCCAGGGAGCGGGCGCGGGCGCCACACGAACCTGGACCCGGGGAACTTCCACGGTGAAGGAACGTCGCGCAGAGACGAGGGGCTTTGCGTCGCTCTCGCGGGTCCCGGCGGCGAGAAGCGTGATGGAGCCATTCAGGGTCGACAGCCGGAGGTGCGGCCCTCCCTGTCCGATCGAGCCGTCGTAGGCGCTGCCCGGAGTGAAGATGCGCAGATGCCGCATGTCCCGCTCCAAGCCGCGAAGCGACTGGCGGACCTCTGCGTCGACCTTCTTCATGGACTCTTCGATCTCTTTTTCGATCTCCTTCAAGTCCACAACCACGTCCTCTCCATCCTTCTCGACGATCAGCGCGCGAGGGGGATGGGCGTGCCGGCCGGAGGGCTCGTCCCCGGCTGGCTCCGCACGTGCGGGCAACGGAAACGTCGACGCGATCGTGCCGTTCATCGTCGAAGCGGAGAGCTGGAACCTCGATTCCTTCGGCAGGGTTACGAGCAGCGCTCCGTTGACCGTTTTCGCCTGCAGAGCGGAGGCTGCCGAAAGGGCGTGCATCACCAGCTCGACCTTGCCATTGACGCTCTGAGCGGTCACGGCCTGCCGCGCTCCGCGCACCGTCACGCTGCCGTTGACACTTTGCACGTCGAGGTCACCGTCCAGACCATCGGCCCGAACTTCCCCGTTGACCGTATGGAGGAAGGCGCGAGCCCCCGCCGGCACGACAACCTCGTACTGCGCGGTGATCCTGCACTCCCGGCAACGCGAGGACCGCATCCGCGCCGCCATCCAGGCGGACCGCGATCGGTACGACCGACCAGCTTCTGTATCCGGCCACTGGGTTTCAAGCGAAAGCTCGTCGCCGTCGCGCGATTGCACGATTCGGGTCGACCGCAGAAGCTCCTCGGCGCGGCTCTGGCTCGGCGCCGTCACGACCACGGTGACGACCGCCGAGAACTCGCGGCCCCGCGTAGCCACGATATCTCCGGAGATGTTTTCGATGCGCAGGCGAGCTCCCGACGCCAGAGACTCGTTGAAGCGATCCGTGCGCCTGGCCTGAGCGTTGCCTTCACCCCGTGCTGCCGCCGCTGAAAGCATCAAGACAAGACCCGCGATGATGGGAACCCAGAGAGCGACGCTCCGATCGCGCCGTGGATTGGAACAGGTCCGGAATTCCATCTGTGCCATCAGCGAAAGTGACGCTCCCACGCCGGCGAGGTTACGGGCATCGACGGGGAGAACTGTCGACTGTCGACTGTCAACTGTCGACTGCATCTAGAACTCCATCGCCTTCAAGGCGGACGCCGCCTTGGCTCGCACGAATCCGTTTTCCGACGGATCGAAGGCCTTCTCCCGCAGAGACTCGATCGTCCGTTCGTCGGCCGGCGCCTGCCGCGCCGCCGCCGCGAGCGCCTCGATGGCAGTCAGCCGCACCGCCGGATTCCGGTCCTTGCCGAGAGCGTCGAGCAGCGCCCCCCGGATGTCGGGCGTCATCGGGAAGCCCGCCAGAGCATCGGCGGCTTTCTTGCGAACTCCCGGGTTCTCGTCCTTCTTCAACGTGGCCGTCAGGGCCCGGATGATCTCCGGAGAAACAGACTTCGCCCCCTCCCCGTAGTGAGACGAGGAGACCAGCTCGATGGCTTGAGCCTTTTCCCCGGAAGTCTGGGCGCCCCGCGAGACGAGATAGGCGAGCAGGTTGGCGACCGCCGGGTCCTCGGGCCGACCCACGACGGTGCGCCGTCCCGTCACGTCGAATGAGACAGCAAGGCGTCCTGCTTGGTCGGCCGGGTGATACGACACGTTCGAGACCGTCTCGTTCGCGGCCGGGGCGCTGGCCACCGCTACCGGAGCCGCTTTCGCCGATCCCGCTGCGGGAGCGCGATGCGCCAGCCATCCCACGCCCGCCGCGAGCAGGAGCGCCGCGGCCTGTGCCGCCAGCCGTCCCCACCGCGGGCGCGGGCGAAAGGCCCGAATCCGTCGGCGGGTCATCTCGTCCTCGAGCAGCGCGAGTGTGCGAAGGCGGAAATCCTCGCCCATCTCGGCGTCGCGGTCGGCGCCCAGCGCCTGCCAGGAATCCTCGATGCGGGCAAGCTCGCTGCGACAGCCGGCGCAGGCCGCCAGATGCGCGTCGAGGATCGCGTGCCGAGGCTCGGAAATCTGCCCCGTCAGCCGGTCGATCGCCTGTTCCGTCAGTTCGCGGCATTCCATGTGGCTTCTCCTTCGGAAAAACGCGACTTCAACGTCTCGACTGCCCGGAAGATCCGGGTCTTGACAGCCCCGACCGAGATTCCGAGGACACTGGCGATCTCGGCGTAGGGAAGGCCGTGGTAGCGGGCAAGAACGAGCGCCTCTCGCTGCTCCTCCGAGAGAAGTGCGAGCGCGCCGCGAACGGCCTCCCGCTTCTCCCGGTCCATCAACCGCCGCTCGACCCCCTCGCCGCGGGCAGCGAGCTCGGGGACTCCTTCGAGCGGGATGATTGTCGCCCGCCGATCCCGCCGCCTCCGGTCGCGGCAGGCGTTGGCCGCAATCGCGAAGAGCCACGAAGCCACTTCGGCCCGCCCGTCGTACTGGTGCGCCCTCGAAATCACTTTGACGAAGACCTCCTGGGTGACTTCCTCTGCCGTCGCCCGGTCGGAGAGAAGCCGGTCGGAGAACCGGAGGAGTGCGGGACCATATCGCTCGAAAAGCTCCGCCGCCCCCTCCGTGTCGCCACGGCGGATTCGCTCGAGAAGCGTCCGGTCCTCCGCCGGTCCCGTTCCCGCGCTGTTCATCGTCCGCTCGGCACGGCACTAACGGAGACGCGCCGGGATTCCAAAGGTTTCGCCTCTCAGTCGAAAAGCAAGCATCTGAAGAAACCGCATTCACCGTATGATCTACGAAAGTTGGGTCGATCCGTTTCGCAGGGTAACGAGGAGGGGAGATGAGCAGTGCGCCCGGCACCGGGGGCCCAAACCGCGCGGATGCCTTGGAGAGGACTCGCCAGCGGTTAGGGACGCTCTTCCAGGAAAACCAGGTCCTCGGCCGCCGCAACGCTATCGGTTGCGTGGCCCTGGAGATCACCCAGCGCTGCAACCTCGACTGCACCCTCTGCTATCTCTCGGAGAACTCCGAGCGCGTCAAGGACGTGCCGCTGGCGGAGGTCTTCCGGCGGATCGATGAGATCGCCGCGCATTTCGGCGCTCCCACGTCGGTGCAGATCACCGGGGGGGATCCGACCTTGCGGGCGCGCGGTGAGCTGACCGCGATTGTCCAGCGCGTTCGCGGCCGGGGCCTGTTGCCGACGCTGATGACCAACGGCATCCTCGCCACTCGCGATCTTCTCGACGAGCTCGCCCGAGCAGGCTTGAACGACGTTGCCTTCCACGTGGATCTCACTCAGGAGCGCAAGGGTTACGCCACCGAAGACGATTTGAACGCCGTGCGCCGAGAGTACATCGAACGGGCGCGGGGGCTCCCGATTGCCGTGATCTTCAACACCACTGTCTGCCGCGAGAACTTCGAGGAAATCCCCGACCTCATCCGATTCTTCCGTCGCCACACGGACGTCGTCGGCATGGCCTCCTTCCAGCTCCAGGCGGACACGGGCCGAGGCGTCCTGCGGGAACGGGATCGCGTGATCTCGCTGGAGACGGTGCGACGGAAGATCGGTGAAGGAGCGGATACTCAGATCTCCTGGGACACGGTTCTGATTGGCCACCCCGACTGTCACCGGATCGGAATCACGCTCGAGGCCAACGGCCGCCTCTACGACTTAAACGACGACCCGGCCTTCTTCAACCGTTTCCTGACCGACTTTCAGCATGTGATGCTTGACCGCCGCTATCCCCGTCAGGCCGCCCTCGCGCTCGCGAAGGCGGCGCTACGCGATCCGGTCTGGATCGGGCGCACCCTGCGGTTCTTCGTCCCCAAGGTCTGGAAGATGCGAAAGGACCTCGTCGCGGCGCGAGGCCGCGTGCACAAGCTCTCTTTCTTCGTCCAAAACTTCATGGATGCTTCCGCGCTCGATCCGGAAAGGATCCACGCCTGTTCGTTCATGGTCATGACCGCCGAAGGGCCCATCTCGATGTGCGCGCACAACGCCCGCCGCGACGAGTTCATCCTGAAGCCGCTCGCGGTGGAAACCGGCGACGGACGAGCTCTCTGGAACCCTCTCTCGGGCTCGATGCTTCCCGTTGTGCAATGAAGCTCTGAGGTAGAAAGAAATGAAAAAGAACCGTTGGCTCCTCGCCGCCCTGTTGCTCTCGTGCGCTTGCGCGGCGCGCATCGCCCCGCCGACCACCGCCGCCGTCGGAGCGCCCGACGCCCAGAAGGCGTGGGCTAACCACCTGTCGCGCTTCGTCGACGAGAAGGGGAGGATGAACTTTCGGGGGATGGCGGAGAGCCCCTCCGACCTGGAGACGTATCTGGCCTGGGTCGCCAAGACCAGCCCCGAGTCCGCCCCGCAGTCGTTCCCGACGCCGGAATCGAAGCTCGTCTACTACATCAACACCTACAACGCAGTCGCGATGTACAACATCATCAAGTCCAACTTCCCGCCGGATCTGGACAAGGTCAAGGTGACCTTCTTCTACAAAAACCGCTTCGAGGTCGGAAGCCGTTACATCTCGCTCTACGATCTGGAAAACAAGGTGATCCGGCCGATCGGAGATCCCCGGGTTCACGTCGCCTTGAACTGCATGGCGCGGGGCTGCCCGCGGCTGCCCCGCGAGCCCTTCGAGGCGGAGAAGCTGGACGCCCAGCTCGACCGGCAGGCGAAGGAGTTCTACAACGAGAAACGCAACGTCGACCCGCAGCCGGACAAGCAGACGGTGCGGCTCTCGCAGATCCTCCAGTTCTACACGGAGGACTTCACGAAGAAATCGCCGTCGCTCATCGCGTACGTCAACCAGTATCGCGAGGAGAAGATCCCGGCC
>Ga0070706_100003558_pt1 | contig 15324 bp, 12 predicted proteins | sample KBSK5501metaG_FD_65476 | JGI IMG/M metagenome (GOLD analysis project Ga0070706, IMG submission 65476) | Corn, switchgrass and miscanthus rhizosphere microbial communities from Kellogg Biological Station, Michigan, USA - KBS K5-50-1 metaG | ecosystem: Host-associated > Plants > Roots >...
TGACGCCTTAGGGACAGTTCCGCCACTACTCGCCTAGGGGCGGGTGCCCCCACCCGCCCCGCCGAGCAAAGCTCGGCACTTTGAGGCCTGGCCAGCTATGCCTCCACGAGTTCCAGGCGAGCCTTGCGCGCCTGCCCCGGAGGGCGACACCGGCCTAGGCGGTTCAGAGAAATTTCGAGCGCTAGTATCAGTGCGTCTTCACAATCGGCACCATCAACGCCGAAGGGTGCTCAACATCGTGATAGACGGTGTTTGTGGCTGACACATATTTCTGCGCCCAGGCCTGGGCTTCGCCCGTGTTCGGATTCCGGTCGAAGCGGGGAAAGTTGCTGCTGGAAATTTCCAGACGCAACGCATGCCCCTTGACGAACACATTGCTGGTTGACCACAGATCGATGGTGAACTTGTAGATCTGTCCAGGATTCATCAACTCGGACTTTTCCTGCGAATTGCGATACCGCGCCCTGATGATCCCTTCGGTTAGATTCTGCGCAAATCCATCGGGCCCCACATCCACCAGCTTGGCTTCGAAGTCGGTGTCGACCGCCGAAGACTGGGCAAAGAGTTCAAGGCTGACCGGTCCTGTGACCTCTGTGTCCTGAACAAACGCGGGAGTGGTGTAAATCAAGACGTCGTCGCGAGCTTCAACCGCGCGCTGATCTTTAGGACCTGGGGCTAAATGATCTGCATCACAACATAACGGACCGCCGATGGTTGGCGCGGGATTCGAAGGATCGTAGACATAATGGTCGGACGGTTCCGATCGCGGAGCCACCGTGGAAAGGTTGCCGTCCCCGCGCAGGGAGTTTGCAGTCTTACTCGAATGCAGGAAATACCTGGTGCTGTGCGCCCGAGTCAACGGCCAGTCGTCTTCTTCTCGCCATTGATTGGTACCCATGACAAAGATCTTTACCGGCTTACCGGCAAATTCGTTCTGCACGCCCTGGAAAAGATACTGGTACCACTTCAAGGTGACATCATTTTCTTCGAATTCAGCGGCGGCGGTTCCAAAATCAACCTCGCCGATGTTTCGCCCGCTGCCTGCGTGACCGCCAATCGTCACCAGGAGATGCTGGCCGCGGCGCGCCGCTTCGCTTCCGCCATGCGCCTTGATCCCGACGTAGTTACGCAGTGATCCCCCCAGAAAAATGTCGTACCAGGCCGCTATGTGGAGCACCGGAACGGTGATGTCAGGATAGCGCTCTTCAAGCGACAATTGCTTCCAGTATTGGTCGTAGGTGGGGTGAGCCAGCCAATCCATGAAGTATGGAGCCAGCGCGGCCGTGGAGACGGGGGCCGCCGAGGGGTCCGAGAAATTGAACAGCGGATAGCTGGTGAGAGGAAGCTTCCACGCTCCCAGCCGGGCGTTGGTGTTTTTCATTACTGCTCGATTCAGGGTGTCTTGAGCCAGCGATGAAGTCCACGACTGGTTGAACCATTGCTCGAATGCGCCCCCCTGATAGGTCCATCCGTCGTGATAGTTGCTCGCGGTCACCACCGGACAAATGCCGGCGAGGTGCGGTGGATGTGCGACGGCCGCCAACATCTGGGTGGCGCCCACATAGGAGCCGCCCCACATGCCCACCTTCCCGTTTGAGTAAGGCAGAGCGGCTGCCCACTCTATCGTGTCGTAGCCGTCGTCGGATTCATGCTGGAACGTGTACCATTCCCCGTCGGACGCGTAGCGTCCCCGAACATCCTGAATAATCGCAACGAATCCATGCGCCGCCGCCCTGATTGCAAAATCCGCGCCGCCGCGCTTGTCGTACGGGGTGCGCTGCAAAAGCACCGGGAACTGGCCGTCGGCCTTGGGCCTGTAGACGTCCGCACGAAGAGTGACGCCGTCGCGCATCTTGGCCTTCACGCCCCGCTCCACCGTCACTTCGTAGATTTCCGCAGGCTGAACCATGCGGGTAGTCAGAACCACCACGAAAACTGCCGCCCACCATGCGGCTCTGGTGCAAATCATGACCTCAATTCCTCCGCTGAAGAATTTCGGGCCATTAAATGTAAGCGTTGGCAGGACTGGTTGCAACCGGGTGCCGATTGGCACTTTGGCCCGGTTCAGAACTTCACGCGGAAGGCCAACCAAGGAGTTAGAAAGTTGGCGATCTACTGTGTTTTGGAAACCGGAACAGAAGGGTTCAGGTGACGCGGCGCCATTTGCCTGTCGGTGGTATGGTCCTGGGCCGCCTCCAAGGTTCGTTTGGGATCGACGAACATCCAAGCCGCCGCACCGGTCAGGCACAATGCTGCCGCCACCAGGAAGGATGCCGTCCAACCGAAGCGGCTGGCGATGGCCGGCGTCAACGAAGCCGTTACCGCGCCACCGATCTGCGCACCCATATTCATGAAGCCCGAAACCGACCCCGACGAGGAGCCAGCAATATCCGCCGTCACCGACCAGAAGGAGCTTTGCGCGAGGTACAAGGCTCCTGCTCCCCCCGCCAGTACGACGCTGGCCAGCCGCGCACTGTGAACTTCGGCGCCGAACACGAGAAATACAGCCGCCAGCATGATGACAACCGATGCCAGATAACAACGCCCGATGCGCGGACCGTGCGAGCGCGTAAGCCGGTCGCTGATCATGCCCCCCAAGGGGCAGCACGCCGCCATGGCAAGAAATGGCAGCATGGCGTAAAACGCGCTGGCCTTCAGGTTCAGACCCCGAACCTGAGCGAGATAGATATAAAACCAGCTAAAAAATATCCAGGCCACATAACCGAAAGAGAAGTAACTGATGGTGATCGCCAGCACTTCTCTGCTCTTAAAGACGGTTCCCCAAGGGACCAGTTTCCCCTCCCGACCCCGCGAGCTCTCGGTCGAAAGGCCCGAACGAATGTAGGCCAGCTCGGACGCCGAAACGCCCCCATGCTCGCCTGGGCTGTCCCGAGCGGCAATGAACCACACCAGCCCAGCCACCAACCCGATCGCGGCGCATACCCAGAACGATGATCTCCAGCCATAACGCAGCATGAGGAATGTGATCAGCGGTGGCGAGAGCCCGGCGCCGGCGCCCACCCCGGCAAAAATCCAGCCATTCGCAATTCCACGTTCCTGGGTCGGAATCCAGCGCGCTACGAATTGATTCGACGCCGGATAGACCACAGCTTCGCCCGCTCCCAGCAAAAATCGGATGGAAACAAACAGGAACAGCGCGCCTCTTATGGCGGATGGAACCGCCGCGGTCAGCGCCGTGAACACGCCCCACCAGACCACTCCTCCCGCAAGCACCCGGCGCGGACCCAGCCGGTCCGCCAGCCTTCCGCCAGGTGTTTGGAACAGGGCGTAGCCCGCGAGAAAAGCACTGAACACCCATCCCAGTTGAACATTGCTCAGATGGTAAGCCGCCGCCAGAGAACTCCCGGCAATTGAAATGTTCACCCGATCCAGAAAGGCAACGGCGCTCAGCATGAAAAGCCAGAAGATGAGGAACCAGCGCACATGGCTGGTGCGGGAACCCGTCATCTCGCGTCTCCGGTACAGGTTGTCAACCGCGAGCCTCTTCACGACCGCATCATAACCCTACCATTGCTGGTGAGTCGGCAGAGTCGCTATCCGTCCTCAGCAGCGATGTCGCCGACCACGGAAGACCGGTGACTCGGCAACGACCGTACTACCGGTATTCCCTGACTTGCTGCCGGGATTCTCCCAGACCCTCAATACCCAGTTCCACGACATCCCCAGCCTGCAGGTACACCGGAGGATTCATTCCTAAACCGACTCCGGCTGGAGTTCCGGTGCTGATCACATCGCCAGGAAGAAGGGTCATGAACTGGCTCACGTAGGAAACCAGCGTAGCCACATCAAAGATCATGTTCGAAGTGGAGCTGTTCTGCCGCGTCTGCCCGTTCACCTTCAGCCACATCTTGAGGTTGCCGACATTCGGAACCTCGTCCTGGGTGGCGAGGAACGGACCCAATGGCGCGAAGGTATCCGCGCTTTTTCCCTTTACCCACTGGCCTCCGCGTTCCAACTGAAAGGCGCGCTCGGAATAGTCGTTGTGCAGGGCGTAGCCGGCAACGTGATAGAGAGCCTGCTCTTTGGACACGTACGAGGCCTTTTTCCCGATGACGACCGCCAGTTCAACCTCCCAGTCCACCTTAGTCGAGTTCCGGGGCCTTACCAGGTCATCGTTTGGTCCCACCAGAGACGTGGTCGCCTTGAAAAACAGGACCGGCTCCTTCGGCGCCTCCGCCTTGGTTTCCGCCGCATGATCTCGGTAATTAAGGCCGATGCAGACGATCTTGCTGGGCCGGCAGGTCGGAGATCCCAGGCGGACCGACAGGGCGACGCGCGGGGCCGACGACAAGTTCTTGCCCAACCAGGAATCGAGCTTCGCCAAACCGCCGCCGCCGAAAAAAGCCTCGTCATAATCCAAACCAAGCGCGGACGCGTCGACGCGGCTACCATCTTTCAGCAGCACGCCCGGTTTCTCTTGACCTCGCTCGCCAAATCGAATCAGTTTCATTGGTATGGACTCTCCTCACTCACTGTGATGACCGATATCTCTAAGCTTAGGTTTCGCTTTTCGCGGGTGGAACGATGCGCCAGAGCGGGGCGACCCGATGCCAACAGGACGTCACCACCCAAGTGAAAGGCAACTCCTGCCAGTTTTCATTTAGCATTATGATACTATAAATTTTAGTTGCCTAGCATAATTATCATATATAGTGACAATACTCACGCTCAAGATTACGGGTCTTACGCGGCTGTAGCTGTGAAAAGGGAGAACGGTTTGATGATGAGAAGAATTCTCGCATCACTAGTCTTGACTTTGTGCGCCCTGCTTTCGCCATTGGCGCTGGCGCAAGCCACCGGCGATCGCATCGACTTCTATTTTGCCGATTGGCATAACTCCGCGCCGCGCACCACCCACGGTTCGCTCAGCGAGCGCGACATTTTCACCCGCGGCGACCCGCAGAATCCCACGCAAAAAGGCGCGGTTCTACGTTACCTCAATTCTTATCTGTCTGCCACCCTGGCGGCACATGCTTCCACCAAAGCCACGCGCCTCGATGGGCAACAAGAGATCTACTTTGTCGAGTCTGGTCACGGCACCGCTACGGCGGCAGGACAAACCGTCGATCTCTACCGCAATATCGCGGTCCTGATGCCGGCGAATCTGGAGTTCACCGTCAAGAACACGGGCGATCAGCCGTTGACCATGTATGTGATCAACGAACCCACGCCTCCCGGCTTTCGCCCGAATGCGGCCATGCTGGTCAAGGACGAGAACAAGCTTCCCATCACCTCGAGCGACGGTCTCTGGGCTCACATCGTAAAGACGCTTTTTGTAACCGCGGACGGGCTGGGCACGCTGCAAAGTGTCCTGACCGTAACGCTTGATCCTCTCACCTTGGGGAAGCCCCACCTTGTGGATCATGACGACATTGAGGAAGTGTGGACAGCGCTCGATGGTACCAGTCTTGCGTTCGTAAGCAATCAACTGCGGCGGCAAACTCCGGGAATGTCGTTTTACCACATCCCCGACAACAAGACGCCTCACACCAACATCAACCAGAACGAAGACTCCGCGGTCAAATTCCTTTATTTCGCTCGTTACCATCCCCACGAACCCCGGCCCTAGCTCAGGAGTAGACCAGCACCGGAAGCAGAAAGGGAGGCCGTATCATGGCCCGTGCAACGCTTGCTTTTTTGACTGTATCCGCTGTGGCCTGGGCGCTGCCCTCACTGGCGACCGCGCAGGCGGCCCCGCCATCGAGCGGTACGAAAAACGCCATCAATGGAATCAATTCCTATCCCGGACCGGAGTTCGTCAAGTATGCCAGGGAAAGAGAGCCGCAGGATCGTCGAATCGATCTGTTTATCAGCGACTGGCAGGGATCGATGCCCCGCTCCGAACACGGCACGCTGGTGTTGCGAGACATTCTTGTTCGCGGCGACAACTTCGCTCCTCCCCAGAAAAGCGCGGTGTTGCGCGCCGCCAACTTTTTCGCCTACGGCAGGCTGGCTCCCGGTGCTTGGACGACCCCTTCGCGGCTCGAGGGTCAGCAGGAGGTTTATTATGTTCTCGGCGGCGCGGGAGAAATCACCTCCGCTGGTGACACCGCAACGCTGCACAAAGACATCGCTGTTCTAATGCCGGCTGGGCTCGAATTCGTAATGAAATCCACGGGCGATGAGCCGCTCACCATGTATGTCATCAATGAGCCGACTCCCGGCGGCTTCCACCCCAAAGACAAGATGGTGGTCAAAGACGAGGGAGCGGCGCGCCAGCGGACTCCCGCGGCTGCCGATCCTTACATCGTGGGTGGCGCGTCAGGTCACTGGGCCCACATCGTCAGAGAGATATTCTCCCCGGCCGATGGATTGGCGACCGAACAAAGCGTCATCACTGTAACCATCAATCCACTGACCATGGGCGAGCCTCACCCCCACCGTCCAGGTCAGGAAGAAGTCTGGGCAGCCATCGATGGCACCAGCCTCATACTTATGGGAACGGAGCTGCGCGTCCAAAAGCCCGGAATGGCTTACCTGCTGCCGCCGGACGCAGCCACCATACACTCCAACATCAACCCCAGCGACAAGCCGGTGAAATTCCTTTATTTTGCTCGCTTCCCTGAAGGTGACAACTACACCCATGCCATTGTTCCCGCGCACCAATAGAGTTCCAGCATTGCTTTCGATTTTCCGGCGCCGCCGTTCGAAAGAACAAGCACAGGCAAAAGACCATGTGCTGAAGCCCATCCTTGGTCTTGCCTTGCTCGCACTACGGTTGATCATTTTCGTTCCCTGGGCCTGGAGTGCGCCCCCATCGGCCGGCGAGTATTTCGTGTATTTCGGCACTTACACCGGGTTCACCTACATGAACCAAGGCCTCCCTGCCGGAGGAAGTCACAGCAAGGGAATCTATGTCAGTCGTTTTCAGCCGGCGACAGGCGTCGTGAGCAAGCCCGAACTTGCCGCAGAAATTGTTAATCCGGCATTCCTTGCGGTCCATCCCAACCAGCGATTTCTCTATGTCGCGACCGAAGACCCGCTCTCGCTGGGCCCCGACTTTGATCATGCGTCGTACGTGAGCGCCTTCGCGATTGATCCAAAGTCCGGCAAGCTGCATCGGCTGAACACGCTGCCCACGGGAGGGACAAGCACCTGTTACCTGTCCCTCGACAAGACCGGCCACTATGTATTGATGGCAAATTTCGGCAGCAGCAGCGTTACCGTCTTGCGCATCAAAGATGACGGTTCGCTCGCTGAACAGACTGCTTTCATGAAGCACGTCGGCAAGGGCAAGGACCCTTCCTTTCAATCACAGGCTCACCCGCACTCGATCGACGTTTCGCCGGACAACCGATTCGCCGTCGTCTCCGACCTTGGAGTCGACAAGCTGTTTATCTACCGATTCGACGCTGCCACGGGCGCGCTTTCGCCCGACGACCCCCCGTTTGTCGCCGCGGAATCGGGCGGCGGGCCGCGCCATTTTGTTTTCGATTCAGCTGGCAAGTTCGGATACTCGCTAAAAGAAATGAGCGGTTTCGTAACTGTCCTGGCCTGGGATCCCTCGAATGGCAGCTTCACAAAACTGCAGGACGCCAAAACATTGGCATCCAATTTCATCGGCGCCAGTGACAGTGCTGAAATTGCGATTCATCCCAACGGAAAATTTCTCTACCAGTCCAATCGCCGGTTCCGCGGCCCCCATTTGTGGGGACCGGACACCATCGGCGTGTTCTCGATCGATCCCGTGAAGGGCACCCTGACCGAGGTCGAACAGGTGCCGCCGGGAGGCACCATGCCCCGCAATTTTGCCATCGACCCCACAGGCTCGTATCTATTTTCCGCCAACCAGCTGTCGGGGAACGTCCTGCTTTTTCGCCTGGACAGCAACACCGGCCGCCTCCGGCCCACCCAGACCGACTTGAAGATTGACGTCCCCGTGTCCATCGTGTTTGTGCCGGCGCAGAAATAGTGTCGCCATCGCTTTTACGACCGCTTGCTCGCAGTAAGGAGATCAGGAGGTTCATGAGACCTATTGCATACCCGTTCTGTCTGGTTATCGTTTTCGCGCTTGTGGCTGCCCCGGCCGCCCCCGCTCAGGACCATGACTTCTTCATGTACGTCGGCACTTACACCGGGTTCAAGTACGTGCATCACAGCAAGACGTGGGGCGTGGGAGAGAGTCACAGCAAGGGAATTTATGTCAGCCGCTTCCATGCCGCGACCGGTGGACTCAGCGAGCCCGAGCTGGCTGCGGAGGTCATCAATCCTTCGTTTCTTACCATTTCTCCGGATCATCGCTTCCTTTATGCCGTAAGCGAAGACCCGCTTTCGCTGGGGCCGCCGCTCGATCATTCGTCCTACGTCAGCGCTTTCGCTATTGATCAGACGACCGGCAAGTTGCGTCTGTTAAACACCGCCCCTGCCAGCGGCACCAGCACCTGCTTCATCTCGATCGACAAGACCGGGAAGTACGTGATGATGGCCAACTTCGGCAGCGGCAGCGTCTCGGTCGTGCGGGTCAAGGAGGACGGCTCGCTGGGCGAACTGACAGCTTTCATCCAGAATGTTGGGGGCAGCGTTGATCCGTCCATTCAAACCGGGCCCCACCCGCATTGGATCGGTGTTTCGCCAGACAATCGCTATGTCATCGTCTCGGACCTGGGAATGGACAAAGTGCTCGTCTTTCGCTTCGATGCCGAGAGCGGAAAGCTTTCGCCGCCCGATCCTCCATTTGCAACCGTCTATCCCGGCGGCGGCCCGCGTCATTTCACCTTCGATCCCGCAGGCAAGTTCGGTTACCAACTCAGCGAGATGAGCGGGATGGTTGACGTCTACGCCTGGGACCCCTCCAAGGGCGCTCTGATCGAAGTACAGCGCGCCCACACCGTGCCACATGATTTTTTCGGCGGCAATCACAGCGGAGAGATTGAGATTCACCCGAACGGGAAATTCTTGTACGAATCAAACCGGCGCACCCAGAGTGAATTGGTGAGAGGCCCGGAGAGCATCGGAGTGTTTGCCATCGACCCGGGAAACGGTACGCTAAGTCCAATTGAGCAGATCGACAGCGGCGGAATCATGCCACGCAATTTCAAGATTGATCCCACAGGGGCGTACCTGCTCTCCGCAAACCAGCTGACCAACAACATCGTGCTCTTCAAGATTGACAGCGCCACCGGTCGGCTCTCAAAAACCGGCAAGGAGATTAAAGTAGATACACCAGTGTGCATCCAGTTCGCCCCAGTACGCCCGTGATCGGGTTTTCGTTTTCGGCCTGAGTCTCTAGCGGGCTGCCGTAACCTCTAGTTTTCGGCGGTGCAGGGCCTTGGCCTTGCGACCAGCGCTTTCAAAACAGAGTGAACTTCAGCCCCGAGAAATTTTCCTCGACTTTTTCCGCCACCTGCTACGGCCTAGGTTCATGCTCACGGTAGCGCGCGAAATAAAGAAACCGGACCTGCGTGTCTTCACTCTGGTTTAGGTTCGTGTGCGGCGTCTTGTTGTCAGGAATGTGGTAGAGCGCCATGGCGGGAGTTTGCCGCCGCGGCTGATTCCCCACCAATGCCAGACTGGTTCCGTCCAACGCCGTCCACACCTCCTTAATCCGGTTGGTATCCTCTCCGGGAAGGGATGAGGGTTCCCGATCGAGAAGTCTCCTCACCTTCCCCCGCAAGCGGCATTTTATAATTGTCATATAATATAACCGTAAATATAATGCAGGCCATGCGACCGCGCAATGCATACCGACCCCCCCTCAATGATTGGCTCAGCCGAATGCTGACATTTGTCCTGTCCGTGCCGGCGCTGTTTGCCAGCACCACCGCTGTGCTCGTACATGCCCAAGGCACCTCGTTCCACGGTGCGCCGGCAGCAGCCCAGCAGGTCGAGAACCCATACGCGGGACAAGCCTCTGCGGCCTCGGCCGGCAAAGCGGTTTATGGACACAGATGTGCGCGGTGCCATGGAGCCGCCGGCGAAGGTTCCGGCAACATCCCGCCCCTGGCAAGTGGAGCCGGGCAAACCGCACCTGACGGGGCGATCTTCTGGTACATCACTCGGGGTGATGCCAACAACGGAATGCCATCATGGGCTGGCCTGCCAAAGCAACAGCGGTGGCAGGTTGTCACCTACCTTAAATCGATGAGCGGTGCACCTGCTGGCGGGGTTAGGAAAAAGACCGTGGCCTCTTCTGCTCCGGCGGCGGGAACGAGATCAAGCGCACCATCACCCCATGCGCCGTTCACAGACTACCGTTTCGAAAAACCGGGCACGATGCGACACATCACGTTGCGGGATCTTCCGGCGCCATTTGCTACGCAATCAGCTTCCAGCCCCCCCAGGGTTGTCGCCCGGCCGGAGCGGGCCTGGCCGAAGGCACCCAAAGGTTTCAAAGTATCGCTGTATGCGGCCGGCCTCAACAATCCCCGCTTGATGCGCACAGCGCCCAACGGCGATATCTTCCTCGCCGAAACCAACGGAGGCGACATCAAGGTATTCCGCGGCCTCACTCCCGATGACAAAGCCCAGCAGGTGCAGGTCTTCGCCACCGGACTGAATACGCCGTTTGGCATCGCGTTCTACCCACTTGGACCCGATCCGCAGTGGGTTTATATCGCCAACATGGATTCCGTCGTACGCTTTCCCTATCACAACGGCGACTTGACCAGCACCGGGCCGCCGCAGCACCTGGCGGACCTGGCCAGCGGCGGCCATCATCGTTCCCGGGACGTCCAGTTCTCGCCCGATGGCAAGAAGATGTTTGTCTCGGTCGGATCGCAGGAGAACGTCGACGACACGCCCGCGGAAAAAAACCGCGCCGCCATCATCGAATACAGCCCTGATGGTTCGGGCTCACGCATTTACGCCTCCGGCGTTCGCAACGCCGTCGGGCTTGCCGTCAATCCGACAACTGGCGAGCTGTGGTGTTCGGTGAACGAACGCGATGGCCTTGGCAACAACCTCGTGCCCGACTACATCACCCATGTGCAGGAAGGAGGCTTTTACGGCTGGCCGTGGTGGTACATGGGCGGCCACCAGGATCCGCGCCTTCCGGAAACGCATCCCGAGTTGAAAGATAGAGTCATTACCCCCGACGTGATATTGCAGCCGCACAATGCATCGCTGCAAATGACTTTCTACGACGGCAAGCAATTCCCCGCGGAATATCAGGGCGACATCTTCGCTGCCGAGCACGGCTCCTGGAACCGGTCACCCCGGGCGGGATATGAGGTTATCCGCGTCCCGCTGCATCAGACTGGTCACGCAACCGGCGAGTACGAGGATTTCCTCACCGGCTTCGTCGTGGATGACGACAATGTCTGGGGCCGGCCGGTGGGGGTTACCGTCGCCCCCGACGGTTCCCTGCTAGTGAGCGACGATGCCTCAGGCTCGATCTGGCGCGTCACCTACACAGGAACAGGAACAGGAACAGGAAAATGACCGCCCGGGAAAATGTGGTCGCGAGCCTCCCCGCTGGTGCAGCAGCGGAGCGAACTTAAAGAGTGGACGGCCGGAGTTCTCCGGCCAATCAGGCGACGCGCTGCTGCGCCTAGACGTAGCTTTGCTTAGGTCTGGTTTTCTTACCCCCTCGGTACTTGGACGCCCCCAACAAGACGTAGCCGAGTTATGACCTCTACAACTCCAACTTGCCTTCGCGGTTTAAATCATAGTATGATACGTCAAAATTTTGACCACGCGAGGGCCCTCGGACGTGAGATTCGGGATGTTTGCTGCCGTCCTCTGTTTGCTCACCTTGCCTGTTTCCCAGCTCTGGTGCCAGTCTGACTGGCCGATGTACGGCCATGATGAATCCAGCACGAGATATTCCCCCCTGAACCAGATCAACACGCAAAACGTCCAGAATCTGACTCGGGCGTGGACTTACCACCTGAAGAAAGAGGGCCCTCGACCTCTGTCGGCCGGAGCTGCCGGCCGAGGCGGCGGACGGCGATCCTCCCAGGCCACTCCGATCATGGTAAATGGCAGTCTGTACCTGCCGACTCCATACGGCACCGTGATCTCGCTAGATCCGGAGATGGGCCAGGAATTGTGGTCCTACAAATTAGATCACGGCCGGCCGGCTGGACGTGGCGTGGCATATTGGCACGGCGACGCCAAGACCCCGGCCTCCATTCTGTTTGGCACCAGCGACGGCCGCTTGATGTCAATAAGTGCCAAAACTGGAAAGCCCACGGAAGGTTTTGGTGTCAACGGTTCAATCGACATAAGAACCGGTGTGCTCAACGGTTTCCCCAACGCTCAGTTTGATGTCACCTCGCCTGTAACTATTTATAAAGATCTGGCGATTGCCGGCGGCCAGATTCAGGAGTCGCCCGGTACGGGTGCCTCAGGTGACCCGCGCGCATTCGACGTGCATACCGGAAAGCTAGTGTGGCGATTCCACTCAGTACCGCATCCCGGCGAAACCGGGAATGACACCTGGGAAGGCAGTAGCTGGAAGAATCGCTCCGGAACCAATGTCTGGGGCTTCATGAGCGTCGACCTCGAGCGGGGCCTGATATTTCTTCCCTTCGGTTCGCCCGCCTACGATTTTTACGGCGCCGACCGGAAGGGAAAGAATCTGTTCGGTAACGCGCTGGTTGCGCTTAACGCCGATACCGGAAAACTGGCGTGGTATTTTCAAGTCGTTCATCACGACACTTGGGACTACGATCTGGAATCGTCTCCGGTGCTGATGGACGTAGTGCAAGGCGGATCAAAGATTCCTGCGGTCGCGGTCATCGGCAAGAACGGGCTTTTGTTTATCCTCGACCGGCGTGATGGTAAACCTATTTACGAAGTTGAGGAACGGCCTGTACCAGCGAGTGAGATTCCCGGCGAAGCGAGCTCGCCCACCGAGCCCTTCCCGTTGAAGCCTGCCCCACTAGGACGCCACAGCTTCAGCCCTGATGAAATTGCCGCCGTCACCCCGGAGCAGAAGAAGTTCTGCACCGACCTGCTGGCTACAGAAGGCGGGATGCAAAGCGGCGGTCCCTATATCCACTATGGACCTAAGCTGACGATTGTTTTTCCGGGCACACTGGGCACCACCAACTGGCCCGGCATGTCATTCAATCCGGCGTTGGGGTATCTGTTCGTAAACACGGTGGACATTGCCGATGTCGGGAAGATCGTGAAATCCGAAGATGGTGCCGACCCCGCGTATGAGCGAACCAGCCCATGGGGCGTCTATGCGCGGTTTTGGAATAATGACAAGTTCTGGCCCTGTCAGCAGCCGCCCTGGGGTCAGCTATGGGCGATCAACGTGAATACAGGTGAGGTCGCCTGGAAGATCCCGTTTGGTATCGTCGAGGAACTGGAAGCCAAAGGCGTTCACGGAACCGGAACCCTGAATTTTGGCGGTTCGATCACCACCGCCGGAGGCCTGCTATTCATCGCGGCAACGAACGACCAGCGCTTCCGGGCATTCGAAGCGGCGACGGGCAAAGAGTTGTGGGCAACCAAACTCGAAACCGGATCCTACGTCACGCCCATGACTTATCAGGGGAAAAACGGAAAGCAATACGTGCTCACGATCGCAAGCGGGGGCAGCTTTTACGACACAACGGCAGGCGATTCCGTGATCGCCTTCACCCTACCCTAGGCTGTGTGGGGCGGACACTCTTGTCCGCCGCCTCTGACTTCGACTCTAAGCCTAGAGAGCTCGTTCATGCCTCTGTAACCAGCCCAAGACCCGAATCGAAATCAAGTTAAAAAAGGGGCGGACAAGGTGTCCGCCCCTCACGATCTATGCCCTCAAGGTCGCGAGCGACCGGAGGGAGTTAGTGAGCGACGGGGGAAACTTCTTGAACTCCTACTCCTTGTCGTACACAACTAACTCGTGGAAAGGCTTGCCCTCTTTATCGGTTCCATCCATGGTGAAGGTCGTGGTCTTGCCATCCTTCGACAGAACCGCTTTGCTCGTGTTGGTTCTGCCGTTGGCATTCCAAATCTGCTCGTTGGTGTGATCATTCACTTTCTTGACCAGCACCGTGGTATTATCCCGGCCGACAACTGATACGGGCTGACCTTCTATGGGCTTATAGTGCCAGGTGGTACTCTTCCCCTCCGAATTGGTTTCATTGATCGTGACAGTCCCATCGGGGTCGATAGTAGCCATGTCAACCAGGGGAGGCTGCCCAGGAAATTTCGATTTGGCGAAGTTAACCTTCCACGTGCCAGCAAAGCCGCCAGCAGGCATGTCTGCACCTCTAACACTCAGCGAGATGGCGACCAGGGAGAAAGTCAAAATCAGCAAACGTGTTTTCATGGTGATATGATACCACCAATAGACTCCTTGTCAATAATTTCCCAAGCCTTCCTCGGAGTTCGGGCGGTCCTCTTTTTGCTTGCCTTGGAAACTGAGCTCATCTCAATTGTATCGTGGGGGATGGAGGGTAAGTGATGGTTCGAGTCGGAGTGAACGCGTCGGTCGACAAAGCGCTGCTGAAAGATTTCACCCGGGAGGTTCAGTTGGTGTGGATTCCCGACGAGCCGCGAGGCGAAATCGGGGTCGACTTCTGGATTCCTCTATCGCATCCCAAACTGGTGCCGGATCAGTGGCCGCACCTGAAAGGCGTACGGGTCGTCCAAGCCCCATGGGCCGGGGTGGATCTGCTACGGCATGTATTCCCTCCGGAAGTGATCCTGTGCGATGCGCGAGGCGTGCATGACATTCCCACCGCCGAGTGGGCCGTGGCGGCAGTTTTGGCCATGCAGAAATACCTGCCGTTCTACGTCGAGATGCAATCGCAGGGCGACTGGGCACAGCGCTTGCAAGCCAGAGAGATCTACCGTCTCTCGCATGGCGGGGAGACGAATTCTCCGGCGCTGGTCGATGAAGTTGCCGACAACACCATTCTGATCGTGGGCTACGGATCGATCGGGCAAGCGATCGAAGCTCGTCTGGCACCCTTCGGTCCACGGTTTCTGCGCGTCGCGCGTAGTGCGCGCCATGGCGTTGAACCGGTGAGCAAGCTGGATGAACTCCTGGGCCTGGCTGACATCGTGGTGTTGATTATTCCTTTGACCTCAGAAACGTGGCATCTGCTGGATGCAAAGCGCCTGGCAAGAATGAAGCCCGGGGCCCTGCTGGTGAATGCGGCGCGAGGTGCGATCGTGGATCCGGAGGCTTTGCTTGAGGCGCTTAACGAAAGAAGAATTCGCGCGGCCATCGACGTAACCGATCCCGAGCCATTGCCGCTGGGACATCCGCTATGGAGGGCGCCCAACCTGCTTGTCACACCGCATGTGGCAGGCGACAGCGCAAAGTTCATGAAGCGCATGTTCACGCTGGCCAGCGCGCAGGCGGAGCGCTTTGCCCGGGGAGAACCGCTGCTGAATGTCGTAACCGGGGAATACTAG
>Ga0070706_100003559_pt1 | contig 15323 bp, 18 predicted proteins | sample KBSK5501metaG_FD_65476 | JGI IMG/M metagenome (GOLD analysis project Ga0070706, IMG submission 65476) | Corn, switchgrass and miscanthus rhizosphere microbial communities from Kellogg Biological Station, Michigan, USA - KBS K5-50-1 metaG | ecosystem: Host-associated > Plants > Roots >...
GGCCAGCGCAGTGGACTCGCCGCCAAATGCGCCCGCTAGTTCGGCGGCCTTGGAGGCGAGCTGGAGCGAGATGGACGCCAGTTTGCCGTTGCTCAGTTCGGCGAGCGCCCAGACGTCATTGCTCATGGGGTGTTCTCCAGTGGGACGGCGCCCAATAGTGGTCTAAACAGGTAAAGAGCCAGGCGTTCGCAAGCTCCCGACCCGATTTAGAGTATCTTCTGCTCCACGAGGAAGGCGATGACGCGATCGGCGGCGCCATCATTGCCCTGGTAGATCTCGCCCTTGCGCGTCGTGGAGACTTTCTCTGCGCCGAGCGCCTGCTCGCCCGCCGCGCCCGCGCCGACGGTCGCCGCGACCAGCCCGAGATCGGCGAGGCTCCAGGTCTCGATGGTCTTCTTCTTTGACTGCATGATGCCCTTCATCGAGGGATAGCGCGGATCGTTGATCGACTTCACTACACTGACGAGCGCGGGCGTCGCAGCCTCCACCTCGTTGTAGCCAACCTCGGCCTGCCGCTGAATCTTGGCCGTTCCGCCTTCGATGTCGAGCTTGCTTGCGAAGGAAAGAAGTGGCAAGTCCAGCAGCTCGGCGACGGCGCTGGGAACCACACCGCCATAGGAGTCGGCGGCGGCGCTGCCAAAGAGCGCCAGGTCGAAGCCAATCTTTGTGAGCCCAGCGGCGAGGACGCGCGCAGTGCCGATAGCGTCGGAGCCGGCGAGGGCGGGATCGCTGACCAGCACACCGCTATCCGCGCCCATCGCGAGCGCCTTGCGGATCGTGTCGGACGCGGTCTCTGGCCCCATGCAGAGGGCGATGACCTCGCCGCCGTGCTTCTCCTGCTGGCGCAGCCCCTCCTCGATGGTGTACTCGTCGAAGGGATTGATGATCGCGTCTTCTTTGCGCCGCTCCAGCCGCATGTCCGGGCCGAAGCGTTTCTCTGCCGTGGTGGACGGCGTCTCCTTCATGCACACGACGATCTTCACTGTTCTCTCCTTCGGAGATGTTGATGGCGTCTCAGGCGCTCGACATCCAACATAGCATCAAGCATAGCATGCGCGCGGCATGGCCTGCGCCAAAGGGGACAAGCTCGGCCAGCCTCGGCGGGAGTGGCTACATAGCCTGCCAGCGATGAGGTCAGCGAGAGCGGGCGGGCGCTGCTGTGGCTAACACGATAGGCGAGCGCCCGCGTCCCTCAAGAGTACAGGCCAGAAGCATTGTAGCCATGGCCCGCATGGCCTGTCAATCCGCAACCGGCTAACACCTGTACCCCTTTGTCGCGCAAGTATGACACTCCTTGCGAAGCGGAGTTCACCACGCCTATAGTGAGGCGGTGGGGAGGACGACCTGCGCGTAGACGCGACCGGGCCTGTATCAAGGAGGCGGCAAAAGATGAGAGCCGTTGTGTTCCATGGCCTCGGCGATATCCGAGTGGAGGAGGTCGCTGAGCCGCGCATCCAGGAGCCAACCGACGCTATTGTGCGCATCACGGCGTGCGCGATCTGCGGGACTGACCTGCACCTCGTGCGCGGAACCATTCCGGGGATGCGACCGGGGACGATTCTGGGGCACGAGGGCGTGGGCGTTGTCGTCGAGGTCGGAGTGGAGGCGCGCAACCTGGCGATTGGCGACCGCGTCATCATTCCCGCAACCATCGCCTGTGGCTATTGCTCGTACTGCCGAGCTGGCTACTATGCCCAATGCGACAACGCCAATCCAGGTGGCCCCCTGGCAGGCCCCGCGTACTATGGTGGGCCCGCGGGGGCCGGCAGCTACAGCGGTTTGCAGGCTGAGTTGGCGCGTGTGCCCTTTGCGCCCGCCAATCTGGTGAAGATTCCCGACGCCGTGACGGACGATCAGGCGCTGCTGCTCTCCGATATACTTCCCACCGGCTACTTCGGCGCGGAGATGGCGCGGATCAAGGCGGGTCATACAGTCGCCATCTTCGGCTGCGGCCCTGTCGGGCAGTTTGCCATCGCCAGCGCGCTACGCATGGGCGCCGGGCGCATCCTCGCGGTGGATGCCATCGCCGCGCGGCTAGATATAGCGCGCGCGCAGGGCGCGGAGACAGTTAATTTCTCGCGTGAGGATCCCGTCGCCACGATCCACTCGCTGACTGGCGGGATTGGTGTGGATTGCGCCATCGACGCAGTCGGCGTGGACGCCTACACCGCGCACGAAGGCCCCGCCGCCAAACAGGCGAGAGCCAGGCAGAGGGACTTCCGGCATGAGGTGCGGAGGATCGCGCCACAGACCGCCACAAAGGACGGTCAGAGGGATGGTCACTGGCAGCCGGGCGACGCGCCTTCACAGGCGCTGGAGTGGGCCACGCAGGCGCTGGCCAAGGCGGGCGCGCTCGCGATCATCGGGCTGTATCCGGTGACGGATCGCTTCTACCCCATTGGTGCGGCGATGAACAAAAACCTGACGGTGCGTACGGGTCATTGTCACCATCGCCGGTATATCCCGCACCTGTTGGAGCTGGTGGTGTCAGGTGTGATGGACCCGGCGCGCATCCTGACACAACTGGAGCCGATAACCTCGGCGGTGGCGGCGTACGAGGCGTTCGACCAGCGGCGTCCCGGCTGGATGAAGATCGAGCTGATGCCGATGAGCAGTGTCGCCGACCTGGAGGTGACGCCGCCGTCAGCGATCAAGTAGAGCAGGGAGGTCAGGCGGCGATCTGTCAGGTCCGGCCAACTGAGCCTCTAGTTCGGGTTGAGGCGCGCCGATCACCCTGATGGACCGCTTGACCCCAGGCTGGCGTTCGATCCGCGCGGCGAGGCCTGCGGGCGAGACGACGAGAGCGCCCTTTGGTGGCGCGCTCCCCAGGCGCGCGTCAGCCTGCGCAGGCCAACTGAGGCTGATCTTGCCGGTGTCGGCGGTGAGGCGGTAGCTCTTCGGCGTAGCGCCAACGACGGTCAGGCTCAGCGTCTCGACTGCGTCCCACGGCAACTCGCGCGTGATCGCCCCCTGTACGATGCGCAGGCCGTCCGCATCTACCTGAACCTGGCGGCGCCAGGGCCTGCCGGTGGAGAGCGCGAGGCAAGCCAACCCAAGACCGATGACGCCGACGCACAACGAGAGCGCCGCCACGCTCAGCGCGCCGGGCGTCTGTGGGAACGCTGCGATGAGCGCCGTCACTTGGCGGGGGAAGAAGAGGATTGACAGGTATTCGGCGCAGAGCAGACAAAGCAGGATGATACCAGGGACGCCGCCGACAAGAAGCAACAATCCCAGCGCGATGGTCCAGCGGCGATTGAGATAGGAGCCGGGCAATGGCATGACGCCGGTTGCGCTCGCGGGAAGGGGTGGCTCCTCTGAGGCGTCGAATCCTTGCTCCGATTCGACATACTGTACGCCCCTCATAGCGCTCTCTCCGCTGAGCGCGAGCGCGATGGCGACCAACAGGACCTCGCTGGCGGCGACGAGCGCGAGACCACTTATCAGGTTGACAGTGGGCGACGCAGTGGGCGGCCAGTGAGCGAACGTAATGCCGAGCGCGGCGGGTAAAAAGAGCAGCGGGAGGGCCAGCGCGGTCAGGAGCGCGCTTCCCAGTGGCCCTGCGGATGTGAGTCTGAACACGCGCAGCGCTGATCGCGCGGCGGTCTGTCTGGAGCGTATTCGACCAGTCTGGAGCGCAGGACTCAGGGTGTGTGGTGTGAGGGTCGTGCGCGCGGCGACCAGGCTGAGCGCCGCGCGCAGGCGGCGCGACATCTCCGCCTTCGTGATGCCATCAGGAGCGTAGTTCTCGTGATCGCGCTGCTGGATCGCCTCCGAATCGTACGCAGGGATCTCGTCCATCCAGTGGACCGCGCCGCGCGCGCCATATAGGATATAGCGCCGGTCGAGCTCCTGGACGGCTTCCACCTCGAAGAGGCGCGCATCCTCCCAGCGCAAGAAGCGCCGCCGGCCCCATCGCGTGCGTTCTTGAACGCCGTTATCTGTGAAGATCGCGCCCGTGCGCAGGCGCAAGGCGAGTGGCGCCGCCAGCAGAAGCGCCAGGTGCAGCGCCGGGAGGAGCAGTCCGGCGCTGCTGATTGCGAGACGCAACCAGAAGGAGTTAGGGTCGATAGGAACCGGCAGCTTGACGCCCAAAATCTGGCGCGCGCCGTAGACGATGGTCGCGTCCAGCGCGAGGGTGAGCAGCGCGATCAGCCAGACGGCGCGTTGGATCGTGGGGTGCGGACGCCACATCACGACGAGTGGCTCCTGCGTGAGGTCTGGCGCCGCGGTGGGATCGCCAGCGAAAACGGCAGGCGGCATAGCGGTGAGATCGCCTGCAAGCGCCCGACGACGCGCACCGGCTCGCTCGCGCGCTTGCAAAGCGCCGTAGCTCAGCCACAGCGCGACCACCAGCGCCAGTAGCGGGATCAGCAGCGTGAAGAGAGCGCCGGGCCACGGCGAGCCTGCGACGCTCTTCGCCGCACGCGCCGAGGTGGTCCAGGCGTTGGACAGCGCGAGCGCGGCGACGATCAAGGCCAGCCCCCCGGCGATGCGCAGCCACCAGGAGCGGTCAAGAAACGGCATCAGGAGTCCTTTCCGATGAGGACTACAGCATAGCGCACGTCAGCCGGACCATGCGCCGGCGCCTCATCCTTGTACCGTTCCTGCGCACATCCGTCAAGCGATTTGTTCACATTGCACTCGACGAGCGCAAGTTCGTCATTTTTCATTGCATCTTGGTTCTGTGACTTGCAGGGGCGCAGGCGAAGGAGCCGAATCAATCGCGCGGCTCGTCGCATTATGTCAGCAGGAACCGGGCGAGGTCAAACAGGCAGAATGGGATGGCGGCTGAAAGACCAGGTCGCCAGCGCGAAAAATAAGCCGCCGAGCAGCCACCAGGGATCCCAGAAGAAGAGATGCCAGCGCGCCGCCGTCGCGCCCAGTCCGGCAGGCGTCGCGATCGCGCCGACGACGATCAATGCATCCTGGACCAGGTTCGCCGCGCCGTAGACAAGAAACAGCGCGCTCGCGCCCCACCCAGCGAGCAGCAGCGTCCAGCGCGGAATAGACCGTCCCCACGACTGCACAAGCGCCAGCGCCACCACGCCCGCGACGACCTTGAGCGCGCCCGTGATCCAGACAATGGCGAGGATCGTGGGGTCGCCGGCCAGCGCAGGCCGTGTGATTGCGTCGCCGATGGTCTCGAGTCCAATTCGCCCGCCGAGCGCCCAATAGAAACTCATGGCGGCGAAGAGAAACGCCCAGATGGCCGCCGCGTACCCAGCCCAATTGAGAGGTTGAGACACTTGTCCGGCGGACGCTTCCATTGTATCTGTCATGCTCCCACCTCCTTACATGCCTCCAGCATAGCGCGCAGACAGCAAGAAGGGCGTGTCCCAGCGCTGGGACACGCCCCTCTAAACGCAGGGGAATCGCTCCCCCTGCTCACTCCTAGGCGGCCTGCATCGGCTGCGCGACAAACCGCTGCGGCTGGATGCGCGCCTCGCCTGAAGCGGTCACCCGCACGGCGCCATCGCTCACACTCAGCGCCGCGGTCTGCCCCGGCTGCAACTCGCCCGCCAGGATCGCGTCCGCAAGCGCGTCGTCCACGTACGTCTGGATCGCCCGGCGCAGTGGCCGCGCGCCAAATTCCGGATCGTACCCTTCGCGCATCAGGAACTCGCGCAGGTCATCCGCGAACTCCAGCGTGATCTCCTGCTCCACCAGGCGCTCGCGCACCTTGCCGAGCAACAGGTCTACGATCTGTATCAGCTCCGCGCGATCTAGCGCCCGGAAGACGACAATCGAATCGATGCGATTCAGAAACTCCGGCTTGAACGCGCGCTTGAGACCCTCCACCGCGCGGGCGCGCATCTGCGCCTCCTGCGCGTCGGCGACCGTCTCGGCCTCGCCCCAGCGTGGAGTGATGAAGCCGATGCTCGCGTGCTTCATCTCGGCGGTCGCCACGTTGCTGGTCATGATGACGACAGTGTTCTTGAAGTCCACCGTGCGCCCCTGCCCATCCGTCAGGCGGCCATCGTCCATGATCTGCAGCAGCGCGTTGAAGACCTCAGGATGCGCCTTCTCGATCTCGTCGAAGAGCACCACGCTGTACGGGCGGCGTCGCACCGCCTCGGTCAACTGGCCACCCTCGTCATGCCCCACGTAGCCCGGAGGGCTGCCGAAGAGCCGCGAGACCGTGTGCCCCTCCTGATACTCCGACATGTCGATGCGGATCATCGCCTCTTCGCTGCCGAACATCGTCGCGGCGAGCGCCCTGGCAAGCTCCGTCTTGCCGACGCCGGTCGGTCCCATGAAGAGGAACGAACCGATGGGCCGCTGCGGATCCTTCAGGCCCGCGCGCGACCGCCGGATGGCTCGCGCCACGGCGTTGATCGCCTCGTCCTGCCCGACGACCCGCTTGCGCAGATCGCCCTCCAGGTGGATCAGGTTCGCCCGCTCGCCTTCGACGAGCTGCGTGACCGGCACGCCCGTCCAGACCTCAACGACCCGTGCGATGTCTGCTGGCGTCACCAGCATCACCGGCATCTCGCCCGCCTTGACACGGGCCTCCTCCAGCCGCGTCGTCACTTGAACCTCGCGCTGGCGCAACTTGGCGGCCCGCTCGTACTCTTCGGAGAGCGCGGCGGCCTCCTTCTCGGACTGGATCTCAGCCAGCTCACGCTCCAGATCGCTGACCGCCTCAGGTCCCAGCAGCCCCTGCTCGATGGCTTCGAGCCGCAGCGCTGAAGCCGCCTCGTCCATCACGTCGATGGCCTTGTCCGGCAGGAACCGGTCGTTGATGTAGCGGTCGGAGAGCTTCACCGCCGCCTCCAGCGCCTCGTCGGTGACCTTGACGCCGTGATGCAGCTCGTAGTTCTCGCGCACGATCTTGAGCATGCCGAGCGCCTCCTCAGGCGACGGCTCGTTCACCAGCACCGGCTGGAAGCGCCGCTCCAGCGCCGCGTCCTTCTCGATGTGCTTGCGATACTCGTCGAGCGTCGTCGCGCCGATGCAGCGCAACTCACCACGCGCCAGCGCCGGCTTGAGCAGGTCAGACGCGCCAACCGCGCCCTCCGCCGCGCCCGCCCCGACGACGGTATGTAGCTCGTCAATGAAGAGGATGACCTCAGGCGACTGCCGCACCTCCTCGAGGATGTTCTTGATGCGCTCCTCGAACTGGCCACGGAACATCGCGCCAGCGACCATGCCGCCCATGCTCAGGGTGACAATGCGCACGTTGCGCAGGTTCGCGGGAACGTTCCCCTCGACCACACGCCGGGCGATGCCCTCGACGATGGCCGTCTTGCCGACGCCTGGCTCGCCGATCAGCACAGGATTGTTCTTCTGGCGCCGCCCCAGCACCGTCAGCACGCGGCGGATCTCACGATCGCGCCCGGCGGCGGGATCCAGCTTGCCCTCGCGCGCCTCGTTGGTCAGGTCGCGCCCGTATTGATCGAGGGTCGGGGTCTTGCTGTGCTTATCAGGCTGGCGCTGCGCCGTCGCGGTCTGTCCGGCGTTCGGACGGAAGCCCATCGGCTGCCCGTTCGCCGCGCCTGGAGCGCCGCTGAAGAGCGAACCGAAGAGGCCACTGAACGGGCTGCTACCATCGGCGTTCGGAGTCTCAGGAGTCGCGGCGTTCAGCTCGCCACCCATGATCTCCTCGGCGCATTGCCGGCAGAAATAATGGGACTCGCGCTGGCCGTTGACGATGGAGTCCAGGCGGACTCGCGCGTCGTTCTCCTTGCAGCGTTCGCACTTATACATGGTATGAAATCTCCTCTGTGACGAAGTCGTAGTGGGTGTCCTGGTGGCATCCGACGCCGGCTGAAGTCAGACGACCTCGGGCGGTTTGCGCGGCGGCCGGCCTCGCGGTCGGCGCGGCGGTAACAGCGAATCGAATCGTTGTAACACCTCCTCTGGTGAGATCGTCTCCCCCGCCAGCACCAGGTAGGCCCTGGTCCAGAGCGTCGGGATGCGTGTCAGCTCAGGAAACTCCTCACGCAGCGCCCGCGAGGTCAATGCTTTGACCTGACAGACGATGCTGTGCGGAGACAGCGTCGGCGGCGCATCAGCGGCCAGATACACTCGATCCGGCAGAATCACGAGCGCCCGTGGCTGGAACTGCAGCTGGCCGGCGCGCTCCTCGAGGAGCGCCCGTAGCCGCTCCGCCACCTCGCTGGTCAGGCACGCCTTGGCGCGCATGGGTTGCCAGACGAAGTGGTAGGTGATGCGCCAGTCATCGGGCGAATTCTGTATATCCATAAGCTCCACCTACAGGATTATACCGCGCCCCGAACCCGGTTGTCCAGAGCATCGCCCATCAATCGCGTAGATCGCTTCCGCCAATCTACACATTTATTGTACGGCAAAGAAGGCAGTCGGGTTGTGCGTGATCCGTGTGAGCAAGGTCATACGGCTTTGGGCGCCACCAATGGTGAACTAGCTGTACGCCCATGATCTATCGCGCCCACCTGGGTCGGGGAGCCAAAGACACACTCTGGGGTGGTAACCACACCGATAGCTGCGCATGAGCAACTCAAGGGGGCAGGAGGCGTTAGAGAAGCAGGAGAGCATCATCAGGGGCCGAAGCCGGATCCGCTCTTTCGTCTTCAGCAACCGACCGGTCAACTCCGCGAGATCATGACCACGCCTGAGCAGAATCAAAGAACCCTCTGCGAGATTGAGTTCCGTTGCAAACCCTGGCAACCGCTCCAGATGAATCTGCAGGGCCGCAACGCTTGCTTGCGATCATGCTTGAGCAAATGGCTGACGGTTTCCTCACTCGCTCACAAATCGTGCACGATATTCTGTTGTTTCCATCCGTCCTGTTCCAAACCGCTGGTCCGCGTCCGGCGCACTTCACGCCAATCGTGCTGTTTTGGTGAGGCTTCATGCTCCGGTGTTCGCACACCTGGTCAGTTGTTATACATGGTCGATCAGTGTCTCAGCGGCTCTCCTAATCAAATCGTCCATCGCGGCCTTATCCATAGTGGGTGGCTGGAGAACGAGCCGATGCGCCCCTATCTCAGCATATCGGCGGGCCATCTCGACATCCACCATCCCAGGGGGGGTGATGCTTATCTCCAGTTCGCCAAGTTCAATTGGGCGTTCATAACGACTAGCAACCTCACGGAGTTCAGCCAAGGCGTGCGCCGTCTGATCCAGATCCAACTCCCATCCATACCATCCATTCCCGACTTGGATAGCGCGACGGTAGGCGGATGACGAATGTCCCCCGATGATCACAGGTGGATTGGGGTGTTGGAGTGGACGTGGGTATTCACCTACACCAGCAAACGAGACGAACTGCCCCGCAAATGAGGGCGTTGCGTCCCGCCACAATGCCAGCATAGCAGCGAGGTATTCATCGGTTCGCGCCCCTCGATCAGCGAGGGAGACACCTAACGCTTGTAACTCTTCCTCCACATATCCAACCCCAACCCCAACTGTCAGTCGACCCTTAGAGAGAATGTCGATGGATGACAACTGTTTGGCTAACAGGACCGGTTGACGCTGAGGCAGCACAAACACGCCAACGCCCAATCGGACGCGTTTCGTGACCGCTGCCAGATAGGTGAGAGCGACTACGGCTTCGAGGCGCGGCTGATCTCCCGCATCAGCTGGTAAAGCAATATGATCGCCAACCCACAGCGCTTCAAAGCCCGCCTCCTCAGCGAGCTGTGCTTGCTGTACTAGTGAATCGGGACTAGTGTTCTGGAACCAATGCAGGCCAAATAATGCCAACTTCAGTCCATCAGCCATCTCCCACCTCGCTTCGCTCGTGCGACACATCTGGGTGTGTTGGCTCATTCTTGGGTATGCCACTCTCCATACTCTACCGTACCTTGTGTTTCTGTTCACCCAGGAACGAAGTCTTGCTGAAGTCTGTTAGAAAGCGACGTGGGCGAAGGTCGGGGCAATGACACGCGCCGCGATCCTGGTAGGATCGCGGCGCGAAAAGGGCGACTTAGGATGAACCGCGCAGGCAGACTTTGTGGCGATACGTCCCCTGGCACGGATTTTACTACCGGCGCGCCTTACTACTTCTGCCCCCACTCGGGCGCGCGCTTCTCGGTGAAGGCAGCGACGCCCTCTTTGGAGTCCGGTGTGTCGAAAAGCTGGTTCTGTAGATGGCGTTCGTAGGCGAAGGCCTCATAGAGCGGAAGATCGAGTCCCTCGGTCAACGCCAGCTTCATGAAGCCGATCGCCTTGGCCGGGCCGTCGGCGCACTTGTGTGCGAACGCCAGCGCCTTGGCCTCAACCTCGCCAGCTTCCACCAGTTCGTCGAAGAGGCCTAGTTCCGTCGCCTTCTCCGGACCGAAGGACTCGCCGGTCACCATGTACATCAGCGCGCGCGACGGCCCCATGATGCGCCCGGCGAACTGCGTGCCACCCTCGCCGGGGATCAGGCCGAGGTTCACCTCCGGCAGTCCAACCTTCCAGCTCCCCTTGCCGGCGTAGCGCACGTCGCAGCACAGCGCCAGTTCCAGCCCGCCGCCCATGCAGTGCCCGTTGACCGCCGCGACGTAGACCTTCGGCGTGGCGCGCACTTTCATCATCATCTCTTTGCTGGTCTGGCTGAGCAACCCAATGTATTCGGCGGGCTTCTCACGGATCTCGTCAATATCGGCGCCAGCGGAGAAGAACTTGGGGTTTGCGCTGCCCAGCACGACGGCGCGCACGCCGTTGTCATAGCGAATCTCGGTGACGATGCCTTCAAGTTCGCGGATCATCGCGAAGTTGTGCGCGTTGGCTGGCGGACGATTCAGGCGCAGCACACAGACCGCGCCATCCATCTCGATAGTGAAGTAGTCTGGATTGAGGTCGCTGACGGACATGAAACAGCCTCCCCGCGCTGGAACACACGTCGCTCGTGTGGACTTCGCGCTCCGGCTCCGACGCCGGGCGCGCGTTCATCAGTATAACCCGCCGGGCAACGGCTGCGCGCATGGGCGGCTGGACGACGATTCAGGCAGCGCCATTGGTCAGCATATCTGTGAGGCTGGCGTCTCACTGTTGACTGGTCATGAGGCGCCCCCTATAATCGTATGGGCCATCCGCCAGAACTTGTGCGAGCGGCCCGACAAATCGTCATCTTCCCCTACGTGCGTGTATAGGAGCGAGATTCGTGATTCCTATCGCGCGAGCACAGATTGGGCCGGAAGAAGAGGCCGCCGTTCTCAACGTCATGCGTTCAGGCATGCTGGCGCAAGGCGCGCAGGTCGCCGCTTTCGAGCAGGGCTTCGCCGAGGTCTGCCGGGTTTGTGAAGCCATCGCCGTCTCGTCTGGCACCGCCGCGCTGCATCTAGCGCTGCTCGCGCATGAGGTCGGGCCGGGCGACGAGGTCATTACCTCGCCCTTCAGCTTCGCCGCGACTGGCAACACGATCTTGCTCGTTGGCGCCACACCTATCTTCGTGGATATTGATCCGGACACCTATAACCTCGACCCGGAACAGGTGGCGCACGCCATCACACCGCGTACAAAGGCTATCATGCCGGTGCATCTCTATGGCAATCCCGCCAACATGGGCCGTCTGGTCCCGCTCGCGGAGGCGCACGGTCTCGTAATCATCGAGGACGCCTGCCAGGCGCACGCCGCCGCGATTCACGGCAAGCCGGTGGGGAGCTTCGGCACAGGCGCGTTCTCATTTTACCCCACGAACTGCGCGTCACTACTTGCCATGTCGCCCAGCGGTGGCGAGAGCTTGACGACGCCGCGCAGTGGTAAGCGGATAGTGAGGTCCGCGCGCGATGGCGTATGTCCTGGCTCGTATACCGTGACCTCCGTTTTCAGCGAGAGCAGCGCCGCGCGCTTGTCGGCGTAGCCCCAACTTTCCAGGTCTTTTCCCGCGTTGGCGGCGACCTGCGCGACCTGCTCCACCAGTGTTTCGAGTTGCGCTCGTTCGCTATCCCAGTCAGCGGATAGTTGCGCCACCTTCGCGTGCTCGGCTTCGGTCTGGCGCTTCTGCTGCATGGTCAAGTCGATCTGTCCCGCAAGCTCGCGCCGCGCTTCGTCGTCACTGAGATATTCCGCCGTGGCCATCTGACTGCTGGCTTTGCGACTCAGGGTCAGCACGCGGGCGTCCAGCGCGGCCAGGTCCGCCGTTCCTGGCGGTTCGGCCTTTCTCATGCGCTCCAATTCCTGCCTGAGTGGGCGCGGATCGCGCAGGATCGCCTTCACCTTCTCCCACACCGCCGTATCCAGCTTATCGCCCAAGATGCTATGCGGCGTGCACAGGCGTCCGTGCTCGGCGTCAGGGCGCGTGCGCTGCGCGTTCCAACAGATGTAGAACACCGGGATAGAGCCGTCACGGCGTGCCCTGTCCGGCCTGCGGTTGGCGTGGACAGCGCCGCCGCACAGACCGCAGCGCACCAGACCACGCAGTAAGGCGGACTCTGGGTCCTTGGCGCTGCGTGTGGCGAGTCGCTGATTGAGGCGTAAGCGGCGCTGCACTTCTGCGGCCACGACGGGTGAGACAAGTGCCGGCGCGACGCTCGGCGGGAGCGCGGTCTGCTCTTCCTGCGGGAGCATGACTGTGCGCGACTTGCTGCGATAGTGTGAGCGCTGGTCGAGTGGGACCTTCTCACTACGCGACTTGAGCGTCGTGGGCGCGCCCCAGTAGAGCGACGTGCGCAAGAGGGCGCGTATCACCCCTCCGTCCCAGATGGCGCGCTTTCTGGTGGGCGTGGGGACGCCATCCGCCGTCAGCGCCGCCGCAAGCTCGCGCAGGGTCGCGCCAGCGGCGTAGTCGGTGAAGATGCGCACCACGATCGGCGCCGTCAGCGGGTTGACGACGAGCGTCGTCTTGCGCTCGTCTGACCACGCGTAGCCATAGGCGCGCGCCCGGTGGCGATGGGGAAGCCACGTTCGGCGCGGGCGTGTGTGGCGCGTATCTGTCTCTCGCGGCGGCGCTCGTTTTCCACCTTGCCCGCGTAGCCCTTGATGAAGCGGATCAGCGCCGCCTCGGGCGTGTCGTCGAGCGCCTCGGTCACGAACTCAGCCGGGATACCAATGCGCGCCAGCTCGTCCAAGAGGATGCCAAGGTGAATCGGGTCACGGCTCAGACGGTCAATGCTGTGGCAGACCAGGACGCCGAATTGACGTGCGCGCGCCGCCTCACGTAGACGTGTGAGTTCTGGCCGTTCCCACAACTCTTCGCCAGAGTGCCGGTCACGGTGGGCGAACTGGCCATCGATCAGTCAGTCATGCTCAGCCGCCCAACGCGTGCAGCCCGCCTCCTGCGTGTCGAGCGATGTCTTGTCGGCGCCATCCTGGAAGACGGTGCTGACGCGCGCGTACGTCGCAGCGATGCGCGGGAGTGGTGTGGTCTCAATGCGCCTGCCCATGGTGCTTTCTCCCTGTTACACTGATACCGCCAGCGCGGGCGCCATAATCGCCCTCGCCTGGCTAGGTCGCCTAGGGCTCTTCTAGGCGACTCTTTTTGGCGAATTTGCGATAAGGCGTTCTACCTCGCCGCGCCGTATCCACTTGACACGCTTATCCAGGGCATCGGGGCGTACCACTAGTACGCCGTCCTTCAGTAGTTGCGCCATCTTCGGCCTGCTGATGCCTAACAGTTCCCGCGCCTCGCCAACGGTGATGTAGCCGCTCAGGGCGTCTGACTCACTCATGGTCGCCTCCCTTCTATGACCAGTTTACCAGATTGTTCACTAAATATCAATGTTGATAAGAATAGGTCAGAATGAATAACAACAGTGACATCCGCAACGACTGCCCCAACGATCCTTTGACACGACCACACGAATGACGGGCGCAGCGCTTTCACGGTTGGCAATCGCACAGACGTGAACTACTGGTATATTGTGGTGGTCGGGGAGCTTGCCAGCGTGGCGCATATCAGCCGTTCTGCAGCGGCAAAGTACCGGCGCAAGATCCTGATCGCTGAAGGCCTCGACGAGCCACAGGAGGTCGCCGTATGAATCTTCCTCGTCGCCTTCTCGTCGCTGGCGGGATCTTCGTGCTGGGCATAGCGCTCTACGTGCTGATTGTGGTCATCGGGATCGCCTTCGGGCTCTCCCAGACCCTGTCGGAGGTGCTCGCGTTTGGCGGGCTGATCGCATACATCCTGGCCATCAGGGCCGTCATGGGGACAGGACGGCGATGAAGGAGTTGTATGGCTGGCCGTACTGCGTCGAGCGCACACGGCCGCGCGCGAGCGCTATGCAGCCCGCAAAACTGAAAAGGAGCAACGATGAGCAACGAGGATCCAACACTGGATCTCGCGCGAGATCTTGGCTCTGACGAGGACAGCAGCATGCCGAGCGAGCGCATGCCGGAAGCAGTGGAACTCGACGCGCAGGAAGACGCCGGCGCGTCGGATAATCTGCTAGGCGATTTGCTGATGGAAGGCGCGATGGTCATCGTCGATATCTCGGCGATCCTCGACGGGAATAGCTTTCCCTTGCAAGGCGTGATCGAACACATCGACCGAGACAAGGGCTACCTGATCCTCAAACAGACGCGCGAGACATCAGCGGAAACACGCCGCGTGTTGATCCCCTGGCACGCCGTCAACTTCATCGCCAGCGGGTGGGAGTGAGCGCGTGCGCCTGACCATGCGCAAGTTGCTGATCTATGCCGCGCTGCTCCTATGCGCTGTGGTCGCCTCAACGGCCGCGGCGCTCGTGGCGCTGTGGGTGTTCGGCTTTGATGATTTCCACGCACGCGCCGTGGCCTGGGGTGTCCTGGTCGCGGCGTCAGTTGCGATCGCAGTCCACATGGAGGCCACATGATGACCCAGGTACAACCCTATGACGGCCACGACGGCTATGCCTGCCCATTCTGCAATGGCGCGGCCGTGGACGTGGACTTCGAGGCGCAGCCGCACCTCGCCTGTCTCTGCCCCTGTCATGAGCAGGACAATGCGCAATTCTTCCTCGACCACGCGGCGAGGAGCGCAGAGGCGCGGCGCCGTGATGAGCAGCGCGCGCCCTTGGCGACCGCGGCGTTGGAACGGGCGCGCACTATCCGCGCCCAATTCACCAGCAGCCGATCTATCAAGAGTTGGGCTTCACCCTCTCAATGCCGGTAGCTGAGCAAGCCGCGCGTGAGGTTCTCTGTTTGCCGATTCACCCATCACTAAGCGAGGAAGATCTGGGCGCTATCGCGCACGAGGGCACGGCGCTCGCGGGCAAATCGTCGCTCGCTAGCTTATCGACGCGTGTAACCGGTATGTCCTGTACGTGCGCTGCACACGAATCTCGCTGGGACACACACGGTACATGCGCGCCGAGTGTCGATTTGAAATAAAGTGTGCCATCGGAGACGCTGTCAGGCCAGTATTTCTGCCATCGCGTTTCGAATAAAGTTTGCCATTTCATGCATTCTCTGACCATTCCAGCTCCTATTTGAAT
>Ga0070706_100003560_pt1 | contig 15308 bp, 11 predicted proteins | sample KBSK5501metaG_FD_65476 | JGI IMG/M metagenome (GOLD analysis project Ga0070706, IMG submission 65476) | Corn, switchgrass and miscanthus rhizosphere microbial communities from Kellogg Biological Station, Michigan, USA - KBS K5-50-1 metaG | ecosystem: Host-associated > Plants > Roots >...
GCAGGATCGAGCAGGCCGAGGCAGAGATCGGCATCGGTGACCGTCGGCCGGTCTCCGCCGCGTCCGTAGCATGCCGGCCCCGGATCGGCCCCGGCGCTCTCGGGCCCAACCTTGAGCAGCCCGAGCGGGTCGGCGTGTGCGATGGAGCCGCCTCCTGTGCCGATCTCGATTAATTCGATTGACGGCACCTTAAGCGGTAGTCCGCTTCCCCGCTTGAACCGCGCCACGCGGGCCACCTCGCACTCGGACGCGCGCAGCGGCTCGCCCCCCAGCACAAGGCTCACCTTCGCGGTGGTGCCGCCCATGTCGAACGAAATGAGGTCAGCGAGCCCACGCCGGCGGCTGAAATACGCGGCCGCCACAACGCCGCCCGCGGGACCGGATTCCACCATTTGCACTGGCATCTCGGCGGCGACGTCGGCGGACGTGAGGCCGCCGTGGGACAGCACAACGTACAGCCGGCCGCTGGCGCCGCGTTCCGCAAACGCCGCCTCCAGGTGCCTCAGGTACCGGCGCACCAGCGGCCGGACGTACGCGTTCGCCGCAGCAGTGGAGCCGCGCTCGTACTCCCGCCATTCCGGCGCGACCTCCGACGACAGGGTCACGTCGATCGCCGGGGCCTCGCGGCGGATCACCTCGGCGAGTCGCTGCTCGTGCACCGGATTGGCGTAGGCGTGCAGCAGGCAGACGGCCACGCTCTCGACCCCCGCCTCGCGCAAACGCCAGGCGAGGGCGCGCGCGTCGGCCTCCCGGAGGGGCATCGCGATCGTCCCATCGGCGAGGATCCTCTCGGGGATCTCGAACCGGAGCGGCCGCGCGACGAGCGGCGCCGGCCGCTCGAGATTCAAATCGTACAGATCGTAGCGTGCCTCGCGGCCGATCTCGAGCACGTCGCCGAAGCCGACCGTCGTCGTGAGCGCCGTGCGGGCACCCCGCCGCTCGATGAGGCTGTTGGCCACGAGGGTCGTGCCGTGAATGATCCGCGTCGCGTCTGCCAGCGAGGCGCCCCGCCGTGCGGCGAACAGCACCGCGCCGTCAATCACCCCCACCGAGGGATCCGCCGGAGTGGTCAGGCTCTTGAACACCGAGACCCGCCGCGTGTCGTCCACGGCGACGAAGTCGGTGAAGGTGCCCCCCACGTCGATGCCGAGCAGGTAGTTCATGCCGAGGTCCCGTAGGCCGACCGTGCCGCCTCGGGGGTGATGTACCGCGCTTCCAGGTCCGTGCGGATCGCTTCGGCGGGGCGCTCGGAGGCGGGCCCGAAGCCGGCCCCGCCCGCCGCGTGGATGGTGAGCACATCGCCCGGGTTCATTCGGATACGCGACTTCGAGGGGACGCGCTCGCCGTTATTGAGGACGACATTCGGCGCGCCGGGTTGGCCGCCGAAGCGGCCCAGCGGCGGGTGATCGACGCGGTCGACCATGATGGAGACAGTCGCCGGTGCCGTGCCGGCCAACTCGACGACGGTGGTGACGCCCAGGCCGCCCCGATGCCGGCCGGCGCCGCCGGAATCGGCGCGCAGCGCGCGGGCGCGGAAGACGAGGGGCGCGGCCGCTTCAACCATCTCGACGGAGATTGCCCCGGCGTTGGACGGAAAAGGCGCCGCGGACAGCCCGTCGTGAGTCGCGTGCGCGCCCACGCCGCCGGAGAGCAGCAGTGCGGCGCCGAATTTGCTGCCGTCCGGGCGGATGCCGCTAAACACGATCCGCGGCGAAGGCGATCCCGAGTCGGCCAGCACCCGATCCGGCACGACCTGGGCGAGCGCGCCGAACACGACATTCGAGAGGTAGTGGCCGAGGATCTGCCGCGAGGCGACCGCCGCCGGATACCGGGCGTTGATGATACTGCCCTCGGGGGCGTGCATCGAGATGGGGCGGTAGGACCCCTGGTTGTTCGGCACGGCGGGCACGAGCGCGCATTTGATCGGATAGACCGACATGGCGTACGCATGATTGTACGTCTCGTTGATGCCGCGCGCGCACTGCGCCGATGATCCCGACCAGTCGAGCGCGATCCGGTCCCCGACCACCGTCATCGCCACCCGGAGGAGGAGCGGCGCGTCGATGCCGTCGATCTCGACCGCGTGGACGTACGTCCCGTCTGGCAATGCGGCGATGGCTGCGCGCATCACCGTTTCGCTGCGATCCTGCATCGACGCGAACAGCGTGGCCGGGTCCCGGAGGTCCATCTCGTCAAACAGCTCCTGCAGCCGGCGCTCGCCGACTTCGAGCGTGGCGAGTTGCGCGTGCAGATCGCCGAGGACCTGCTCGGGCAGCCGGACGTTCGCCTGGATGATCGCGGCGAGGTCCTCGTTGAGCGTCCCCTCGGCCACGAGCCTGCGCAGCGGCAGGCGGAGGCCTTCTTCGTAGATCTCCTGGGTGTCGCCCGACCAAATCATGCCGCCGATGTCGGCCCAATGCGCGATGCATCCCAGGTAGGCGACGAGCGCTCCGTGGCGGAAGACGGGACGCATCATGGTCACGTCGGGCAGATGGCCGGTACCCAGCCATGGGTCGTTGGTCGCGTAGACGTCGCCGGAACGCCACCGGGATGCCGGGACGCGCGCGAGCGCGGCCTCGACCGTCCGCGGCAGGGTCCCCACGAAGGATGGGAGGCTGTGCTGCGACTGCACCACAGAGCCGCCGCGGGCATCCATGAGCACCACGGCGAAATCGTACGCCTCGCGAATAATCGCGGAGAATGCGGTCCGCATCAACGTGATCTCGCCCTCGTCGACGACGGCCTGCAGACGGCTCCAGGCGATCTCCAGGGCGATCGGATCTTCGGCCGTGAACGTGGCACGTGTCATCTCGCCTCGCTCATCCTCCCACGCTCCCCACCAGCGCGGACCTCGGAATCGACTCCACGAGGCGGATCGTGTATGGATGCTGCGGCCGGTCGAGGACGTCTGCGGTCCTTCCACTCTCCACGATCTCGCCTCGATGCAACACGTAGATCCGATCGGTCACCTGACGCGCCACGGCGAGGTCGTGGGTGATGAACAGAAAAGCGGCGCCGAGCTCCTCCTGCAGGGCGCGGAACAGGTTGAGGATCTGCGCCTGCACCGAGACATCGAGGGCCGACACCGGCTCATCGCAGACGAGGATCTTCGGCTCGACCGCGAGCGCGCGGGCGATGGCGACGCGCTGGCGCTCGCCGCCGGACAGCGCGATGGGCTTGCGCATGACATACTCCGCCGGCAGCCCGACCCGGGCGAGCAACGCGCGGACCGCGATCGCCGGGTTGGCCGGCCGACAGGCTCCGGCGCCAACCGCTTCCATAAGGATCGAGCCAACGGTCAGGCTGGGGTTGAGCGTCGAATACGCGTCCTGAAACACCATCTGGATCGTGCGCCGCAGACGCCGCCGGTCCACGGCCGTAACGGCGTCGTAGTCTCCGGCCGCCACGCCATCGATCGTAATGGCGCCGCCCGTCGGCGTTTCGAGCCCGACGAGACAGCGCCCCAGCGTGGTCTTGCCCGACCCCGATTCACCCACGAGCCCGACACTCTCGTTGACCGCGATCTCGAGCGACACGCCGGACAGTGCCCGCACCCGCGCGCGCCGGCTGTCGTAGATTTTGTGGAGCGCCTCGACGCGGACGAGGGGGGCCGGGCCCCGCTCGTCCGTCCGCGCGGCCGAAGTGATGCGGGGGATCCACCTCAGCCCCTGCATCTCCGCGTAAATCTCCTGCGTCCGCAAGCAGGCACACCACCTGCCGCCGCCGAGCGCGGCTAGCGGCGGCACGCCGGCCCGGCACCGGGGATCGGCCCAGCGGCACCGAGCGGCGAAGGCGCATATCGTCGACACGTCATCCGGTGCCGGGACCGATCCCGGAACCGCCTCAAAGCGGACCACGCGGTGGCCCACCGGCGGTTCCGACATGAGCAGCCCGAGCGTGTACGGGTGCCGGGGATCTTTCTCGAGCGAGGCGCTCGGCGCGGTCTCGAGGACAGACCCAGCGTACATGACGTACACGCGCCGGCACATCGCGAACGCCACGCGAAGGTTGTGCGTGATGATCACCAAACCCATGCCATGCGATCGCTGAATCGATGTGAGCAGGTCGAGGATCTCCTTCTGCGTCGTCACGTCCAGCGTCGTGGACGGCTCGTCCGCAATCAAGAGGCGGCAGTTGCGCGCCAGCGCAGCCGCGATCCCCACGCGCTGCCGCATGCCGCCCGAAAGTTGAAAGGGATACCGATGCGCCACGCTGGGATCGGTGATCCCGACCTCCGCGAGCCGCCGCCGCACCTCCGCGAGCCGACCGACGCGGGTCACACCGGGCTCCGCGCCGGCTCGCAGAGTCTCCTCGATGTGGCGGCCGACCGGCATCAAAGGGTTCAGCAGGGTGAACGGATCCTGGAGGAGGAGCGAGATCCCGGACCCCCGCACCTGCGCCCGGGCGCGGTCAGGCAGACGCAGCAGATCGCGGCCCTCATAGAGGACTCGCCCGCGCGCCGAGACCCCGGCGGGCAACAGGCCGACTATGGCCCGCGCCGTCATCGTCTTTCCGCTACCCGACTCGCCGACGATGCCGATCGTCTCGCCGGGCGCCACGTCCACATCGACGCTGCTGACGATTGTCCGCCGCCGGCCGTGGATCGCGGCGGCGATCTGGAGACCACGCACTGCGAGCAGCGGAGAGCCGCCGGTCATCGGGCGCGGCCTCGACCTGCCACGTGCTCGTATAGCCAGTCCGCGAGCATGTTCACGCTCGTCGCGGTCACGACCAGCATAATGCCGGGCACGAGGGCGGCGAGCGGGTTCCCGACGAGGTGGGAGCGGCCCTCCCCAACCATCCGTCCCCAATCCGGGGTCTTCGGTCCCACGCCCAACCCGAGAAACGACAGGCCGGCGAGGCCAACCAGGGCAAGCGCGAAATCGAGCACCGTGTTGGCGAGCAAGACGGGCCAGGTGTTCGGCCAGATATGGCGCAACATGATGCGCGGCTTTGAGAGCCCGAGTGTGCGGGCGGCCTCCACATACGGCAATGCACGTTGCTCCAGCGTCGCCGCGCGCACAACCCGGATGGCCTGCGGGGTGTAGAATGCCGTCAGCACCCCCACCGCGAGCGCGTACCCGCCGCCCAGCATTCCGACGGCCACGATCGCGACCAGAAGCACCGGCAGCGCCAGCATGACGTCCGTCCAGCGCATCACGACGGTGTCGAGCCACCCACCCATGTAGCCGGCCGTCAGCCCGAGGGCGCTGCCGATCGCCATCGAGCCCAGCGCGACGAATGCCGGTCCGGTCACCGCCGTCCGCGCGCCGACGATCGTGCGCGACAGGACGTCGCGTCCGAGTTCGTCGGTCCCAAGCCAGTCCACGCGGCTCGGCCCGGTTAGGGCGGCGAACAGGTGCTGCGCGTTGGGATCGGCCGGAGCGAGGAGCGGGCCGAGCGCGGCCATGGTCGCGACGGCCGACAGGAGCGTGATGCATCCCCAGACGAGCACCCGGTCGGTCCGGCTCGCTGTCATGCCGCCACCCGCGTCAGCCGGACTCTCGGATCGATGAGCTCGTAGAGCAGATCGATGATGAAATTGACACCGATCACGAGCACGGCGGTCAGCATGCCGAGCGCTTGCACCACCGGGATGTCTTTAAAATTGACGGAATCCACCAGCAGCGCGCCGAGGCCGGGCAGGGCGAACGCCACCTCCACGATCACCAGCCAGCTGAACAGGCGGAGCACCGCAAGGCCGCCGGCCGTGACAATCGCGTTGAGAGAGTTGCGGAGCGCGTACGCCCAGATCACGTGCCTCCAGGGCAGTCCGCGGGCGCGCGCGAATGCGACAAAATCTTGGTCCAGCGCGGTGATGACCGCCGCGCGCGTCAGCTTGATAACGAGTGCGAGGGCGGTCAACGCCAGGGCAACCGCGGGCAGCGTCAGGTGCCAGATCCCATCGAGCACGCCCCGCCCAGGTCCGAAAACGGGAAACAGCGGCACCAGAATGCCAAACGCGTACAGCAGCACCAACCCGCTCACGAACGCGGGCGTGCTGTTCCCGACGACGCTCAGGCCGACGATCGCGCGGTCGAGCGGAGACGCCACATGGAGCGCCGCCAGGATCCCGAGCGCCACACCGAGCCCGAGCGCGATCCCCGCGGCGTATGCCATCAGGAACAGGCTGACCGCGCCGCGACTGCCCACGGCCTGCAGGACGGGTTCGCGCGTCCGGACCGACGTCCCGAAGTTCAGATGGGCCGCGTTCCTGAACCAGATGGCGTACTGGGTCAGCAGGGGCTGATCCAGATGATACGCGCGGCGCACGGCGGCGATCGTCTCGGCGTTCGGCGGGGCGTCCCCGAGCAGAATCAGCGCCGGATCGCCCGGCGCGATGTACAATAACCCGAAGACAATCAGCGAGACTAGCCACAAGACGGCCGCCGCGACGAGGAGCCGCCGGCTGACCACCGTGAGCCAGGTCGTCAAGATCAGCGTCTCTTAATGCGGTCGGGCCAATCCTGCCACTTGAACCACGCACTGAAGCTGTCGAACGTGTACGTGCTCTTAACCGCCATCGCGATGTCCTGATACCAGATCGGCATGTACGGCACGTCTTCGGCGGTGAGCCGGAGGATGTTGGCGAGCGCCTGGGCTCGCAGCTTGGGGTCCCGGTCCGTCCGCTGCTCCACGAGCAGTTGGTCGATCTTCGGATTCTTGTAGTTCGCGTAGTTGAAGCTGTTGACGACGGCGTAGCGACTGTCCAGGAACAGCTGCAGCTCTTCTGCCGCGTCGGTCGTCGTCGCGCTCCAAAACAGCACATTGATGCCGCCCTGATGCGCGGCGGTCTGACTCTTCCACTGCAAGAATGGGATGTCTTTGACGTTTAGCGTCACGCCGATCTGGCTCAGATTTTGGCTCAAGCTGAGCGCGGCGACCCCGAGCGGCTTCACCGCGTCGGGGTAAGCCAGCGTCGCCGTGAATCCGCGTGCGACGGAGGACTCGGAGAGCTCCCGTTTCGCCCGCTGCAAGTCGAACGGATAGCGGTCTATCTCTGCATAGAGCTGGGTGACCTGCTCCTGATTCAGCAGGCCGACCCACTGCTGGGGCATGGCGAGCGCGGAGGCGGGCTGGCCCCGGTCCGCCAGCACGGAGTGCACAAGCCCGCGCCGGTCCAGCGCGTGGGCGAACGCCCGACGGACGTGCACATCGTTCCACGGCGCTATCTGGGTATCGAAGGAGAGATATGCCACGTAGAGCCCGGGTGCCGAAACGATGCTGGCGCCGCCGGTGCTCTGCCAGGCGGGGATCTGGTCGAGCGATACGTAGAAGATGCCGTCGATCTGCCCCGAGCGCATCGCCAACTGCGCGGTCGACTGGTCGACGATGAACCGCACGTCGACCCGATCGAAGAGTGGCTTCGGGCCCCAGTACGCGTCGTTTCGGATTGCGGTCACGCTTTGGTCATGCGCAAACGCGGAGAACCGGTATGGCCCCGTCCCCATCGTCGCCTCGGCCGTCGCGCCATAGTCAGCGGGATGAGCGGCGCCCATCTTCCGAGAGATGACCCGGGACCCCGCCATGGCGGGGACGAAACGGAACAGCGGATCCGGAGCCTTCAGCTTCACCGTGACCTCGTACGGGCCAGTGGCTTTCACGGAATCGACCTGCGTGTAGAAGAATCCCCATCCCGACGCTGTCTTGGGATCGCGGATGCGATTGTACGAGTACGCGACGTCCTCCGCGGTCAGCGGCGTGCCATCCCAAAACTTCACGGTGCGCCGAAGCCGGTAGACATACGTCAGCAGCCCCGTCTGCGCCCATGATTCGGCGAGCTGGGGGTGCAGGGTGCCGTCGGGCGCGAAGACGAGCAGGCTCTCGTAGCCGAGCGTGTGCACCGTGTTGGCCTGGATATTTGCAAACGCGGGATCCAGGGTATTGACCGGCGCCGGCAGGGCCCACGTCAAGGTTCCCGCCGGCGCACCCGCGGCCCGCGCGTGCCGCACGTCGTAGGTCGCGGCCAGGAGCGCGCCGAAGGTGAGCGTCAGGCCACCACCACCGAGCGCAGCCAGGAGCTCCCGGCGCGTAAACGCCGGCACAAACCGCACTTCACGGTAGGAACGCCGACTCGATCGATTGTCCATAGTGATCACCCTCGCCGTACGACGTCACTCAAAAGCGAAGAGAAGATTAGGTTCCCGCCACACAAAACCCTACCTGACAAACGGCGGGCAGAAGGTGAGCCGCGGTTAGCGTCGCCGGATCCGGTCTGGCCAGTCCTGCCACTTGAACCATAGGGGCAACTGCCCGGGCGGCGAGCGCCCGTGGGGATCGCGAGTCGCACCGAACACCGGGCCGAGCGACAGCGCGAACCCTCGGGTCGCGAGCGCGGACAACAGAGCGCGCCGGCTCAACAATCGCGGTTCGCGTGGACCGTCTGGCCGTACCGAGTTTTTCCGCCATTCGGGCGTTTCCCCAGTGCTTGCCGTCGATGCAGTCTCCACAGATTTGCCGGGCTGGCCGCAAAACGCTATCCATCGGCCAGGTTCAGGATCAGGGCCGCGGACGCAAGCGTCCCAGCGCGGATATGGGAGAGACTCATGTTTTCGTTCGGCGCGTGGTTGCGGGCATCGGCGTTGGCGAGGTGAGCCCAAAGCGACGGCAGCCCGAGGCCCACGGTGAACAAGCTGTCAGGGGCGGAGCCGCCGCTCCGCGGCAGGAGGATGGGATCGACCCCGAACCCTCGGCGAATCGCCTCAGCGACCAGCCGAACGGCCGGCGTGTCCATGGGGGTGTGCGAGGGCGGCATGGTTCCGAGACACGTGAGTTGCGCTTCCGGCGCGCGGACCCGCAAGTACTCCGACAGCACCGCAAATATTTGATCGGGGTCCTGGTCCGGGACATATCGGACGTCGATGTGTGCACGCGCTTCGCCTGGGATCGAGTTCTGAAAACCGGCCCCTACATAGCCCGACCCCAGTCCGGTGACCGTGAACGTTGGAAGGAACATCATACGTTCCATCGGCGGAACATCAGAGGGTCCCCATAGGGCCCGGGCGCCGATTTGCGCGGCCACTTCGTCGACATCGAACGGGACGGCTGCAATTGCCTCCCGCTCCTTTGCGGTGGGCGGTCGGACGCCGTCATAAAATCCCGGGACCGTGACGCGGCCGTCGGCGTTTTTCATCCCGGCGAGGATCTGGGCGAGCAGCAGCGCCGCGTCCGGGGCCAGGTTGCCCCAGTGGCCGGAGTGAAGGCTGCTCGATGCGGTTCGCACGGTCAGCCGCATGTGGAGCATGCCACGGAAGCCGAACGTGACGCGTGGCCGCCCCGTCGGATGCACCGGCCCGTCGACTGTATAAACGAACCCGGCCTTCATTCGAGGCCTGAGAGCCTCGAGCGTGGCGGCCAGGTTTGGGTTGCCGGCTTCTTCCTCGCCGTCCAGGAAGAACTTTACACGCACCGGCACCCCGCCGAGCCGCTGCAGCGCGCGGACGGCGAAGATGTGGCAGAAAAACTGCCCCTTGTCGTCGGCGGAGCCGCGGGCGTAGATTCGCCCATCGCGAATCGCGGGCTCGAATGGAGGCGTCGCCCAAGCCTCCAGCGGTTCGGGCGGCTGCACGTCGTGATGCGCGTAGAGCAACATCGCGGCGGAATCGTCAGCCCGACCCTGACCGATCTCGGCGAACACGACATGGTTGCTGCCTACCACGAACCGGTCCGCCGTCCACCCGTCTTGTTCCAACAAGCGCGCGAGGAACATCGCCGAAACACTGAGGTGCTCGCCCCCCCAGGCGACGACACTCGGAATACGAATCGCGGCCAACAGGTCTTCGAGGCCTCGCTTAACCTCGGTCTCGATGACGTGACTGACGCTATCCCACAGCAAATGGGTCACGGCCTCCTCCTTCGCCACACGCCAGTTAAGCCTTGATCGCACCGACGCCTCGGCATCATAGACCGCGCCTTACTACCGATCGCCGTTCCAGGAGTCTCAGAATCCAGAAAATATCGAGCTTTCTGAGACTAAAGGGAACCAAGAAGATCCCCGACGTCGGCAAGCGAGGCACTACCGACGCCACATCTCATGCATTCCAGCGATCAGTCAGCTTTCTGGCTGGCGAATGTCAAAATCCTGGCGAGATAAAGCCTCGCTCAGGCCTTTGACTTCAGCGCAGACGTGACAGGTCGCACATCACGTTCGACGGTAGGCTGGAGCTCATCCTGAACAACCTCCAGATCATAAGCTGCCTGCGCGTTCAGCCAGAAGCGTGCACTAGTATTGAAATACCTACCAAGACGAAGGGCCGTGTCGGGGCTAATCCCCCTACGCTCGTGCACGATCTCAGCGATGCGCGTGACCGGGACGTGAAGATCAAGAGCAAGCCTATTCATGCTGATACGTAGCGGCACCATGAAATCCTCGCGGAGGATTTCACCAGGATGAATCGGCGGGAGCTTCCTAGACCTGACCATATGACCTCCTAATGATAATCTACGATTTCGATCTCGTAGGCGTCGCCGTCACGCCACACAAAACAGATGCGCCACTGCTCGTTAATGCGAATGCTGTGCTGCCCCTCTCGGTCGCCCTTCAGCGCCTCCAAGTGATTACCTGGAGGTGCTGATAGATCACGTAGTTCCGCGGCGATATCCAGTTGTCGAAGCTTTCTTAGTGCCACTCGCTCGAAACCCCGAAACCGTTTGACGCGTTGCCTTGCATGGAGTTGTTGCGCTTCCTTCGACCGAAAGGATTTGATCACAACCCTAATCGTATAACGCTATACGTTAAACGTCAAGCATTAAATCTCGAAAGTAATCCCAAATGAACAGGAGTTTGCTCGTAGAAGTTGTGGTCTTTAGGCGCAGTTGTTTCTGTCTGTCAGAATTATCCGCGCCTTTGTCATTCGTGTCCGACGAAACGACACTGTCGTGAGAATTCCTTTGGAGCCGGCGAATGGATTCGAACCGTTGACCTGCGCATTACGAGTGCGTTCTGGGGGAATCTCCCACAACCCGCGGAGTCTCCTGTTTCCCAAAATCCGCATGAAATCGAGACTTCTGAGACCGAAGAGAACCAACAAGACTTTTGACGGTGGCGGGCGTGCCCCAAGGGTGCCCCAACGGAGAAATGATGGCTCAGCGCCCGATGGCCAATCGCTTCCGGTGCAAGCTGCAATAGGAAAGGAACGAGGCTTTCTGGCGTCATCGGCTTGACGGTCCTCCATGGCGCCTGCGGCACCATGCCCGCCTGCGAGATTGCCGACGTTCACATAGCGCTGTGGGAGCGGATCGACCCCCAGGACTAGCCGGACGCTCGCCGGCTGTTCGCTCCGAAGCTGCCGCTCCTCAACACGGAGTTCATGTATGGCATGAGCGTACATAAAGGAAGCCCTGCTGCGTCGGGGCGTAGTAAACCGCACATGCGCGCCCCGCGGGGTACACTCGCCTGGATTGAGTCTGACTTACAGGAACTAGATGCGATCCTCGAGGACCTGACGCCGCTCTTCAAGGTCTGAGGCCGGGCCGTGAGGCGCATCGTAGATGCATCGGTTGTTCATGCTCAAGGTCTCTATGGCCCCCGAGCGATCACGTGCTCCGTTGTGTACAGGTGGGTGCGCACTGACGCAAACTCATCGGCGTCTGCGCCGGCGCGCTGCCCAAGGTCTGTGGCGAAAGCCGCTTCCATCGCCTCGATGCTGTCCCACCAGAGCTCTGCGGTGCCATCGTAGATCGGCTCAGGACCGGTACCGTCCGGCTGGCGGTCCGTCGCGATGTTAATGCGATACCCCCGGAGCCCGGGGAGCTGGGCGGCCATTTTGGCATGGGACTCAACCCAGCGCCGGGCAAACTGCTCCCTGCCGATCCCGGGCTTGCGCTTGAGGAAAGCGACGAGCTTGACCATCATCACTCCCCCTTCTGCATACTCCGCCGTGGCGTAGTCGTCCGGCAAGGGATGGATGCGGCACCGTGGTGCTTGGAGCTCAGCCTTTGACCGCCCCCAGGGTCAGGCCGCGCACCAAGAACCGCTGGAGCAGCAGCGCCAGGATGACGTTAGGAATGATCGCCACCACGCCCACGGCGGCGATCTCCCCCCACAGGATCTCGTGCCCACCCACCAGGCTCGGCACGATGATCGTGAGCGTCCGCACTTCCCGCCGGGTGAAGAGCAACGCAAACATGAACTCGTTCCAAGTGAAGATGAACGAAAACAGCGCGGTCACAACCAGCCCCGGCGCGACCAGGGGGAGGGCGACCCGCCGGAACGCCCCGAAGACCGTCGTGCCGTCGATCACCGCGGCCTCCTCGAGTTCCACCGGCAGGTCCTCGAAGAACCCCTTAAGCAGCCAGATGACAAACGGCAGATTGAAGATCGTGTTTGCGACGATCAGCGCCAGGTGAGTATCCAGCAAGTGGAGGAACCGGAAGACGAGGAACAGCGGAAGCGCTGACGCAACCGGAGGGAACATGCGCGTCGAGAGCACCCAGAACGACAGGTTCTCGCCGCCCGTGCGGAACCGCGCGAACGCGTACGCCGCCGGGGCGCCCACGAGCACGCAGATGGCCATGGAGCCGACCGAAATGATCAGGCTGTCCCGGACCCCCTGCAGTCCGCCGCGGCCGTCGGGGGGCAGGCGCATGGCGTTCAGATAGTTGGTGAGGGCAAACGACTTCGGAATAAACACCGGCGGGTAGGAGAAGTACTCCGCGTTGGTCTTGAATGACGTGAGGAACATCCATGCAACAGGAAACAGAAAGAACGCCAGCGCCGCTCCCAGGATCAGGGCGGTGAGGAACCGGCGTCCCGGGGAACGTTTCCTCATTCGATCCTGTCTGCCCGCACGCGTCGCTGATAGCGCAGAAAGATCTGAGCCACGATCGTGATCAGCGCAAGTTGCACGAACGCCATCGCCGACGTGTAACCGAGGCTGAAGAACTTGAAACCCTGGAGGTAGGTGTAGTAGGCGATCGTCTCGGTGACGCTCCCCGGCCCCCCACCGGTGAGCTGGTAGACGATGTCGAAGAGCTTGAAGGTGTCCATGAACCGCACGAGCAGGCCGATGACAATCACCGGCAAGAGCAATGGAAGCATGACCCGCCAGAACGTCTGAGGCCCCGCCGCCCCGTCGACCTCGGCGGCCTCAAGCAGTTCAGCCGGGATCGCCTGCAGGCCGGCGAGCACCACTAGCGTCATGAACGGCGTCCACTGCCAGACATCCGTGACCATGACTGCCCACAGTGCGATCCGGGGATCCGCCAGCCACGCGGCGCCGCGCACCGCCCCGTGGGTGAGGACATCCAGCATGTAGTTGAGGGGGCCAAACTGATCATTGTAGATCATCCGGAACTGGAAGCCGGCGATCACGGGCGCGATCATCACGGGGATCAACATGAGCGACAGCACGGTCGTGCGGGCCCGGCCCAGGCGATGGAGCTCAAGGGCGAGGGCGGTGCCGATGACCGTCTGGAGGCTGACCCCGACCCCGACCAAAAGACCAGTGTTCGCAACTGCGTTCCAGAACCGGGGGTCCTGGAAGAACACCCGCACGAAGTTCTGAAGCCCGATGAACTGCGGAGGAAAACCCGTCGTGAGCTCCCAGGAGACGACGGTCAGACGCAGCTCGTAGAGGAGCGGGAAGACTGTGATCGCCACGAGCACGGCGACGGCCGGGAGGAGCATTGCGATCGGCGTCAGCCGTTCCCGCCGGGCGCCTTGGGCCCTCCGGGCCGGCAGCACCCCCGGGTCGTTTCCGGTATTCACTGCTCGAAACCTGCCTCGGCGTTCGGGGAGGGCCGGGATCGACCCCTCCCACGTAGCGACCCGAAGCCTATTTGATCAACCCTGCAGTCTTGTAGCTCTGCTGGGCCTGCTTCCAGAGCTGGATCTGCTTCTGCCGCCCGAGCCGGTCGGTGATTGCGTTCCACTCCTTCGCCACCGCGTCGAGAGCTTGTTTGGAGGTTTCCTGTCCGGCGAGGGCCTTGTTCACGTGGAGGTCCATGGCATCCTCGTACTGGGCGGCGCCTGGGATGAAGATCTCGGGATAGCCGTCGCCCAGGGCCTCCTTGACACGGTCCAAGTACGCCGCCGCTTCGGCTTTGCTCTTGAAGTCGGAGTACACCTCGGGGTGCTTGAAATGCACGCCTCGGTTCACATCCAGCCCGGTGAGCGCCGTGGAGACGTCCTCCAGGCTCATGTCATAGGCGACGTGCTTCGCAACCCAATACGCGGCGAGCTTGTTCTTGCTGGAGGCGGCAACCGCCACGACGCGGCCGACCGGCATCATCGCCCGGTGGACGACCGCCCCGTTGATGAGCAGGCCGGGGACGCGCCCGTAGTCTAGTTTCCCTACGACCTGCGACTGAGAGGGGTCGGCACCCTTCTTCGGGACATCGGTCCACTGCACGACCATCGCGACGTTCCCCTTGAGCAGAGCGTCGCGCAGCTCATCATAGCCGTACGCGCGAACATCCGGCGGGGCGTTCTTGAGACTGTCGACAAAATTCTCTAGCGCCTTGACCGCCGCTGGTGTGTTGATCTGCGGATTCATATTGTCGTCGAAGTAGAGCTCCCCGCTGGCTGCCCAGCGATCCACGAACCACGCGAATGAGAAACCGCGCTTGGCGAACTCAGCGGATCCGTAAAAGTCGCGGTCGAGCGTCTTGCCGGCCAGCTTCTGTCCCTTCTTACGGGTGAAGAACGAGCCGACCTGGAGCCAGTCGTCCCAGGTCTGGGGCGGCCGGAGGTCCTTGCCGTACTTGGCCTTGAACGCCGCCTTCTCGCTCGGGTCCACGAACAGATCCTTCCGGTAGATCAACATGTGCGCGTCGCCGTCGATTGTCAGCGCGTAGGTCTTGCCGCCCCACTTGTTGTACAGTTCGCGAAACGGCGGGAGGACGTCTTCCTGGTGGGGGTTCCAGGCACTGTCCGGCTGCTTCTTCATGTACTCGTCGAGCGGCTCCAGGTACCCGTTGCTGGCGAAATCGCCGATGTATGCGGGATAGAAGGTCACAACATCGAACGCCCCCGAGCCCGCCACAAACTCGGTTTTCTCCTTTTCGTACACGCCCTCAAACGGCACCTCGATGATCCTGATCGAGATCCCGGCCTTGGGGAAGTGATCTTTCCAGAACTCGTAGGGCAGGAGGTTGTGGCCGGCGTCGCCGACCACGTTGATGGTAACGTTGTTGAACTTTGGCGGGTAGGTCCACTTGATGACATGCGTCTCAGGCGGCGCCTTGAAGGCCGCTCGGGCCGCCGGTATCGTCATCGATCCCGCGCCAAGGGCCAGGGCTACGATCAGCAGACCTGCGAGGACGTACCTTACATGCCATTTCGACTTCATCGCCTGCCTCCTTAACCC
>Ga0070706_100003562_pt1 | contig 15295 bp, 11 predicted proteins | sample KBSK5501metaG_FD_65476 | JGI IMG/M metagenome (GOLD analysis project Ga0070706, IMG submission 65476) | Corn, switchgrass and miscanthus rhizosphere microbial communities from Kellogg Biological Station, Michigan, USA - KBS K5-50-1 metaG | ecosystem: Host-associated > Plants > Roots >...
CGATCACGGCGAGCATCTGGTTGAACGGGTCCAGCTCGCCGAGCTGGCACTCCCGGCGGGTCCACCGCAGGAACCCGGCGGCCTCGTAGGCGGTGGCCGCGCCGGCCTGCACCGCGGCCAGGCAGCGGCCGAGCCGGTCATCGTGGTGGGCCAGCAGTTCGTCGATGCGGGCGTGGGCGCTGGCCGCAACCGGCCCGTGGGCGGGCAGCAGGCGCATGTCCGGGAGGCTGCGGACCAGCCGCAGCGACTGGAGGAAGTCATGCAGCGGCTGCCGGGACGGCACCGCTTCGAACCCGATCGACGGGGTGATGTGCGGCAGCACGTGGTCACCGGCGAACAGCAGCCCCGCGGCGGGGTCCCGGAACACCATGTGCCCCCGGGTGTGGCCGGGCGTGGCGATCGCGGTCAGGGTGCGGGCGCGCAGGCCGATCTCCTGGTGCGGAGTGAGCCACCGGTCCGGTGCCTCCCAGTCGGCGGTGTCGCCGGGCAGCGAGCGGGCGATCTCGCCGAGCTGCTGGCTGAGCACTGCGGCCCCGCTGGCCCGCAGTTCCGCCAGTTGCGGCGTGAACGGGCTGGCGGTGCCGCCGGACAGTGCCGCGATGGCCTGCCGCTCGCCGAGCCCGAGGGACACCGCGCTGCCGAACTCCCGGCGTAGCTGGACCGCCAGCGTGTAGTGGTCGCGGTGCACGTGGGTGACCAGGAACGAGCGGATGTCGCCGAGCCCGGCGCCGAGGGCAGCCAGCGCGGAGGTGAGCGCGGTGCGGGCCCGCTCCAGCGCCCAGCCGCTGTCGATGAGCACCAGGCCGCCGTCGTCCTCGACGACGTAGACGTTGACCGCCCGCAGCCCGTCGGTGGGCAGGGGCAGCGGGACCCGGTGCACCCCCGGCGCGACCGGGTAGACACCCGGGGCGGTCCAGTCGTGGGTGGTGGCCTTGGCATCGGCGGTCACGGCTGGCGTTCTCCTCACCTCGGGGTCGCCTCAATGGTGCCACCGCGCGTTCGCCCTGAGCGCACCGGGGAAGAGCAGCGCCGGGACTGGCGTTGCTCGGGTCATGTACCAGGCTCAGTGGCACGCGATGCGCTCGTTCACGCGGGACAAGTCGGTCACCCAGCAGCGGCTGAGCCGTGGCGTCGTGCGGCGGATCGCGTCGTATGCCCGCCCTTACCGGCTGGCCCTGGTCATCTTCCTGACGTTGACCGCGCTGTCCGCGGTGATCGCGGTGGCCGTGCCGCTGCTGATGCGGACCATCATCGACCGGGGCATTGTGCCCGGTAACACCGCAGTCGTGCTGTGGGTGGCCGGGACGGTGGCCGCGCTCGCCCTGGTGGGTGCCGCCCTCTCGGTCGCCACGCGCTGGTTCTCGGCGCGCATCGGAGAGGGACTGATCTACGACCTGCGCACCGAGGTGTACGAACACGTGCAGCGGCAGCCGCTGGCGTTCTTCACCAGGGCGCAGACGGGTTCCCTGGTCAGCCGGCTGAACAGCGACGTGATCGGCGCGCAGCAGGCGATCACCTCGACGCTGTCGTCGGTGATCGCCAACGTGATCGGCCTGATCCTGGTGCTCGCGGCGATGATCTACCTGTCCTGGCTGGTCACCGTCGTCACCTTGGTGATGATGCCGTTCTTCGTCATCCCGGCCCGCCTGGTCGGCCGCAGGCTGCAGCGGCTCACTCGGGAGTCGATGCAGCTCGACGCCGAGATGGGCTCCACCATGACGGAGCGCTTCAACGTCGCCGGGGCGATGCTGGTCAAGCTGTTCGGGCACCCGGCGGACGAGGCCCGCGTGTTCCGGGGCCGGGCCGCCCGGGTCAGGGACATCGGCGTCACCACCGCCATGTACGGCAGCACGCTGTTCATCGCGCTGAGCCTGCTGGCTTCCATGGCCACCGCCGTGGTGTACGGGCTGGGCGGCTCCCTGGTGATCCACGGCGCCATCCAGCTGGGCACTCTGGTGGCGCTGGCGGCCCTGCTCAGCAGGCTTTACGGGCCGATCACCGCGCTGTCCAACGTGCAGGTGGACGTGATGACCGCCCTGGTCAGCTTTGACCGGGTGTTCGAGGTGCTGGACCTCGAGCCGCTTATCGTGGAGCGCCCGGGTGCGGTGGCACTGCCGTGGGCGGGGCTGGGGAACGGGGCCGGGCCCACGTCCGCCCTGACGGTCGAGTTCGACCACGTCTCGTTCCGCTACCCGGCCGCCAGCGAGGTGTCGCTGGCCTCACTGGAGTCAATAGCGCTGCCGGCCCCCGAGCGGGTCACCGTCGGTCAGGACGTGCTGCACGATGTGAGCTTCACCGCCCCGGCCGGGCAGCTCACCGCGCTCGTCGGGCCGTCCGGAGCCGGCAAGACGACCATCACCAACCTGGTGGCCCGGCTGTACGACCCGCGCGAGGGCGTGGTCCGCATCGGCGGCTACGACATCGCGGATCTCACCCTGGACTCGCTGCACGAGGCCGTGGGCGTGGTCACCCAGGACGCGCACATGTTCCACGAGACCATCCGGGCCAATCTCGCCTACGCCCGGCCGTCGGCCACCGAGGAAGAGCTGATCGAGGCGTGCCGGGCAGCCCAGATCTGGGGCCTCATCGAGACCCTCCCGGACGGGCTGGACACCGTGGTCGGTGATCGTGGCTACCGGCTGTCCGGCGGGGAGAAGCAGCGGCTGGCCATCGCCCGGCTGCTGCTCAAGGGCCCCGCCGTGGTCGTGCTGGACGAGGCCACCGCGCACCTGGACTCCGAATCCGAGGTCGCGGTGCAGCACGCGCTGAAGACCGCGCTGGCCGGGCGGACCTCGCTGGTGATCGCGCACCGGCTGTCCACCATCAGGGAAGCCGACCAGATCCTGGTCATCGACGGCGGGCAGATCCGCGAGCGCGGGCAGCACGAGGAACTGCTGGCCGCCGGCGGCCTGTACGCCGAGCTTTACCACACCCAGTTCGCAGACCAAGAACCGCCGGCGTCGGCCGAGGCGGCCGCGGCACGCCGAGCTGCACCACACTCGGCCGGCTTGGCAGACCAAGAACCGCCGGCGTCGGCCGAGGCGGCCGCGGCACGCCGAGCTGCACCACACTCGGCCGGCTTGGCAGACCAAGAGCCTGCGAAGTTCGCGGACCAGGAGCCGCTGGCGTCGGCCCAAGTCTCACGGGGTCAGCTGCCGTAGCCGACCCGGCGCAGTTCCTCGCCCGCGATGTTCTCCACCTCGGCGGCCTGGGCCGGCGTCAGCAGGCTGCGCCAGGCGCCCGGCTCCAGCGGCGGCCCAGGCCCCTGCCGCTCCACCGGGCTGATCTCGGCCCCGGTGAACTCCGACACCGCCCGGGCGGCGGTCAGGGGCTGCCTGATCATTTCCTCATAGCGCAGGGTGACCAGCTGCTGCGGGGACAGCTTGGTGCGCAGCCTGGCCATCAGGCGGATGGTCCCGCGCCAGCGCATCGCGCATTTCCCGGCCATAGACGCGTCCGCCCACAGGCTCCGGTCCGGGGCGGAATCCACGCCCAGCAGCGGATGGGTGACCTCGCCGTCCAGGTTCACAAGGCCCGGCCGGAACCACCCTAGTGCCTGGGGGTCGGCGAGCATCCCCGCGACCACGTCGCGGCCGTCGCGGACGATCTGCACCAGACGCGCGTCCGGGAAGGCGTCCACCAGCGAATCGGCGCAGTAGAGGAGTTCCGGGCTGGCGTCGCCGTACCTGCTGATGCCCAGTTCCGCGACACACGGCTGGTTCCCCGGGGCCCCGCCCGCCTCCCGGCAGGCCTGCGTGCAGCCCAGGCAGCAGTCCGCGCCGACCTGCCAGCCCTGGGCGAAGGCGTCCCGCAGTACGGTGGCGGCCGCCTCGGGATGGCCGCGGGCCAGCGAGGGGGTGCGCGCGAACGCCTGCACCACAGGCAGCACCCAGCGCTGCCCGAGTGTCATGTGGAACCCCGGGGTGCGCTTGAACGCCCGCGCCAGCATCCCGGTCCCCGAGCCGGGCGCGCCGATCACGAACACCGGGTTGCGCACCTTGCGCCCGTTGACCACCAGGATGTGCGGGCGAGACAGCGCCGGCCGGGGATAGCCGGCGGCGGTGTCCTCCGGCGGGCCGAGGTCACCCGTTCCCGGCGCGGGGCGGGGGGAGGTCACCTCTGGCCGTGCCCCCTGGCCGCGCGCCCGTCGGGCCGGCGGCAGTGATCCGGCTCGTGCGCCGCCAGGTTGAGCGCGGCCTGGATGAGCGGCACGTGGCTGAACGCCTGCGGAATGTTCCCGACCAGGCGCCGGTACCTGGGGTCGTATTCCTCGCTCAGCAGGCCGACGTCGTTGCGCAGGCCGAGCAGCCGCTCGAACAGCTCGTTCGCCTGATCTTCCTGCCCGATCTGCTGCAGCGCGTTCACCAGCCAGAAGCTGCACGCGAGAAACGCGCCCTCGCTGCCGGACAGGCCGTCCACCTCCGAGGCGCCGCTGGCGAGCTGGTAGCGGCGGACCAGGCCGTCGGACACCAGGTCGCGCTGGATGGCTTGCACGGTGGACACCACCCGCGGGTCCTCGGGCGGCAGGAAGCCGACCTCGGGGATCAGCAGCACCGCGGCGTCCAGATCCGTGGACCCGTAGTACTGGGTGAACGCGCCGCGTTTCTCGTCGAAGCCCTGGCTGCACACCTCGGCGTGGATCTTCCCGGCGATCTCCTGCCAGCGCTCACCCGGCCCCGGCAGGCCCTGGGTGGTCGCGCGGTACGCCCGGTCGAAGGCGACCCACGCCATCACCTTGGAGTGCACGAAGTGGCGGCGCGGCCCGCGCACTTCCCAGATGCCCTCGTCGGGCTGGTCCCAGTTCTTCTCCAGGAAGCCGAGCAGCGCCCGCTGCAGCGACCAGGCGTGCCGGTCGAAGCCGATCCCGGCGGCCCGGCCGAGGCTGAGCGCGTCGATCAGTTCCCCGTACACGTCGAGCTGCCGCTGGCCGACGGCCGCGTTGCCGATCCGGACCGGCGCGGAGCCCTCGTACCCCGGCAGCCACTCGGCTTCCCATTCGTCCAGCCGCCGCTCACCGGCCACCCCGTACATGATCTGGACGTCCTTGGGGTCCCCGGCGATCGCGCGTTCCAGCCAGGCCCGCCACGCCGCCGCCTCCCCGGTGTACCCGGTGCGCAGCAGCGCTTCCAGGGTGATGGTGGCGTCGCGGAGCCAGCAGTAGCGGTAGTCCCAGTTGCGCACCCCGCCGATGTCCTCGGGCAGGGAGGTGGTCGCCGCCGCGACGATCCCCCCGGTCGGGGCGTAGGTGAGCGCCTTCAGGGTGATCAGGGACCGGATCACCGCGTCCCGGTGCGGGCCGTCGTAGGTACAGCGGAACACCCAGTCCCGCCAGAACCCGGTGGTCTGGGCCAGCCCGGCCTCCGGGTCGGCCCGCTCGGGCGTGCCCTCGTGGCCCGGCCGCCAGGTCAGCACGAACGGCACCCGCTGGCCCGCGGTCACCCGGAACGTCGCCGCATGGGCCATGTTGCGGCCGGTCAGGATGACCGGGGTGTCCAGCCACAGCGCGTCCGGGCCGGCCACCGCGCAGATCAGGCCGTCCCGGCGGCGCACCCAGGGGAGGATCGAGCCGTAGCCGAGCCGTATCCGCAGCGTGCACTCCATTTCCACGTGCCCGTGCACGCCTTCGACGATCCTGACCAGGACCGGCGGCCCGCCGTCCCGCGGCGGCATGAAGTCGATCACCCGCACCGTCCCGGTGGCGGTGCGCCACTCGGTGTGCAGGATCAGCGAGTCGCCGTGGTAGCGGCGCGCCGGGCCCGGCTGCCCGCCGACGGCGGCCGGCCCGCCGGCCGGGCCGATGCGCCAGTAGCCGTGATCCTCGGTGCCGAGCAGCCTGGTGAAGCACGCGGGCGAGTCGAACCTGGGCAGGCACAGCCAGTCGATCGAGCCATCCTTGCCGACCAGCGCCGCCGTTTGCATGTCGCCGATGAGCGCGTAGTCCTCGATCAGTCCCGCCACCGGTGCCCTCCAGTGCTCCCTCTGCCGGTCAACCGTACCTGCCGGGCCGGTCCCGCGCGCGGCACGTATCTCGTTGCCCCAGCCCGCGGGCCCAGTTCCCCGTGCGGTGGCCCTGGCTCGCCGGCCGGGACGGACCGCCGCGCGCCCTATGCTGGCAGCCGTGCGTGCACCTCACCCGGCCCCGATCCTGGCGGCAGTGGCGGCCACGACGGCGCTGTGCCTGGCTACGGCCGGCTGTGCCTCCTTCGACCGCGCGTTCGGCAAGCGGGAAGCGGTGGTGCAGTTCCAGCCGGACACGCCGGCCGCGGAGATGCTGAAGGTCCGCGCCGCCTGCTCGCACCTGGCCGCCGCGAAGCCGGAGCCGATCCCGCGGCACGTGCTCAAGGTCGACCTGCCCTATGACATCAGGTACGAGGTGAGTCAGGCGAGCGACGCCCAGATCGCCCGGCTGACGCAGTGCCTGGACCGGTTCCCCTCGGTAGTCGGCATCGAGCTCTCCAGCCCGTCCGGCGACTGAGCCCAGGAAGAAGACGCCCCCGCGCGGCCTGGGAAGTCCGTAGGCTTCCAGCCGTGACGCTTCGCCCGGCCCCGGGACTGGCCGCCCGGTTCGGTGCGGCCGCCGCGGCAACGGCCGTGCTGGCCGGCTGCGGGCTGCTCACACCGGCGGCGAGCCCGCAGCGCCCGGGTGCATCCCCGAGCCCGGCCCCGGTGACCAGCCAGGCCGCCGCTTCCCCGACCGCGGCGCCACCCTGCCCGGCCACCCCCGCCCGGTTCTCCTGCGCGATGCGGGCCAGGATCGCGGCGGTGCGCGCCTACCTCGGGCACCGGCCCGGCGTGGTGGGCATCGTGCTGCGGGACCGGTCCACCGGGGCGGTCTGGGAGAACTCCCGCGCGCACGCGCAGATATACATGGCCTCCACCAGCAAGCTGGCGATGGCGGTCACCGTGCTGATGCAGGACCAGGCCGGGGTGATCCACCTGTCCCGTGAGGACTGGTCGGTCATGCACGACATGCTGCACGTCAGCTCGGATACCGCGGCGGACACGCTGTGGTCCAGGTTCGGCGCCCGGTTCTACACCAGCTACTTCCCGCGGATCGGCCTGGCCTCGGCGCAGTACGTGTCGGCCCCGGGGATCACCCCGCCGTACTGGGGCGAGATGCTCTGCTCGGCCGCTGACCTGAGCCACGTCATCGGCTACGTGCTCGACGACATGCCGGCGCCGCTGCGGCGCTACCTGGTCACCACGCTGAGCCACGTCGCCACCGACCAGCACTTCGGCGTCTGGGGCGCGGGCAGCGCCAACCAGCCGGGTAACAAGGACGGCTGGTCGGTGGAGCGGCCCGGCTGGATCATCAACTCGGTCGGGTTCGCCGGGCCTCGGCAGCGCTACACGCTGGCCATGATGAACAGCCTCAACGGGCACGGCGGCTACCACGCGGGCACGGAAACGATCACTCAGGTGGCCGCGATCCTGTTCCGGGGGCACCAGGTGCAGGCGCCGGAGGTCAGCGCCACGCCCTGATGCCGCGCCGCGCTACCCCGCTCTGGCCTGCGCCAACGCGCTGACCTCGCCCATCTGGGCGGATCTGGTTGTGCTTGGACCTATTCTCTATTAAGTTGATCTGGATACTAAAGTGATCGGGAAAGGTGGATCTTAATGAGGCGTGTGGTACTCGCGGCCGGAGCAGCTGCTGTCACCCTCCTGGCGGCCGGCTGTGCCTCGTCCGCCACGGGGGCCTCGAGCTCCGGCTCAGGGCCCGTGGTGCTGCGACTGGGCTTCCTCGCGAACATCACCCACGAGCCCGCGCTGGTGGGCCTCGCCAAGGGTTTCTTCACCAAGGACCTCGGCAAGAACGTCGAGCTGAAGGCCACGGTCTTCAGCACCGGCACGGAGGAAACGACGGCGATCCTGGCGGGCCAGCTCGACGCGGCCTACGTCGGGCCCAACCCGGCGATCAACGCGTGGCAGAAGTCCAACGGCACGGCCATCAAGATCATCTCCGGCGCGGCCTCGGGCGGCGCTTCCCTGGTCGTGAAGAAGGGCATCACCAGCGCCGCGCAGCTCAAGGGCAAGTCCCTGGCCACGCCGTCGCTGGGCAACACCCAGGACGTCGCGCTGCGCTACTGGCTGAAGCAGCACGGCCTGACCACCACGCCCACCGGTAGCGGTGACCTGGCCATCAAGCCGATCAAGCCGAACTCGGCCGCGGTGCTCGAGTTCGCCTCGGACCAGATCGACGGCGGCTGGGAGCCCGAGCCGTACGCCACCGAGATGGTGCTCGACGGCGGGACCCGGCTGGTGGACGAGGCCAGCCTGTGGCCCGGCGGCAAGTTCGTCACCACCAACCTGGTGGTCACCCAGTCCTTCCTCAAGGATCACTCGTCCGCGGTGAACGGCCTGCTCAAGGGGCAGATCGAGGCGAACTCCTACATCAACGCCAACACCAGCGCGGCGGCCACCGTGGCCAACAACGAGCTGACCAAGCTGCTCGGCAAGGGCCTGAAGCCGAACGTGCTGGCCGCGGCGCTGCCGTTCATCAAGTTCACCAACGACCCCATCGCGTCGTCGCTGCAGGCCGACGCCCAGCACGCGGCGGCCGTCGGGCTGCTCACGCCGGTGAAGAACCTGCCCGCCATCTACGACCTCGGCCCGCTCAACGCGCTGCTGAAGGCCGGCGGGCAACCGCAGGTGAGCTCATGAGCGTCGACCAACGACAGGCTGCGCCCCCGGGACTCCCGGGGGCGTCAGCCCGTCCGGGCACGGTGGCCGGTGACGGCATGACCGGCGCTGACGCCATGACCGCGATCCAAATCGGCGACGTGTCCAAGGCCTTCGGCCACGGCAAGGCCACGGTGCACGCGCTCGACCGGGTGTCGCTGGAGGTGACGCTCGGCGAGTTCGTCTGCCTCATCGGCGCGTCCGGCTGCGGCAAGAGCACGCTGCTGTCCCTAGTGGCAGGCCTGGACCAGCCGACCGCGGGCGTGATCGACACCTCCGGCCGGAAGGTGGCGCTCATGTTCCAGGAGCCGGCCCTGCTCCCGTGGCTGACCGCCGCCAAGAACGTGGAACTCGCGCTACGGCCGAGCGGCATCTCCGGGCCGGCCCGCAGGAGCCGGGCTGCGGAACTGCTGGAAACGGTCCACCTCGGCGGGTTCGGGACCAAGCGCCCGCACGAACTGTCGGGCGGCATGCGGCAGCGGGTGGCGATGGCCCGGGCCCTGGCCACCGACGCCGATGTGCTGCTCATGGACGAGCCGTTCGGCGCCCTGGACGCCATGACCAGGGACCTGCTGCACGACGAGCTGGACCGGATCTGCATGGACCGGGGGCTGACGGTGCTGTTCGTCACCCACAACGTGCGGGAGGCCGTCCGGCTCGGCGACCGGGTGGTGGTGCTGTCCAGCAGGCCCGGCCGGGTCATCGACGAGTTCGCGGTGCCCATCACGGGCCCGCGCCGGATCGACTCCGCGCAAGTCGCCGAGCTGGCCGGCCGGATCACCGACCGGCTGCGGGAGGAGATGAGCCGCCATGGCCAGGCTAGGTAGCCGCAGCGCGGGCGCGGAGGCAGTTGCCGCGACTGCCGACCCGGAGGCCGCCGCGCTGTCCGGGCTGGACAGCCTGGAGACCCTACAGGTCCGCAAGCATCCCTGGAGCGCCCGCAACATCTGGGCCACGGTGTGGCCGAAGCTGCTGGCGATCGGCCTGGTCATCGGCGCCTGGGAGATCGTCCATCTCACCGGGTGGAAGCAGTTCGTGCTGCCGGGCCCGGGCACGGTGTTCGCCAACCTGTGGGCGCAGATGCAGCACGCCCAGCTCTGGCAGGCGATCAACATCACGATGCGCCGGGCCGTGATCGGGTTCGCGTTGTCGGTGCTCATCGGCGCGGTGATCGGCGCCCTGGTCTCGCGGATCAAGCCGCTGCGCGCGGCCACGGGCTCGCTGATCACGGCCCTGCAGACGATGCCGTCGATCGCCTGGTTCCCGTTCGCGATCATCCTGTTCGGCGCCACCACGAACGCGATCATCTTCGTGATCGTGCTCGGCTCCGCGCCGTCGGTGGCCAACGGGCTGATCACCGGGGTGGACTACATCCCGCCGACGCTGCTGCGGGCGGGGAAGACCATGGGCCTGTCCCGGGTCGCCATGTACCGGCACCTGATCCTGCCCGCCTCGCTGCCGTCGTTCGTGTCCGGGCTCAAGCAGGCCTGGGCGTTCGCCTGGCGCAGCCTGATGGCCGGTGAACTGCTGGTGATCATCCTCGGCCAGCCGTCGATCGGCGCCCTGCTGTCCGCCGCCCAGGACCAGACCGACATGGCGAGCGCGATCGCCATCATGATCGTGATCCTGGCGCTGGGCATCGTCATCGACATGCTGTTCAGCAAGACCGACGCGGTGATCCGGCGGCGCCGGGGGATGACCGACCCCGCGTCCGCGTAACGCACCCCAAGCGCCCCCGCCAGGCGCGCCGGCCGGGCGGCCCGCGAGCGCACCGGCCGGGCGGCCCGCGAGCGCACCGGCTGCCCTCAACCGGGCAGCCGGTGCGTTCCGGTGTAGACGTTCATCGTGGTCCCGCGCAGGAACCCGGCCAGGGTCATGCCGGACTCCTCGGCAAGCTCCACGGCCGGCCCCGCTGCCGCGCCGTCATCGGCCTGCACCCGGAGCACCCACCGCCGCGCCGTCCGCCCGGTCATGACCTGCCTTTCGAGCCGCCTCCAGCCAAAGACGCCCCGCACGTGCCTACCCGCGACGAAACCCGCCATACCATCGAAGCTGTGCCGGATACCGCGGGAATCGTGCTGGCCGGCGGGCGCTCGTCCCGGATGGGCACGCCCAAGGCGGCCCTGGAGTGGCACGGCTCGACGCTGCTGCGCCGCACGACCGGCATCCTGGCCCGGGTGACCGACGGGCCGGTGCTGGTGGTCCGCGCCCCTGGACAGGAGTTGCCGACACTGCCGCCGCAGGTGGAGATCGTCGAGGACCCAGCCGAGGGCCTGGGGCCGGTGCAGGGGCTCGCCGCGGGGCTGGGCGCGCTCACCGGCCGGGCGGACATCGTGTTCGTCAGCTCCACCGACATGCCGTTCCTGCACCCGGCGTTCATCCGGCGGGTGCTGCGCGCGGTGGCAGACGGCGCAGACGTGGGCCTGCCGCTGGCCCGCGGCTACCCTCAGCCACTGGCCGCCGGGTACCGGGTCACGCTGGCGCCGGTCGCCGCGCGGCTGGTAGCGCAGCAGCGGCTGCGGCCGGCCTTCCTGTTCGAGGAATGCCAGGTCGCCCGGCTTGACGAGGCTGCGCTGCGCGCCGACCCGGTGCTGGCGGCGCTGGATCCGGACCTGGACTCGGTGGTCAACGTCAACGAGCCCGCCGACTACCAGGCAGCCCGGGCCCGCCCGGCCCCGGAGGTGACCGTGCAACGGTTCGGCACCCTGGCCGACGGCCACCGCGGCCCGCACCCGGTGCGGGCGGCGACCGTCTCCGGGGCCGCGGCCGCCACCGGGCTGGCGCTGGACCGGCACGTGGTGGCCGCGCTGAACGGGGACCAGATCACCCGGGACGGCGAGACACCGCTGGCGGCCGGGGACACGGTGTTCTTCATGTCGGCGGACGCGGGCGGCTGAGCCGATGGCCCCGGGCGGCTATTTCGGACGCGCGCTCGTCGTGGACGTAGCGACCGCCGCGGCCGTCGTCCTGCCGCTGGACGAGGAGGTGCTGCGCGGTTACCTCGGCGGGGCCGGCCTCGGGGCCTGGCTGATGCACCGCCTTGCCCCGCCCGGCACCGACCCGCTGGGCGCGCAGGCGCCGCTGGCGTTCGTGTTCTCACCGCTGGTCGGCACGCCGCTGACCACCAGCGCCAAGTTCGCGGTGGTCGCCAAGTCGCCGCTGACCGGGATGCTGAACGACGCCCTGTCCTCCAGCCACTTCGCCATCTCTGGCAAGCTCACCGGGCACGACGCGATCGTGGTGCACGGTGCCTGCGACCGGCCGTCGGTGCTGCTCGTGGACGGCGACGGCGCGCGCCTGATGGACGCCGCGGACCTGTGGGGGCTGCCCGCCGCGCAGGCGGAGCAGCGGCTGCGCGAGCGCCTCGGCCGGGGCTGGCGGGCCGCCGCGATCGGGCCCGCCGGGGAGCGCCTGGTGCGCTACGCGACGATCTCCCACGACGGGAGGCACGCCGGGCGCGGCGGGCTGGGCGCGGTGCTCGGCGCCAAGCGGCTCAAGGCGGTCGCGGTGCGCGCCGCCACCAAGGTCGCGCCGGCCGACCCGGGCGCGGTGCTCGCCGCCGCGCGGGACCTGCGGGCCCGCTCGTTCGGCCCGGCCACCGCGAAGTACCGGGAGCTCGGCACGCTGGCCAACCTGCTCGCGTTCAACGCGATCAGCGCTCTGCCGACGCGCAACTTCCAGGCCGCCACGTTCGCCGGGGCGCCGCGGCTGGCCGCCGAGGAACTCGCGGAGCTGCGCACCGTCGCGCGCAATAGCTGCGCATCCTGCACGATCGGCTGCGAGCACATCTACTCCGGCGGCGGCCGGACGATGCGGGTGGAATACGAGAACGTGTTCGCGCTCGGCCCGATGTGCGGGGTGTCGGATCCCGACGCGGTGCTCGCCGCCAGCGCCCTGTGCGACGAGCTGGGGCTCGACACCATCTCCGCGGGCGGCACGATCGCCTGGGCGATGGAGTGCGCCGAGCGCGGCCTGATCGGCGCGCCGTGGCTACGCTTCGGCGACGCGGATGCGCTGCTTCGGGTGCTGCCTCTAATCGCTGCCCGCGAAGGGCTCGGTGACCTGCTCGCCGAGGGCTCACGGCGGGCGGCCGAGCAGGTCGGCGGCGGCTCGGCGGACTTCGCGCCACACGTCAAGGGACTGGAACTGCCCGGGTACGAGCCGCGCACGATGCACGCCATGGCGCTGGGCCTGGCGGTGAACTCCCGGGGCGCCGACCACAACCGGTCCGGCGCCTACGAGGCCGACCTGTCTGGCGACCTCGACCGCTTCGCGGGCGGCGACGCCCAGGTGGCGGCGGCTGTCGAGACCGAGGACCGGGCCGCGGTGATGGACTCGCTGATCTTGTGCAAGTTCCTCCGCGGGGTGTTCCGCGAGCCGTTCGAGGAGTGGGCGGCGCTGCTGTCCGCGGTGACCGGCTGGGACGCCGACGGCGCGGAACTGCGCCGCACGGCGCGGCGGATCGTCCTGGCCAAGCGGGTGTTCAACCTCCGCGAGGGCTGGCAGCCGGGTGACGACTGGCTGCCGGAGCGGCTGCTGTCCGAGCCTCTGGAGACGGGCTCCGGCCGCGTGGCGGCGCTCACGCCGGAGCGGCTGCGCTCGATGATCAGCGGCTACTACGCCGTGCGGGGACTGGACCCCGAGGGCCGCCCCGCACAGGCCGACATCGCCGGCCTTGGGTTGAGGTAGGTCGGACAGCCGACAGATACTGTCCTCATGGTCCTCGCCACTACGCGGACCGTCACGCTTACCATCGACGGGCAGCAGATCACCGTTCCCGACGGCACCACCATCTGGGCCGCGGCCCAGGCGGCCGGCATCGACATCCCCGTGCTGTGCCACGACGAGCGCTACGACCCGGTCGGGGTCTGCCGGATGTGCGTCGTGGACACCGGGGCCCGCGCCTACGCCGCGGCGTGCGTGCGCCCGTGCGAAGACGGGATGGACGTCAAGACCGCCACCCGCGACGTGGAGCGCAGCCGGGCGACGCTGACCGAGCTGCTGCTCGCCGACCAGCCGCCGGCCGCGCGCGACCCCAAGCAGGCCACCACCGGCGACAACGAGCTGCTCGCCCTGGCGCAGCGGTACGGGGTTACCCGCGAGGGCGGGCTGCCGGTCTCCGCCGGCCGTGGTACCGACACCTCGAACCCGGTCATCGCGGTGGACCACGACGCCTGCATCCTCTGCGACCGGTGCGTGCGGGCCTGCGACGACATCCAGGGCAACGACGTCATCGGGCGCAGCGGGAAGGGCTACGCGACCCGCATCGCGTTCGACCTGAACGACCCCATGGGCAACTCGTCCTGCGTCACCTGCGGTGAGTGCGTCGCGGCGTGCCCGACCGGCGCGCTGACCAACAAGCCGATCCGCGGCATCCCGATCCGGCCGCGCACCGAGCTGAAGCAGGTGGACAGCGTCTGCCCGTACTGCGGCGTGGGCTGCGCCCTGACCTACCACGTGGACACCGAGCGCGGCGCGATCGCCTACGCCGAGGGCCGCGACCAGCCCGGCTCGAAGAGCCGCCTGTGCGTGAAGGGCCGTTACGGCTGGGACTACGCCGCGTCGCCGCAGCGCCTCACCACGCCGCTGATCCGCCGCGAGTCGGCCTACCCCAGGGGGGCGCTGTCCACCGATGTCCGCGGCGAGATGAACCGGCCGCCGGGCGAGAACGGCGGCCGGCCCGGGGGCGACGGGCGCAAGGGCGGCAAGGAAGGCGAGCGGCGGCGCAGGCGCAGGCCGGGTGGCCTGGTCGACTACGCCGAGGTGCTGCCGCACTTCCGGGAGGCGACCTGGGAGGAGGCGCTGGAACTGGTCGCCCGGCGGCTGACGGAGATTTATGCCGACGGCGGGCCCGGGGCGATCGCCGGCTTCGGCTCGGCCAAGTGCTCCAACGAGGAGGCTTACCTCTTCCAGAAGCTGATCAGGACCGGGTTCCACACCAACAACGTGGACCACTGCACCCGGCTGTGCCACGCCTCAAGCGTGGCCGCGCTGTTCGAGGGCATCGGCTCCGGCGCCGTGTCCACCACCTACGGCGACGTGGTGAACGCCGACGTGGCGATCATCGCCGGCAGCAACCCCACGGCCAACCACCCGGTCGCGTCGTCGTTCTTCAAGCAGGCCCGGCGCAACGGCACCACGATCATCTACGTGGATCCGCGGGCCGACAAGATGTCCGACCACGCCGACATCTTCTGCCAGCTCAAGCCCGGCACCGACGTCGCCTTCTACAACGGCGTGATGCACGAGGTGATCCGGCTGGGGCTGACCGACCGCGACTTCATCTCCCGCCGCACCAGCAACTACGACGCGCTGGCCGGAACCGTCGCGGACTACCCGCCGGAGCGGGCCGAGCAGATCACCGGCGTGCACGCCGACGTCATCCGGCGGGTGGCCCGGGCCTGGGGTGAGGCGCGGGCCGGGGTCATCTTCTGGGGCATGGGGATCTCCCAGCACACCACCGGCACCGACAACGCCCGCTGCCTCATCGCCATGTGCGCGATCACCGGGAACGTGGGCAAGCCGGGCAGCGGGCTGCACCCGCTGCGCGGGCAGAACAACGTGCAGGGCGCCTCGGACATGGGCCTGATCCCGATGTTCTACCCGGACTACAAGA
>Ga0070706_100003563_pt1 | contig 15294 bp, 13 predicted proteins | sample KBSK5501metaG_FD_65476 | JGI IMG/M metagenome (GOLD analysis project Ga0070706, IMG submission 65476) | Corn, switchgrass and miscanthus rhizosphere microbial communities from Kellogg Biological Station, Michigan, USA - KBS K5-50-1 metaG | ecosystem: Host-associated > Plants > Roots >...
CCGACCGTACCGGCCAGCAATCCTGTAAGCAATGATATGCCGATCCAGCGCGGCTCGATCTCAATGTTTAGCAGACTAGTTCGCATAAGAGCGAAGCGCGCCGCGATCGTCATCACAACGCCCACAATCACACCCAGCAAACTGATAAAGATCGCCTCCTGCTCTATGAGCCAAACGATCGTTGCCTTTGACATACCGAGAGACTTGAGAATCCCGATCTGTCTCGTGCGCTCGGTCACAGTCGTGTACATTGCCAGCAAGATGACCAGCAGGCTGATGGCGGTGGCGACTGACACCACGACTTTAATGAAGACGTTGAGCGCGGGCACGCCCGCCGCGTAAAGCTCCGGCAAATCGCGCGTGAAGATTATCTGGCTGTCGGGAAAACGTTCGTGAATACGCGCCGCGACCTCTTCCGGCTGGTCCGGATTTACGCAGGCAACGAGAACGGCGGCACAGCGGCCTTCGCCCCCCAACTGTTCCTGCATCGTTGCCAGCGGAATCTTCGTCCCAGCGCCACCTGGCGGCCGGTAGATACCGACGAGACGGAACGGACGCTCGTAGAGTTGGATCGTCGAGCCAACACTTGCTCGGTGTTCTTTCTTCCAGACCTCATCAACGATGGCCTCGTCGCCTGCTACAAGTTTTCTGCCTTCCGTAATTCTCAGTCCTGCTATTTCCGCATACTGATCAAAGGGAATACCGTCAATGAGACGTAAGCCGAAGCCGCTGTCGCTGTTAACCGTATTCTGCCCGATGGGAACGGCAGCCCGCACCCCATCGAGGCGCGCAATCTCTTCGGCCCGCCAGACCGGCAAGCCAAAGTTTTCTGCGCCGCCCAGACCTAGCATGCCGGAAGGACGCACCATAATCTCAGCTCCCATGCTGGCTTCGCTCTTGCCATGTTCACGCAGAACTCCGTGCGCAAGCCCCACCGTAAAGACAATCAAGAACACGCCTACGCCTATGCCCGCCACACTCACGAGAACGCGTGCCGGCCTATGTTTAATGTTCGAAAAAACCAGACTTTCCATCGTCACCTAGCGATCATGGCCAACCGAGAGCCGCCAGAGCGCTTTTGGACCTATCGCCAGAAAAGCAAGAGCAACACCAGGCATTCGGCGCAAATCCTCGGCCAGTGATCGCCGGCCCGGACCAATAATCAGAACGCCGCGGCGCATGGCGAACAGATTGAATGCCGCCGAGACGGCAGAGAAACAGACGGAAGCAGTGATGCTTGCTGCCAGTTCCTTCGTTCCCCCCAACCAGTGCAAGAAGAACTCAATCGAATGATGGACGACTGGGAGCAGCACCATGACGGCAAAGGTTGCCTTCCACGCAGGACGGACATGACGAAAAGCTTGCGTGAGCGCTCCATAGAATCCGACAACTACGAGCAGAAACGCTACCTCAAGAGTCATCGCCGCCAGCGCCGCCCTTAAACCGGCCACAATGTTTGTCACAAAGAAGAGGGTGCCGCGCATCATCGCGCTCAGCGCTACTGATTTCCAGTTCCACCGGCGAAGCAGCGTTTCTACCGGATGGCTAACCAAATTTAAGAAGACAGCTCCAACCCTCTCAGCCGATGCAGGCACCGGTGCTTCAAGAGAACGGCAACCCAGCCAGCCGTCAAATGGCGAAGACGTTCGATTCTTCTTCTCACCGGGCCTTGGTGTCATCGTTCGCTGCTCCGACTGCTCCCGGTCATTGCTTGATTTGAAGACACTTGTCGTACGCTTCGTAAACTCCCTCGAACACTCTCTCCCATGAGAAGGCGCAAGCGCGGGCACGCGCTGCCTCGCGCAGTCCCGTGTGTCGCTCTGGATCGGACATCAATGACAGCGTGGCTTCCACAAAATCGCGGTTGTCCGAAGCAACGTGGCCTGACATGCCTGGCTGGACCAGAAATTTTGGGCCGCCGTAGCAGGTCACCACCGCAGGAGTGCCGGAGGCCAGCGCCTCTAAGACGACATTACCAAAGGTCTCAGTGCGCGATGGGAAGGCAAACAGATCCATGTTGGCGTAAGCTCGTGCGAGCGCTTCTCCTTCTAACAGGCCTGTAAAATCAGCGTTCCGCAAATGCCGCTCCAACCAGGAACGTTCGCTACCCTCACCGACAATCAGGAACCGGTAGTTCGTCCGGCCCGCTGATATCAGGGCCTGTTCGAGTTCCGCCAAAAAGCGAACATTCTTTTCGGGTCGCAATCTCCCCACAAAACCCAACCGAAAGACCCCGTCATGGCAATCACGTCTTGCCGGTGAAAATAACCTGCTATCAACTCCGCGCGGCATGAGGTAAGTGAGCCGCCCCGTCGTTCGTTCGAGCAAGGCGACCAGATCCTCGTTTGGCGCCAGCAGCACACGGGCCATCTTGTAGAATTTTATGACTGCACGTAGAACCTCGTCCTGGGCGACAGTCGACAGAAAGTTGCGGCACCTGGGCGGTACGAAAGCGAGCAGCTTACGCAACCGCCAGGCGGCAAACTCGTGAAGATTTGTGTGCCAGGATGCTACCAAAGGAAGGCGAAGAGAGTGCGCGAGATACGCGCCAAGTTGGCCCGCGTCGCCTGGACTGGTGATGTGAATCAGGTCCGCCTGGAACGCCGTCACCGCCTCAGCCGCGTACTTTGAATGGCGCCAGAGGAGGGGATCGAAATGCATCCTACTGTCAATACCGAAAGCGAAACGACTTCGTCCAAGCTCCACTGCTGTTGTGGTGCCCTTCTTCATGTGCTTCGTCGCTTCTGCAGCATATATGCAGAGGAACGGGAGTCCGCGCCGTCGAGCAAATTCCTCAAACCGACGACTAGTAAGCGCGAGACCATTCAGCTCGTCAAATGTATCGGTGAAGAAGGCGATGCGCAGACAATTTCTCATAGGTCGCTATTAGGTTTCGGTTGAATTCTGGATGCAAGGTCGGGGCCAAAAGATCGCCGGTCTACGGCGTACGTCCGCGATCATTAAAAACAGATACTTAGCGCCAAGTGTAGACAACCTGTGAAACATGATTTACGCGTGATCAGCCCTACTCTTATCGGTTTCTTCGGCGTCAGATTGGTTCTCTGATGATTCTCATTCCTTGTATGGCTTGCGCAAGCCCTGTGCGGCACGCTCGCGAGAGCGATAGACGTTTGGGCGCTTCATGACGATATCGTATTCGGCCAAAGCCTCGCGCCTTCTGCCGGCAAGATCAAACGCTTGAGCGCTGCGCAGATGCGCGATTGCGATAATCGGCGCCTCGGCGTTCGAAGCCGAGGCTGCCGCTGAGAACTCCCGCGCCGCGTGCTCTGCTTGTCCGGCGGTGAGAAGGTTTTCGCCGTAGATGAAATGAATCAGGTCGAGCGGCGGTACCGGAGTGTCATGCGCAGCTTGGCTAGTCAACATTGAATCAAAGATAGCGAACGCTTCGCGCTCCATGCTCGCTGCCGCAGCTTGGTTGGTTCGCCGGGAGGCAGCAGTTTGCAAGACAAGCGCATCGGCTTCCGCTAATTTGAAGAGGTAGCTGCGCGGGTATCTGGCGGTAAGTTCGCGGGCACGCTCCACGGCCTCCGCGTATCGCTTCTCGCGTTTATAAAGTATGACCAGAATCATTTTGGAAATGTAACGCTCCAAGTGGCCTTCGCGTCCGACGCGCTCAAGAGTTTCCAACCCCCGCTTTTTCGAGCCGCGTACGTTTACGATTGCCGCGAGCACCTTGACTGGTAGTGGCAGTGCGCCGACAGTGTAATCATACACACCTATACTCAATTCCGCGTCGTGAAAGTTAGGGTCAAGTTTGAGCACGTCCCGGTGTTTATCGACACCGCTTGAGCCGTCGCGCACAGCCCCGACGACGCTGCCTTCGAGGGTTCCTTTGAACGCTGCGCTCAGACCATCGGTTGCGCCGAAAAAGTAGAGGGCTTCCGTATCGCGAGAATTCCGTTTGAGGCGCGCTTCGGCTAGCAATCTCGCTTGTCGGGTCAAGGCGCGGAAGTGCTGCACTGTTTCTGGGTCCACTTTGTCTTCGGCGTTTCCGCCGAAAGTCTCCGAACCAGAAAGATTGGAGAGCAACGGCAGCAAACGGCTCGGCTTCGTCAGAGTTCGCAGAAACAGATTGGCGGCGAGATAGTACGGGCCTGCAGGATGGTCAGGAAACCGTTGTTTCACTTCCTCAAAGCGGCGGCGTGCCTCTTCAAAATCAAGGTTGTGCATCGCGTCAATGCCTTGGGTAAATGACTCGTCGGACAGCATGCGGTCGGCTACGCTTTTTTGTGAGGTTGATGTTTGCTGCGCGCGCGCGCTCATGGACAGGGCAAATACCAGGATCGCAAGGAGAAAACGAGTCTGATGTTTCATCTCAGTGCCTGCAACGCTTCAGGGCAATGATCTCAATGAGTCGCTTGCCCCAGAGTAATACGCATTAGTTTTCTTCCCCACTAAAACTCAAAATCAATCGAGAAGCGAGCTTGGCGGGGAGCTGCAAAGGACGTCGGCACGCAGAACGACAAAAGGGGACTTACACCTGAACCGAAGAACGAGTTAAGACGTAACTCTCAGCCGATCGCGATCATTCTTTCGACGGCTTGAGCTGCTCTAGAACGAATATTCTCGGGAATCTCGATGACGTGTTGGTTCTTTTCGAGGGACTCGAGTGTGTCTTCCAGCGTAATCTGATTCATGTGCGGGCAGCGAACGCTGCAAAGACGCAGCATCTCCTTCTCGGGATTTGCGGCGGCGATGTTCTCACCCATCGAGCATTCCGTCAGCAAGAGATAACGTGGCGCTTTCGTTTGCTCGACGTATTTGATCATGGCGTTCGTGCTGCCCGAATAATCAGAAGCGGCGACTACTTCGGGGCTGCACTCGGGATGCGCGAGAATTATGACGTCAGGAAACTGTTTCCGAATATCAGCAATGTCACCGAGGGTAAACTTCTCATGCACTTCGCAACGGCCTGGCCAGCCGATCATCTGATAATCCAACTCAGTCTCTGAACCATTGCGCGGATCTTTGGTGGGGAAAATAATGTGCCGGCCGGTTTCTCTGGCGACGTTTCTGGCCAGGTACTCGTCGGGGAGGAAGATGACCGTGGCCGTATTCAGCGATTCGACTACCGCCGCGGCATTTGAAGAAGTGCAGCAGATGTCTGACTCAGCCTTAACGTCTGCGTAAGTGTTGACGTAAGTCACGACGGGAACACCAGGAAACGTCCGCTTCAACTGGCGCACGTCCGCTGCTGTGATACTAGCGGCGAGCGAGCAACCAGCCTTCTCAGAGGGCAACAAGACTGTCTTGCTCGGATTAAGAATCTTCGCCGTCTCTGCCATAAACCGCACCCCGCAGAAGACAATGATGTCTTTGTTGGTAGTTGCGGCTCTGCGGGCGAGGTCGAGTGAATCGCCGACATAATCCGGTATCGAGTGAAACAGCGTTGGCTCCATGTAGTTGTGGCCCAGAATGACTGCGTTCTTTTCCACTTTGAGCCGATTGATCCTGGCAGCCAAATCTGCCTTCAACTTCAACTCGAAATCCGGCACAACATCGGCGAGCATGTATTGCAGTTCGATATAGAGTCGATCAGCGGAAGTCTCATTGCCCAGTATTGGAATCATCGCCTTTTCCTTGCTCGATATTATTGCGAATTTTTTCTAGCAGACCCAACGCAGGCTGACATCAAACGCTTTCGCGGAATGCGTCAGCGCACCAACAGAGATGAAATCGACGCCTGTCTGGGCAATCTCGCGCACGTCGGTCAATGTCACGTTTCCCGAAGCCTCCAACTTTGCCTGGCCGGCGCTGAGCGCAACCGCCTGACGCAGTTCGGCAATCGACATGTTGTCCAGGAGAATTCGCCTGGCTCCCAGCACCAACGCCTCTTGCACCTCTTGGATGCTTTTGGCTTCGATTTCGATCTCCAATTCGTCGCCGCTCTCACGCACCAGGCCGAGCGCGCTACTCAATGACCCTGCATAGTCAATGTGGTTGTCTTTGATAAGAACCATGTCGTACAGACCGAAGCGATGGTTCCGGCCCCCGCCATGTCGGACTGCGCGTTTGTCGATGGCGCGCAGACCGGGCGCAGTCTTGCGAGTGTCAAGGATCACAGCTTTACTTCCAGCGATCAAGTCAACAAACTGCCGCGTGAGGGTGGCAATCCCGGACATGCGACCCAGAAAGTTCAGTGCTGTCCGCTCCCCGGAAAGGATGGCGCGCACCGAGCCGTTCAGTTCAAGCAGCGCCTGTTCGCGCACGACTTGGGCTCCGTCTGAGAGAGTTGAACTGAAACGCATGTCATCGTCCAACGAAAGAAACACGGCCTGAGCTACAGCCAACCCCGACAAGATCCCGTCCTGTCTGGCGATGATCCGCGCAACACCGCTGGCTCCCGGCGGCACAATGCAATTGGTAGTCACATCGCCCGGGCCGATATCCTCGCTAAGCGCCCGTCGAATGCTGACGATAATCTCGTCATCAAGCTCCAGGCTCGCGACACGCTTGCTGATTCCTGCGCTCGATCGGAAATGTGGGGCGGTAGAAAAAGTCAAACATTAGGATAAGAATTCACGCTGGTGAAAGCAACCGGACGTGTAGCGCGAAGATGGAATATGTTCAGCACCCACAGGGTTTGACCAACAAAACAGCCCTTAATTCCCGGAGCTTGACAAATCGGATATTGTAACTATAATTGTTACAAATGCGTCTCCTGATTTTTCGCTGGGCAGATTCGTGATGACGAGTAGCCGGTTCGCAGTAGCGGTACATATTCTATCGCTAATGGCCTGGTCTGAGGACGAGCCGCTCAAGTCAGAGCAGGTGGCTCAGAGCGTGAACACAAACCCCGTTGTAATCAGGCGGATGTTGTGTGAGTTGGCACAGGACAAGCTGGTGGTTTCGCAAACCGGTTCAACGGGCGGTTCCCGACTGGCCCGCAAGCCCGAGCAAATCACGCTACTTGATGTGTATCGAGCGGTTGAATGCCCGCGCGTCTTCTCACTTCATCGCCAACATCCGAGCCGCCGCTGTCCTGTCGGCGTGAGCATTGGAGCAGTGTTGAAGGAGGTTCGGGGAGAGATCGATTCGGCGGTCGAACAAGTGCTTGCCACGATCACGATAAGAGATGTTGTGGGGCGCTTGAAACCATGTGTCAGCAGGTCTGCCAGTAAAAAGAAATAATGGAGAGAAAAATCTTTGCAACTATTTGTAACAATAATAAGTAACAGATAAGGCGGAGGAAATGGGAGCCGTCGGCGTAGTTGTATAAAGAAGTGACATTTCAGGGGTTAATCAATATGCAGCCGGAAATTGAATTACTCATTGACGAAGCGTTTAGGTCTGAGGACGGAAGAACTACAACAGCTCAGTCGGCGCACTCACAACCGGGCGAAGACCTTATGGATGCGTATTCGCGCGCAGTCATCACTGCGGCGGAAAAGGTCAGCCCATCGGTTGTCTATATAGAAGTCCATCACCCTGTTCGGAGCAAAAATGGTAGGGCCCGGCGAGGGCCGCAGGAAGCTCGGGGCAACGGCTCGGGTTTCATCTTCACTCCAGACGGCTTCATTCTGACCAACAGCCACGTTGTGCACGGCGCCAACAGAATAGAGGTAACTGTCTCAGACGGGCGCAAGTGCCAGGCGGATTTAATCGGAGACGACATGGACACTGATCTGGCAGTAATCAGAATCAATGCGCCCAATCTGATGCCCGCTCATCTGGGTGAGGCGCAAAAGATACGTGTGGGGCAACTGGTCGTGGCCATCGGCAATCCGTACGGCTTCCAGTACACCGTCACAGCCGGAGTCGTAAGCGCCCTTGGGCGCTCGCTTCGGGCGCAGTCGGGCCGATTGATGGACGATGTGATTCAAACGGATGCCGCGCTCAATCCCGGCAATTCGGGCGGACCGCTGGTTAACTCCCGCGGAGAAGTAATCGGCGTCAACACGGCGATGATTCTGCCGGCCCAGGGGATCTGTTTTGCAACTTCGATCGATACAGCCAAGTTCGTTGCCAGCCGTCTCATTCGCGACGGCAAAGTCAGCCGCAGTTATGTCGGCCTGGCCGGACAGAACGTTCCGCTTCCGCGCCGGATCGTGCGCTACTACAACCTTGCCGTTGAGAGCGGAATCTTAGTCGTGTCTTTCGAAGGGAACAGCCCGGCAAGAAAAGCTGGAGTGCTCGAGGGAGACATCATTGTAGGCTTTGACGATCATCCGACTGCCGGCATCGACGATCTTCACAAGCTCTTGTCAGAGAATCGCATCGGATACAAGTCATCTCTCGTGGTTATCAGAGGCACGGAGAAATTGAGTCTTGAGGTAATTCCTGAGGAGTCTCAGAATGGAGCGAGCAAGTAAGATCTCAGACCTACGCGAAAAGGTCGGGATAAACGGCAAATCCGGTAGCGAGTTGAGCGCGAAGTGCTCTCTACAAGTCAAATAAAATCTTGCGTGAAAAGGAGGTCTGATAATTGACAAGGCTTGAAAAAGAACCAGGTGGAATTGGGTTGATGGATTCAGGGGGGCCTGCGTTTACGACCTTGAACGAAGGTCTGCTTGATGATTCTATCTCGCCGCAGGACATAGACGAGGTCCTGCTGCGACTCGAGACTCCGGGCATCGGCGTGGAAGAGCTTCTGATTGAGGACGTCTCCTCCTCCGGCGCAGCGGCCGATGAAGATGACGAAGCCGTGACCGAGGAAGTAGAACTTGATCTTTCGCCCGGTGAGCTGGACAAGACGTTGGATCCTGTTAGGGTCTATATGCGCGAAATGAGTCTTGTTTCACTACTGACGCGGGAGCAGGAAGTCTCGATCGCCAGAAGGATCGAAGGGGGACAAAAGCGGGTGCGGAAGGCCATCACACGCTCTCCCATCGCAGTTGCCGAGCTCTTGAAGATCGGTGGTGATTTACAAACGGATAAGATTGGCATCCGCGACATGGTTACTTTCTCCGATCAGACGGAGATTGAAGAGCAGGAAGACAAAGCGGAAGAGCATCTCCAGCGGACCCTCGCGGGGATTCAAAATGTCCGCAAGCTCTATCGGCGTGGGCTCAAAGAGTTCGAGCAACTCCGGGCCGAGCTGAGGCTGACACGTGGCAGAGGCTCGAAGAAGCTCATGAGGCTCAAGCGGAAGCTCGCGCGAACGCGGCTTGAGGTCGCGGACGAGATCGAAGGTCTTCGTCTCAAAGACACAGCCAAACAACGTCTGGTTGAGGCGATCAGCGCGGTCTACAAAGAGACCCACGCGCTAGAGCGCCAGATTAAGAATTACACGGAGAAGCTCGCCGGCAAACGCGTAAGGGCGCAAGACAAAAAGGAGTACGCACGGCACATTCTTGCGGCCAAGCGGCGTCTCAAGGAGATCGAAGCGGAACATCACGTCTCGCCTCTGGAAATCAAACGCTCGCACCAGATGATTGTTATGGGCGAAGCTCAGGCTGCCCAGGCTAAGCACGAACTGACTGAAGCAAACTTGCGTCTGGTCGTCTCGATTGCCAAGAAGTATCAAAATCGCGGGTTGCATTTCCTCGACCTTATCCAGGAGGGAAATCTCGGTCTCATGAAAGGCGTAGACAAGTTTGACTGGCGTCGCGGCTACAAGTTCTCAACCTATGCCACCTGGTGGATTCGCCAGGCGATCACGAGGGCGATTGCGGATCAGGCACGCACAATCCGAATTCCGGTTCACATGATTGAGGTCATCAATAAGGTCAAGAACGTCTCGCGGGAATTAGTACGGGAACTGGGACGCGAACCGACTACGGAGGAGATCGCGCGCCGGATGGACAGCTCAGTCGAGAAGGTAGGCAAAGCGCTGAAGATTATGCAACAACCTATCTCGTTGGAGACGCCGATTGGCGAAGCTGGAGATTCACAACTCGGAGATTTAATCGAAGATAAATCAAGCGACAGTCCCGCCGAAAGAGTGATCACTTCAAACCTGCGTGAGGTTACGGGCGATGTGCTCCAAACCTTGAGCCCGCGAGAGGAGAAGGTCATACGCCTGCGGTTTGGGCTGGACACACAGGGCCATGAACACACCCTGGAAGAGGTGGGCCAGGACTTCAAGGTCACGCGCGAGCGCATCCGCCAGATAGAAGCCAAAGCCCTCAGGAAACTTCGACATCCTTCGCGGGCGCGGGTGCTCAAGAACTTCATTGAAGGCCAGGAGCAGTGAATCGAACAAGGCCAGGGCGAGCAAGCCCAGCGAAGGTGGACGATCTCGGTTAAAGGCGAATATGAGAGGAGCGATTCGAATTCTTTTGCAGACCACTATCCCAGGAACTGAAGACGACTGGAGCATCGAGCGCTTCTCTTTACTGCGCGAGTATCTCGGCTCACTGAAAGGCGAAAAGGGTGATCGGCTCTTCGAGGTGGCAGCGCGCAACCGCGAGGCAAATGCAGCCGGCGACGATGAAGTCTTAAGTCAGATTGATGAGTCGAACTTTGACGAACTGTGGCTTTTTGCAGTTGATTCCGGTGACGGTCTTTCAGTAAAAGACTGTGAGAGTATCACCCGCTTTCGGCAGCGCGGCGGTGGAATCCTCGCGACGCGCGACCACCAGGACCTCGGCTCATCCATCTGCACCATCGGCGGAGTTGGCGCCGCACACTTCTTTCATACGCATCACACGGACCCGGATGAATCTCAACGGACACGTGACGACCAGGAAACGAAATCGATTTCCTGGCCGAATTACCATTCAGGCAGCAACGGCGACTATCAAAGAGTCACCGCGGTCGAGCCCGTCCACGAGCTTATGATCAATCCCGAATCGTCTTCCGGTTTGGTTGAATTTTTTCCCGCTCATCCGCACGAAGGGGGCGTCGGCGTGCCTCCGACCGAACGGCATGCGCGCGTAATTGCGACCGGCACGAGTCAGGCAACCGGACGGCCGTTCAATCTGGCAGTCGCGTTTGAGAGGGCGCAGGACCAGCACGGGAATAATCTGGGACGGGCCGTAGCGGAATCGAGCTTCCATCATTTTGTGGACTACAACTGGGACATTGATCGCGGTTGCCCGAGTTTCGTTGTAGAACCTCCCGGAGATGGCATCAAGCGTGAGCCGAACAAACTGGAGGACGTAAAGATCTACGTTCGGAATTTAGCTCTTTGGCTCGCCCTGTGATCAATTGGAGAGATTGGCTTCCAAGCCACAATTTTACGTCACAGGATGACGCTAAAATGACACTTGCTGGTGCAGAAACCTGGTCGGACTAGTAATGACTTTGACGGCTGCTAGCCCGGTAAGTATTGGTTCATCTGGTTTGGTGAGATCCGGTGAAAGGGGCGTTCGGGCGACGTAAAATCCGTTGACCGTAAGGTCGTGTGGGTTCGAATCCCACCGTCGGCACCAGGCTCTGTTCAAGTCGAGCCACTTTTCGCGAGGGCTTTATGTTCAAAGCCGATGAGGTGTTGAAAGTCAGGATGGAGATAGACAATGCGTCCGGCGACGATAGTTGCGACTGCGGCGCCCGTCATCGCCCGTCCATCAAATGGCGTGTTACGACTTTTTGATTTTGAACGAGACACATCAAAAGTCCACTGAAACGCCGGATTGAGAATCGTCACATCAGCGTAAGCACCCGCGCGCAGCGTTCCTCGATTCTCCAAAGAGAAAATGCGCGCTGGATTATTCGCAAATACTTCCACCAGTCGCTCGATACTGATCACTCCCTGCCGAACTAAATCAAAAGCCAATCCGACCGCTGTTTCCAACCCGGTGATGCCAAACGGAGCTTGATCGTATTCCAGCGCTTTTTCATCCGCATGTTGCGGCGCGTGATCGGTGGCGATCGCGTCGATCGTGCCATCTCGCAATCCTTCGATAATCGCATCGATGTGTTCACGGCTGCGGAGCGGCGGGTTGACCTTTGTGTTCGTATCGTAATCCTGGGCGGCTTCATCGGTCAGCGTCCAGTGATGCGGGGCAACCTCGCAGGTCACTGACAGACCTTTTTCTTTCGCGCGTCGCACGGCTTCAATCGCGCCGCGCGTGGAGACATGCGCCAGATGGACACGCGCGCCAGTGAGTTCCGCCAGCGCGCAATCGCGCAGCGCGTCTACCTCTTCGGCAGCGGCTGGCATGCCACGCAGTCCGAGGATTAGCGACCAATGCCCTTCGTGCATCATACCGCCGCGCGCGAGTGACCTTTCTTCGCAGTGATCGATGACTGGTAGATCGAAGCCGCGGGCGTATTCCATCGCCCGCCGCATCATTCCAGCAGATGGGACGGATCGGCCATCGTCTGAAACAGCGACGATGCCCGCGCTCTTCATCTCGCCCATTTCAGCCAGCTCACTGCCTTCTGAATTCTTCGTGATTGCTCCAATCGGGAAGACATTCGCCAGACCGGCGCGTTGCGCTTGTTCGATCACGAACCGCGTGACGGCGGCGTTGTCATTGACCGGACTAGTGTTGGGCATAGCGCACACTGTGGTGAATCCCCCCGAAACTGCGGCAGAGACGCCGCTCGCAATCGTTTCTTTGTATTCATGTCCGGGCTCACGCAAATGGGTGTGCATGTCAATAAAGCCGGCTGCAACGATCAGGCCCGTCGCGTCAACGACTTTGGTCCCTTCAGGCGGGTCGTCGCTTTGACTCAATAGCCCGACGATGCGGTCGTCTTCGATAAAAAGACTCTTGCCCGCGTTGATTCCCTGCGATGGGTCAATCACGTAACCGCTGGCGATTAATAGGCGCATCTGGTCTAGTTTCGGGTTTGGAGTTTCGAGTTTCGAGTTCGTTCCCGTTTTTCTTTCCCCGCCGATCCCGTTTTTCCGCTTTCTGAACTCTCCCTCACCGCCCCCACTCGAGGCGCGCTGCCCGCCTGGGGACCCCGGTTGGTCGGGCTACTGCCGAGTTGATTGCGCTTCGTACCGTTCTCTCCTTTGCCAGCTCCAGCGAGCAGGTACAGGACCGCCATGCGCACGGCGACGCCGTTGGTGACTTGATCCAGAATCAACGAGCGCCCACCGTCGGCAATTTCGGAAGCGATCTCGATCCCACGATTTATCGGGCCGGGATGCATCACGATGGCATCCGGCGCAGCAAAGCTAAGGTGGTTGAGATGCAAACCGTAATGCACCGCGTACTCGCGCATCGACGGAAAGAAAGCATCAGTCTGACGCTCGCGCTGCATGCGAAGAATCATCACCACATCGGCATCTATAATTGCGTCCTCGATGCTTCGCTCAATGCGCACACCCTCCTCGATCAAGTCGGCGAACTCGCGCGGTACAAGCGTGCCGGGGCCGGCGACGCTTACGGTCGCTCCGAGCTTTGATAGCAAATAAATGTTCGAGCGCGCAACGCGCGAATGCAGAATGTCGCCAATGATCGCGACCTTCAACCGCTCGATTCGTCCCTTCCGTTCGCGAATGGTGAGCGCGTCAAGCAAAGCCTGGGTGGGATGTTCGTGTGCGCCATCGCCGGCGTTCACAATCGACGCGCTGCAGACGCGCGCCAGATGATGCGGCGCACCCGCCGATGAATGGCGAATAACGATGCAATCAGGCGCCATCGCTTCGAGGTTGCGCGCGGTGTCGAGCAATGTTTCCCCCTTCGACACGCTCGAAGTTGAAACGCTGATATTCACCGCGTCGGCCGACAGACGCTTCGCGGCGATTTCGAAAGACGTGCGCGTACGAGTCGAAGGCTCGAAGAAGAGATTGATTACCGTGCGGCCGCGCAGCGCGGGAACCTTTTTTATTTCGCGCTGTGAGATGTCGCGGAACGATTCGGCGGTGTCCAGCAGATGCGTGATCTGTTCCACGTTCAACTCGCGAATGCCGAGCAAGTGTTTCATCTTGAAGTTAGCGCTCATCTTATGTTCGTTAATGCGTTTAGAGTCGGGATAACGCCCGACTGAGCGGGCGGTAGCCCGCTCCTAAACCGTCCTTGACCAAAAAAAAGCGGCCTTTCGGGGCCGCTTCACGCTGCAGCTTCTGCTGCCGGTCGCTCCACGATAACGACTCCTTCATCCTCGTCAAAATCAGACAGCATCACTTTAATAATCTCGCTCTTTTTCGTCGGCACCAGCTTGCCGATGTAATCCGCCTGGATCGGCAACTCACGATGTTCGTTGCCGCGATCGATGAGCACTGCAAGCTGCACGCGTCGGGGCCGTCCGAAGTCGATTAATTGATCCAGCGCAGCGCGCACCGTGCGGCCAGTATAGAGCACGTCGTCGATCAGCACGATGCTGCGCCCTTCGATATCGCCGGGAAGTTCAGTTCCGCTGACCACTGGCTTTGCGCCAACCGTCGAGAGATCGTCACGATACAAAGTGATGTCGAGGATGCCAACCGGCGGGTGTTTGCCTTCAAGGTCGGCGATTTTGTCGGCGATGCGGTTAGCGAGCGGAACGCCGCGGCGGCGAATGCCAATGAGCACGAGGTCGTCAGAGCCGTGGTTTTCTTCGACAATCTCGGACGCCAAACGCGCCAGCGCGCGATTGATGCGCGCCGCATCCATGATCCGGGCCTTTTCAGTAAATTCCACCGGCGCAAAATGGTAGCAAGAACAAGTGACAAGTGACAAGTGACGAGTGACAAGAAAGGCCTGGCGAGATAAACTTTGATTTCAGCTCTTTGCTTATTCTTGTCACCTGTCACTCGTCACTTGTCATTGTACGCGTCCATTGTGCGTCCGATTCTGTTTCGCCTTCCGGCAGAGTCAGCGCATGAGTTTGCTTTGCGCTCGCTGTCGCTTGCGCTTAGCAGCAAGGTCGGACGAAGCCTTGCCGAACGAAGGTTCAAAAGCGAGCCGTTTGGCGAATTGAACCGTTTCGGACTCACATTTCGAAATCCAGTCGGGCTGGCCGCGGGCTTTGACAAGAATGGAACGGCCGCCCGAGCGCTGGATGCATTGGGTTTCGGTTTCATCGAAGTCGGAACAGTGACGAGCGAGGCCCAGCCCGGAAATCCACGCCCGCGTCTCTTTCGTTTGCCGCGCGACCGCGCTCTCATCAATCGCGCCGGGTTTAATAACGGCGGCGCGACTGCGGCTGCCGAGAATATTAGACGACAACGACCTAATTGCGTCGTCGGTGTAAACATCGGCAAATCACGCAGCGTTGCGATTGAAGATGCGATTCCGGACTATCTGGCGAGCTTCGACGCTGTTTACGATGTGGCCGATTACATTGCGATAAATGTTAGCTCGCCGAATACGCCAAACCTGCGGGAGTTGCAACTACCAGAGATGCTGAAAGATTTGCTCGTGAGTTTGCAGCAGAGAAACGGAGAATTGACCAGGCGGTATTTGCTTTCAGAGCCGAAGCCGTTGCTCCTGAAGATCGCGCCGGACTTGA
>Ga0070706_100003564_pt1 | contig 15294 bp, 15 predicted proteins | sample KBSK5501metaG_FD_65476 | JGI IMG/M metagenome (GOLD analysis project Ga0070706, IMG submission 65476) | Corn, switchgrass and miscanthus rhizosphere microbial communities from Kellogg Biological Station, Michigan, USA - KBS K5-50-1 metaG | ecosystem: Host-associated > Plants > Roots >...
ACTTTCTTATCGATGAATGGAGGTTCTGATACAAATGATGAAACGTAATCACAACATTGTACTCGTCCTCTTGAGTATGTTTCTGCTGGCGATGCTGCCCGCTGTAGCTTCGGCGCAGGGGCGTGGCCGTCGGCACAGACATGACATGAGTTGGAAGTGCAGAGTATTTGTTAATTGCCACGACGCCCGCGATGGACGCTTGGACGGCCGTGGCCCGCGCGCTAATCGCGTCGGCTTTCGCAATCGTGGTTTCCTCGTTCGCGACAGAAGGCGATTCCGAGACTTCGATAACGAAGATAGATTCCGCGAGCGGCGATTCCGAAACTTCGATGACGAAGATAGATTCCGTGAGCGGCGATTCCGAATGCGCAATCGCGACTTTGACAACGATGAATTCTTACGACAGGACCGTCTGCGGCTCAGAGATCGTGAATTTCGCAACGACAATATCTTTCGTGGAAGAGGCCGGGGACGTCACGGTGATTAACTTGCACGGACTTCCGCCGGAACTACTTGGCGAGCGCTTGTGAGTTGCCTTGACACTCCGCGAACCGTGTTCGTATAGTCAGGTTCCCGCGCGGATGTGGCGGAACTGGCAGACGCGCAGGTCTCAGAAGCCTGTGATGGTGACATCGTGGAGGTTCAAGTCCTCTCATCCGCACCACGATTTTAGGGGCGAGCTAAAAGGCTCGCCCTTTTGATTCTCTAAGGCACAGTGTCAGAAGGCCGACCGTCACGAAGGGCTAAAACCAGAGAGTGCCTTTGCTTACGCTTGGGCTTCTGACACCAACGACCTTGCAGCATCCTAAGACTAACTGCGGCGCTTCAGTTTTCCGCCAATCACAACGCCGACGGCTGCAACAACTGGACCAAGGAACACGACCCAAGCTGGGTGTCTGGCCTTGCTCATCGCCTCCATGTTGGGAACATTTCCAATCCGTACTTCATGAGTGTCAGCGGGTCGCAACGCCGTGCCCAAAAGCGCGAGCCCGAAACCCAGCACCAATACCACGGTAGCCAGCGCCAACGTCGCTTTACCTCCTTTTGCGATTAGCGTGCAAATCAAGCCGGCAATGATCGCAGTGACCCCAATCACAGCAAACTGCATCGCGGTCCACCGCGTGGAGGCCTGATACGATGCCGGCTTGAACGACCAGTCTGCGCCCACCAACGTATAGATAGTCATGAACGCGGCCACTTGCAGGATAAACATCACGACGTAACCGGCGATGACTGCGAGCACACTTCTTAGCATGCAATCGACTCCTCTTTGGCAAACTGAAACGGCTTTGAGAACTGGTCGTTTATCACGAGATGGCTCGGTTACGCAAGCTATTGTCTCGCGATCGCACTGCGACCGCGCGCAAGGTAATTGGCCCACCCAAGTGCCAAAAAGGCTCAGCACCAGGATCATCGCTCGAAACGCCAGAGCACCCAGCGTCCTGCGTTCCCGTCGATCTGCACCCGCGCAGCAATGGCCGGCAAAGAATCTCCTTGAACTGCTAGTATGTGACCGCGTGGATAACGCTCGACGACGCGCTCGAGCACAGGCGAGTCAGTGGTTTCCGTGATGAGATCCGGGTGGCCCAGCAAAAACCGCACACTGGTCCGCGCTGGGTGAATGCCGTAAAGGACGAGCGGCTCGCCTTCCTGTAAAGCAGGACGCGAGCGTTCGGCGAGTTGCCATAGTGGCTCGATATCAAACCTACTCCACGCGGGCATCGCGAAGTGACCAAAGATCACGGCGAGGCTGAGGCATAGTGTTGCGGCTATGCTGACTACGCGAATTAGGTTTCGCCGCCACCACAACATCAGGGCGGTTGACGCCAACAGCAGCAATCCGAAAATCAATGTGTGCCGAGCCAGGACTATGAACGGACTGAGTCTGTACCAGACACGAGCATCGTTCATTGGACTCGACTGCCAGCCGATCGTGCCCGCCAGCAGTTTCGCCGAATACGGCGCCGGTGAGGGCGCAGCCCGCCATCGCAACCCGAATACTCCGGCAGACAGCAAAACCAAACCTATCAGCGCTCCGAAAAGGCCCAGGAGAAATCCTTCCATGCGGGCCACACCACGGTGCTCTTTCAATAACTCATCGACGTGTAAACCTACTTGTAACGTCAGCGCCGGCAGTACGGGCAAGATGTAGCTGGGAAGCTTGGACGGACTCAGCGAAAAAAAGACCAGCACAAACCCGGCCCACAGAGCCCATATTTCCGTGTGATCGGAGACTTCATGCCCGTGCCAGTTTTTTCTGATCGCGCTCCACCAGGCGCGCGGAACAAAAGCGATGAAAGGAAACATTGAACACAGCAAGACGGGCAAGTAGTACCAGAATGGATAATCATGTCCGAAGGCGCCACCGATTACTCTCTGAACATGGTGTTGCCATAAGTACTCTCTGAGAAAGTAATCGCCGTTAGTCTGCCAGACGGCCAGATGCCAAGGCAGAACCAACGCGGTGAACAGTGCCGCTGCGAGCAACCATATTGGCTTTCGCAGTTCCTTCAGATCGCGTTTGCATATCAGCCACAACAAAAAAGTTGCGGCCGGCAGCAGAAAACCAATAGGTCCCTTGGTCAATGTGGCCAGCCCGGCGCCAAGCGCCATCAGCAGGTAGCCTCGGCGCTTTCCGCCATAACCCTCAACTGCGCCAATCATTGCAACCGTAAGCCACAAAGTAAGTAGCGCGTCGGTCATTGCGATGCGGGCCATCGCCATCGCCAGAGGACTCAGCGCATAGAAGACCGCTGCCAGCCAACCGGCGAGCTCCTTCCCGCGTCGTTTCATCCAGAACCAGAGAATCAATGAGGTGGCCGCCACTGCGAGCGCGGAAGGCAAACGCGCGGCCAGGATCGTTGGTCCCAGCAATCTTATGAACGCTGCTTGTGACCAATAGAAGAGCGGAGGCTTTCCCAGATAGACTTCCGCGCCAACGCGCGGAGTTATCCAGTCGCCGGTTTCCAACATTTGGCGGGAGATAGTTGAATAGAAGCCCTCGTCAACCAGATCAAATAGCGCAGACTTCGACAGGCCCGAAAAACAACTTAGCCACAACAACGCAAGCAGTGCGATCATGGGAAGACGATCGAGAATCTTTGCCAGCATCGGGCGCCGATCGTTATTCATTATTAACTTGCGTCCCATATCCCTCACTGGTGCGCTATCCCAGCCCGTCCACTGCGGAGTACATATTTTTGAATCTTACCCGTAGCAGTTTTCGGCAGCTCATTAATGAACGTAACGCTGTGCGGCGATTTGAAGTGGGCGAGATTCGCACGGGCGAATTCGCGCAACTCGTCCTCAGTCGCGATCGCGCCGTTCTTCAATACCACGAACGCGTGAGGAGCTTCACCCCAGCGCGGATGCGGCAAGCCGACAATCGCGACCTCTTGTACCGCCGGATGCCGCAACAGCACCCCTTCGACTTCCACTGATGAAATGTTCTCGCCGCCGCTGATGATCACGTCCTTCAAACGATCGCGAATTTCGATGTATCCATCCGGATGAACCACCGCGGCGTCGCCAGTATGAAACCAGCCATCGTGCATCGCCTGAGCCGTGGCCTCGGGATCGTTGTAGTAGCCCTCCATCACTACGTTTCCACGCACAACAATTTCGCCCACCGTCCGGCCATCTTGTGGTACCTCGTTTCCTTTTTCGTCGATGACTGCCGTCTCGCCCGAAGTAATCAATTCCACGCCCTGGCGTGCTTTGATGACGGCACGCTCTGAAATCGAAAGTTGTTCATGTTCCGATCGGGGTTCGCATACAGTAATAAAAGGAGTAGTTTCAGTCAGTCCATAAACCTGTGTGACGGTCCAACCCAGGTCACCTTCCAGACGCTCGATCGTGGAAGCAGCCGGAGGCGCGCCGGCCGTGAGCACCCGAATATTGCGGCGTGCTGTTCGCCGCAGTTCTTCGTCGGCATTGGCAAGACTAATCAAAACCGTCGGCGCCGCACAAAGCATTGTGATTCGTTCTTTCTCGAGCAACTCAAACACCAGGCGAGGCTCGCACTTTCGCAAACAGACGTGGGTAGCCCCCGCGGCTGTGACTGTCCAAACAAACGTCCACCCGTTGGCATGGAACATCGGCAAAGTCCAGAGATACCGATCGGCGCATGACATGTGCTCGTGAACGAGGGTGCCGACCGAATTCATGTAAGCGTTGCGGTGCGTGATCATTACGCCCTTGGGCCGCGAGGTCGTGCCACTGGTGTAGTTGATCGTGAGTAAGTCGCCTTCGTTGATGTCAGGAAGCGCAAAGTCGCTCGCCGCCTCAGCCAGCAAAGTTTCGTAATCAAGCCAGCCATCCTGCGAGCCTTCCAGCGCGACGAAATGCTCGACTTTCTTCAGTTGCGAGCGAACGCTCTCCACGGCTGCGAGATAGTCGGAATGAGCGCACACGACGCGTGCTCCGCTGTGATTGATCAGATAAGCGAAATCGTCTGGCGTCAGGCGGTAATTGATCGGCACCAGCACCGCGCCAATCTGCGGCACGGCATAAAACGATTCAAGCTGTGCATGCGTGTTCGGCGCGATGTAGGCGACTCGATCATTCTGGGCTACGCCGAGATGCTGAAGGGTTGCTGACCAACGATCACATCGATCAAAGAACTGCGAATACGTCAGTCGCAGATCGCCGTCAACGACAGCTTCGCGCTCGCCGTAGAGCTTGAGCGCTCGTCGCGCGAAGTCGACCGGAGTCAGAGGCGTTTGCATGGCAGAATCTCGAACGCTGTCTCTTGAATCTTGCCGCAAAAACTTTGCTTGCTTGTTTAAGGCTTAGTTGGCGTAGTTTGCTTCTCGGACTTTGGTTTGTGTTGGAGGCAAACCTCCACCAGGACCAACGTACTGATAGCCCGCAGGGATTTATCAGAAAAGTTGCTGGCTAAACTCAGCATGCCATCAAAATCGATTTTCCCAATTTCACGAAAGGCGTAGTCTGGGCTGAAGCCGGGAGTTTGAATCACAGCATAAGTCCCAAACGTCTTTCCTTCAATCCTTCTCATGACGAATTGACTGCTGAAGTCCGGGTGTTCGATCCGGTTGATGCACTTCACGGCGTCGGCCATTACTGCAACCGCCCGATTCATATCAATCTTCGTATAAAGATATGCTACGCCCAGCAACGCGCGAGCGGTGACCGGAGTATTTGGCGCTTTTGCAGCGGCGGCAACGACTTCTTCGAGCGCGTCGCGCGCCTGTGTTTGGCCTGTGCTCTGTTTGAGCGACTCTTCGGCAATGCGCGAATAGAGATACGCGCGCTGGTCTAACTCATCGACCCTGGCGGCGAGCTTTCGGGCCTCGTCAAGCTTCAGTTCCTCAATGGCGCGTTGGGCGCGATCGAAATAGAGCCAATTGAGCAACGGCTGGCGAAGGGTCGAATCGGAAATCTTGTCGACAGTACTGAGCACAACATCCAAAGATACAGACGCTGAAGCGCCAATGATCGTCGAGCTCAATTGCTGATCGCGCACGTCCACATTCGGATTCTTCAGTGCCGCCTCAACCTGCTCGTCGAATGTCCTCTTAGGCGCGTTATCGGAGTTAACAGTCTGGTCCACGTGGCGCTGAGAGTCTTGTGTCAATCGCACGAAAAGGTTTCCTTTGGTTGCTTCAACCGCCGGCCCAAGATCAGGCAGAGATTGCTGAATCTGTTTTTCTAAACGCGTCAGGGCCAGCAACATTTGCCCAGACTCCGACAAGCGATCGCCTGGCGCAGGGTCTGAGGGCTCCTTGATAGACTCTTGCGCGCGGCGCAAGACTGTTTGCACGAACATTCGTTGCAGATTCGGATTCGGCGCAAATCCGCTGGGAACCTGATAAACCGTATAGCCGGGCATTTCTCCTGCTTCCCGATCGTTCCCAAACGGATAGGACGATAGGTAAAGGAGTCGCTCCATGGGCGCGTTGGCATATGCCGCCAGGGCTTCCTGGTAAGTCTGATCGGCCGCCCGCTTGTCGCGGGCGGCAAGTTGATAAAGAAACATCGACAGAACGAACGTCGCTGGGTAACGCAGGCTGTTGCGAGCAAAACTGAGCGCTGCCGCTTCGTCGGAAGACAACAGCGAAATGGCTACGGTTAATAGTCTCTCCGCCGTGCTCTCGTTCCGCATGATGTCAAGTGGTTTTTCCTCCGCCTGCCGCTGTTGGTCTTTGAGCACCTGGTCGGTCAGCTTTTTAGCCCACGCGGTGTCGTGTTTCGCAATCGCGCCGATTACGGTGAAACGCTGATCGGGCGTAGTAATCAGCAGTTTACCCTCGTGGGTCAGCTCGTCGCCTTTTTCTTTGAAGTGTTGTACCGCCAGATCGAAAGCTTCAGTCAGGGCCGCGCGAGCTTTAGGCTGTCGGAAAGCCCAAAGCAGGTCGGCCGCGCGAATTAGGACGGTTATTCGCTGGACAGCATCGTCGAAAGTCTTTGTCGCGTCGATCTGTTGCTGAATGAGCTCCAGCGCGTTCTCGCGTGAGCATCCAGACGAGGGCACAGCGACCAGTGGACTCTTTTCCTGAGCGGATGTGACTCCATTGAGGGAGCCCGTTACCAAACAGAGGGCAAGACCTGCGACGATTTTGAGAATGAAACGCATAGTCGTCATGGGGAATCAGCGCTAACCACGACTAGTTCGGCTCTTAGGAGGCGATGGTACTCTGCAAGCTCTTCGCGATCAATGGGATGATGCGTCGGGGCACTTCTATCGCAGCCTTGATATGACGAGCGTTGGTAAAGTGACCTGCGACATAGATTCCACGCACATTGGTTTCGAAAGTTTCCGGGTCGTAGACCGGAACTTCGGTGACTTTGCCGGGTTGAGTTTTCACTCCCAGCCGCTTAAGTAATGTGAGATCCGCATCACTTCCTACCAGAACGAATACTACGTCGTTGGGAATTGTGATTGATTCGCCGGCTTCCGTAGTCATGGTGACTTCTCGCGGCGTAATCTCATCAATATTCTTGTAAAGAATAACTCGCAAGCGACCTTCGGCAATTTCGCGCTCGAGCGGCGTGCGCACCCAGTGCTTCATCGCCCCGGCCTTGGGATCGCGGTTCTCCCAATCCTCGCGCCAGATGGCCATGGTGGTGCGCGCGCCTTCTTCAGACAAGAACAAAGCCGCTTCCGCGGCGCTGTTGCCGCCACCAACAACGAGCGCTTCTTTGCGCACATAAGGATAGGGCTCGACAAAACGTTGATGAACTTTCGGCAGGTTTTCGCCTGGGACGTTAAGCGGCCGCGGATGATCCATTGCGCCGATTGCAAACAGGAGGCGCAAGGCGCTATAGGTGACTTGCGTATCATCCGTCTCGGTCCTGCGGCGGGTCTCGATTACGAAACCCTCGGGGTCGGATCGTTCGACGTTGACCACTTCCTCGTCCATGTTGATCCTCAAATCGTGGTCGAGCACAAAATGAATGTAATGCGACAAGAGTTCTTCGCGCGTGGGTTTCTCGCGGACCGGCTGAAGCGTACCGGCCCGCATCTCCAATTCATTTGGAGTGGAAAAGAGCGTACGGCCGACAGGATACTGCCGAATTGTATTGGCGATCGTTCCCTTCTCGATTACCACGTAGCTTAGACCTTCACGCGCCGCCGCGTCGGCGGCAGAGAGGCCGGCGGGTCCCGCGCCGATGATTAGCAGATCGAGTTGTTCTCCCATAGTTGGGTCGCTAAAATTCCAACGTTCCGCGGGCAACGACAACCGATGTTCCGCCCACTCGAACTTTTTCAACTTTGCCTGGCTCGCCGTTTACTTCCAAACCGATTCGGCTGGGACGATTTATGAAATCGCCTTGCTCGACCACAAACCGATACACGCCATCCACGGGGTCGACGCCGGCTGCGCCGTGATAAACCAGATAACCGCCCAGCGGCCCGGCGGCGCTGCCGGTTGCGGGATCCTCGCCAATGTTCATGCCGACAAAAAACCGCGCGTGCGCGCGCGCTTCGCCAATCTCGATCGTTTCGCGCGTGAACGCGTAGCATCCGGTGGCGTTCGCTTCAGAGAAATCGCTGCGCTCATAAATCTCGCTGAGCATCGCCAAGTTTGGACGGCAGTGACCAAGGTCCGCAAGTGAGCGTACCGGCACCAGCAGCATGGTGTTGCCGGTTGAGACTGCTTGAATCGGCAAGCTTTCATCGAGGTCTTCGCTCGCCAAACCCAAAGCCCGCGCGATCTCAGCCTGTTCATGCCAGTCGTCAATCTCGCCGCGAATCTCAAACTTGCCCTGCGTCATCACGACTCGCATGGGGTCACCATCTTTGAACTCGACATCGACTGGCAGAACTCCGATGCCGACTTCCTGCTTGATATGAACCCACCCATTACCATTCTCCGGCACCGGAACGACACCTTCGAGCGCCAGACAAGTCCACGTCCCTATGACCGGATGCCCTGCGAATGGAAGCTCACTCGAGGGCGTGAAGATGCGCAGACGCCGCAGCGCCGTCTCGTCTTGCGGCGGCAGGACGAATACCGTCTCGGACAAATTCATCTCGCGCGCGATCTGCTGCATTTGCTCATCTGTGATTCCTTGCGCTTCCGGAAACACCGCCAGCGGATTGCCGCAAAACGGCCGATCAGTAAACACGTCGAGTTGAACGAAGTTATAGCTGCTCAAGATTCAGCTCCTTTGTAACATGCACGCCTATCGCGATCGCAACCATCGCGCGATTTCGTCCATCACCGTTTCGTGAACCTCCTGCTGAGTCACGCCCGCGCTCTTGGGAACTTTGAAAGAATGATCGCCGCCGTCCACAGCGTAAAGTGTCGCGGGCAAGCGAAGCTTCTTTATTACAGCGCGAATTTCGTCGGCGGTGCCAAACGCATCCCGCGAGCCCTGGATGAAAAGCATTGGCGCACGGATGTCTCTCAGATGCTCGGCGCGCAACTGGTCGGGTTTTCCCGGCGGATGCAGCGGATAACCAAGAAAGGCGAGACCCCCAATTCCCTCGCCATCGGCAGCCGCAACCTGCGAAGCAATGCGCCCGCCCATCGACTTGCCGCCGATCACCAGTCGATTCGCTTTCAGTTTCTTGTGCTTGCGCGCAGCCTCAATCACTGCGCGATAGCAAGCTTCAAGTCGCGCCTTCGGATCAGGCAAGTGCCGGCCCTGCTCTGTGTACAGAAAGTTGAAAGTCATGGCGTCAAATCCACGGGCGGCCAAGCCGGTCGCCACCATGCGCATGAATGCGCTCATTTGATTCGCACCCGCGCCATGACCGAGCAAGACGGTTATGCCCGCTCGTTCCCGCTTCGACGCCGGATACAGCATCGCCGACACGCTTTCGGCGTCGTTAACCTTTACCTTGAATTCACCGCTCGCCATAGAAAGCTTCCGGCAAGTCTAGAGGGCGGACTTGTGCGCCGAAATCTGGACGGGCGGGACAAGTCCTGCTTCTAAACCTCGCCGTGGGTCTTACCTTCATAAACTCGTGGCACACGGCTGCTGATGCCACACGTGATTTCGTAGGAGATGGTGCCAGCGAGTTCGCCAAGCTCTTCGGCGGTAATCGATAGCTCGCCGTCTTGGCCGAGCAATGTTACTTGATCGTCAAGCGAAACGCCGGGCACGTCGGTCACATCGATCAGCGTCAAGTCCATGGACACACGACCGACGACAGGGGCGAATGCGCCGCGTACGATCACACGGCCGCGATTCGATAATGCGCGACGGTAACCATCGTCGTATCCAATCGGGATGGTACCAATCAGCGAGTCTCGCGTTGTTTCAAAGGCACAGCCGTAACCCAGCTTCTCGCCCGCGCCGACTTGCTTCAAGAGCATGATGCGCGAGCGCAGAGACATCACCGGCTGCAGCGGTGGAATTTCAATCTCCGACGGCAACACGTCGCGCACGAAGCCATAAAGAGTCCCGCCCGGGCGCACCATATTTCCCCACGATTCGGGATAAGCAAACGTCGCTGCCGAGTTTGCGGCGTGAATATTGCTGGGTGCGAAACCGTATTCGCGAAAAGAGCTCACTGCCTGCTGAAAACGTTTGAGTTGCTCCCTGGTGAAGTTTTCCTGCTTACCATTATCGGCAGCAGCGAGATGCGTCATCAGCCCGTCGATACGAATATTCTGGAACCGCGACAGCGCAGCGCAAAACTCTGGGATTGAATCACATCTCACACCCAGCCTGCCCATGCCGGTATCAATCTTCACGTGAACATCGGCAACGAGGCCCGCATTGCTCGCTGCACGATCCAGGAACTCAAGAATATCCAGCCGATAAACGACAGGCGTGAGGTTGTACTGCAAACATGCTCCCTCTTGTCCCTTCCAAAGACCACCCAGGCAAAGAATTGGCCGGGTGATTCCGGCCTCTCGTAAATCGATTCCCTCTTCCGGCAGGGCGACGCCAAACCAATCGATGCCTTCGTGCTGTAAACGGCGAGCGCATTCGACTGCGTCATGACCGTACGCGTCGGCCTTCACGGCCGCCATCACTTTCACACCGCTTCCGACATGCTTGCGAATCATGCGAAAGTTCGCGGCAAGCGCATCGAGATCAATCTCGGCCCACGTTGGCCGGCGAGCAACACTCTTTTCTGTGGCCGTCATCGTTGATTTGGCTAACAGTCAATCACAGATCGGCGCAAACAGAAAAGCCGGAGACTATATGTGCCTCCGGCTCCCAAAGTTGCACAACTTGCTCGTTCAGAATTCGTCTCCGCCGCGGCTGATGCGCGGAGAGCCCTTCGAGCGATCGAAACTTCTCAAATACTCTCCGAGTTGCTCTTTTGCAAGGTCCTCAAATCTGGCAAGCTGATCTCGAAATGCCAGATACACCGTGTCGGTGGGGCCATTACGTTGCTTAGCGACTATCAACTCAGCAATGTGTTTGTTCTGATCGGTGCGCTTGTACTGCTCTTCACGATAGATAAACGCGACCAGGTCGGCATCCTGTTCGATTGCGCCAGATTCGCGAAGATCGGCAAGTTGGGGACGGTGATCGGTGCGGTTCTCGGGCGCGCGCGATAACTGCGACAGCGCTACCAGGGGCACATTCAATTCTTTTGCGAGCGCTTTCAGCTCACGCGAGATTTGCGAAACTTCCTGCTGGCGTGACTCGAACCGCCGAGCTGATCCGGACATCAACTGCAGATAGTCGACCACGATCATGTCGAGCTGTTTCTGCTCAGTCGCCAGGCGACGCGCCTTAGCGCGCATCTCGAGCACAGAGGTCGCCGGCGTATCATCGATGTAGATTCGCGTATCGGCAAGCCTTCCCAGCGCTTTGGCAAGTCTGGACCACTCTTCGTTTGAAAGGTAACCCGTGCGAAACTTTTGGCCATTGACCTTCGCTTCAGAGCAAAGCATCCTCATGGCCAGCGATTCGGCAGACATTTCCAGCGAAAAAATCCCGACAACCGCATTGTGTTCGATTGCCGCATGCTGAGCCAGGGTTAGAGCCAGGCTGGTTTTGCCCATCGCCGGTCGTGCCGCAATGACGACTAAGTCTGCTTTCTGAAAACCCGAGGTCAAGGCGTCCAGGTCGCGAAAGCCTGTAGCAACGCCAGTTACAACCAAGTCCCGGTGTTCGACCGCCTCGGCCTTTTCCAGCACTCGCTCGGCCGGATGCTTGATGTGTTGAAAGCCCTGGCGAATGCGCTCGTCGGCCAGAGCAAAAATAGCGTGCTCAGCATGATCGAGAATATTCTGCGGCTCGTCTTCTTCTTCCAGAGCCTCGCTGGTGATCTTGTTGGCGACCTTCACCAACTGGCGAAGCAGGGATTTTCCACGTACGACCTTCGCGAACTGCGCAATGCTGGTCACATGCGGCAGACCGTAAGTAAGATTGGTGAGAAAAAGGACGCCACCCGAGGAATCGAGCGAGTTATCGCGACGTAACTCTTCGGCGATTAGAATCGGATTGATCTCAGAGCCGCGTTCAAACAACGCGATCATCGCCATGAAGATGCGCCGGTGCGACGGCACGTAAAAATCCGCCGGCTTCAGCATCTCAATTGCCTGAGCAATCAGCGTGTTGTCGAGAATGACGGCGCCGAGGATAGCGCGTTCGGTTTCGGGACTGCTGGGAAGAGGTCGCTCGAGAATCGGGTCGCGAATCGGTTCAGGTGTTGCCATTGTGCGGCGGGATTAAAGAATAAGAATGCCGCAAGAGCGCGTTCAATTCCAAATTGCCTTCTTGCGGCGCGAACTATACTACATGATGTCGGCGAGTCGGGAGAGTAGGCGTGCTTTTTTTTCCAAGCACGACCGCCAGGACGAATTATTCGCTCGGTTCTTCTGTCGGTGCTTCAGGTTTCTTGGACGCCTTTGCCGCTTCGGCTTCCAGTGACTCAACATCAACCTGAACGCCACCTTCACCGAGCACGCTTACCAGCAGCTCAACCGTCACGTCGCGATGCAGTCGCACCGGCACCGTGTAATTGCCAAAGCGTTTTATTGGCTCGCGCAAGACCACGCGCCGGCGATCAATTTCGTAGCCTTGATCCTTCAATGCATGCGCAATATCCATCGACGTAACCGAACCATAGAGCACCCCGGCTTCGCCGACTTTTCGCTCAAAGTTCAACATCAGGTTGCGCAGTTGCTCGGATTGCGCTTCCGCAGTCGAGCGTTCCCTGGCTTCGCGTTTTACCAGCGCCGCGCGCTCGCCTTCGATTTGCTTGAGGTTGTTGGCGGTAGCTTCGACCGCGAGGTTTCGCGGCAGCAAATAATTCCGCGCGTAGCCCGCCTTGACCCGAACAATCTCGCCGCGCGCGCCCAGATTATCGATGTCCTCGCGCAATAGAACCTGTGTATGTGCCATTGTCTTGTACTCCAATTAGTCCACAGAAATTCTGTGCCACTTAATCAGCCGCGTACGGCAGCAGCGCGATGTTTCGCGCGCGCTTGATGGCTTCAGCCAGCATTCGCTGGTGCGACGCGCACATACCGGAAATGCGGCGCGGTAAAATCTTGCCGCGCTCCGGAATGTACGATTGCAAAAGCTTTACGTCTTTGAAGTCAATCAGATCGACTTTGTCCATGCAAAACCGGCAGATTTTTCGCCGTTGCATGCGCCGAGGTCCACGGCCCGGCATACCCGCGCGTTCATATTCGCGCTCTAATCCGAATCCACTATCACGGTCTTCGTAGTTTGATGACATGAATCTCCTCTTCTTGAACAGCTTCGCTAAGCTGCAAAACCTTCTTCCAAATCTGCCTCGGTTTCAGACGAGCTCGCCTTCGCTCTCTTAGCCGACGGTTTCTTCGCGGCTTTGCGCGCGCGTCGGTCTTTAAGCTTTTCCGCGCGGCGCCGATCCTCATCAACGCGAATCGTCATGTAGCGCAGAATCTGATCGTTCACGCGCATGCGGCGCTCCAGTTCAGCTATCTCGGCCCCGCTGCCTTCAACCTCGAGCAGCACGTAGGTGCCTTCATGCTTCTGGTTAATTTCGTAGGCAAGCTGCCGCCGACCCATCACTTCGGTTTTCGTGATGCTTCCGCCCTGACCCGTGACTAGTTTCTGGACGGCTTCGCTGAGTCGCATGACCTCGTTGTCGTCCGCGTCAGGGCTAATAATGAACACTACTTCGTAAGTTCTCTTGTCTGCCAACTTGACCTCCTCAAGAACCGTAAATCGTAAATCGTAAATAGGAAAGTCGCGACGGTAGCTTTCGACCTAAGAACTATTCACGATTTACTATTTACGATTCACTAGTTATAAACCGACATTGCTTTCGCAATGCCGTCTCGCAAAACTGAGCGCAGTGCTTCAGCGCCACGCTCCAAAACTTCTTTGACTTTGCGCCTTTGCGCCCGCGGAAATTCATCGAGCACGAAACTCTTCGCGTCGCTAACCGGATGGTCCGGCTGAATTCCAATTCGCAATCGCACAAATTCCCTGGTGCCAAGCGCGGCGATAATTGACTTCAGTCCGTTGTGCCCACCGGCGCTGCCGCGGGCGCGCAAACGAATGGTTCCAAATGGCAAAGCCAGATCATCACTGATTACGATCACTAACTGACCCAGGTCCTTCACTTCATACTTCGCGATCAGACAAGCAACCGCCTCGCCGCTTAGGTTCATGTAGGTTTGCGGCTTTACCAGACGCACGCGCTGGCCTTCGATTACCGCGCTCCCCACCAGCGAGCGACACTCGCGGCGCTTCACGGCCGCTGCCACATCACTCGCCAACTTGTCAATGAACATAAACCCCAGGTTGTGCCGCGACCATTCGTACTCGCTGCCGGGATTACCGAGTCCAACAATCAGGTGCATTGCCTATTTCCGATGCTTACTCCTTCTTGCCCTTTTCTTTCTCTTCCGGAGCTTCGGCTTCGCCTTCGCCTTCTTCTTCCTTCTTGCCCTTGCCGATCACTTCGGGCTCGGCGGGCACTTCGCCTTCGACCGGTGCTACCGCGACGGGCTCTTCCTTAACGATGCCGATTGTGGCGATGACGGCATCGGCGTCCGCCAGGATTTCAATCTTCTCATTCAACGGAATGTCCGAGATGTGAAGCACGTCATGCACACCGAGATTGCTGACATCAACTTCCAGAGCTTCGGGAATTTCGCGTGGCTCGCAGCGAATCTGGACGTTGCGAACGATCTGCTCCAGGATTCCTGCCTGCTCGCGCACGCCAATCGGCTCGCCCACAAGACGCAATGGTACGGTCGCTTCGATCTTCTCGCCCTTAACCAGACGCTTGAAATCGGCGTGAATCAGACGCATCCGAACGGGATCGATCTGACGCTCAGCAAACATCACTTCGCTGGCCTCGACGCCTTCAACATCGAGCGTGAAGATCGTATTTCGGCCGGTATCGGATCGTAGGATGGACGCCAACTCGCTCAGTGGGGCTAGTGCTGAGACTGTTTCACCTGCGCCGCCGTATACCGTGACCGGAACTTGTCCGTTGCGGCGCGCACGGCGCGCGTCGTTTTTTCCCCGACCCTCGCGCGGCACTGCGCGCACAACAATGTCTTTCTTCTCTACCATGGTTACTCTCCCGAATTAGTCCGGCAAACTTCCATTGCCGATCAACCCGCGCGTCTGCTCAGAGTCGGGCTAACACCCGACCAGGCGGGCGGTAACCCGCTTCTAAACCTGAGACTGCTCAAATTGTTCTTTCTGAAAGCTGAGTGTTGACGGCTAAGCCTTCAGTGTTTGCCCTTCATACGAAGAGCGAAGAGACGCTAGTCTCTTCATGGATCGACTTGAGTGCCTTCGCCAAAAGAGGCGCAATGCTCAAAACTTTGATGTTCTTGAGTTCCGCCGCTTTCGAATTCAGCGGAATTGTATTCGTTACTACTATCTGCTCAATTCCCGAATTTG
>Ga0070706_100003565_pt1 | contig 15290 bp, 11 predicted proteins | sample KBSK5501metaG_FD_65476 | JGI IMG/M metagenome (GOLD analysis project Ga0070706, IMG submission 65476) | Corn, switchgrass and miscanthus rhizosphere microbial communities from Kellogg Biological Station, Michigan, USA - KBS K5-50-1 metaG | ecosystem: Host-associated > Plants > Roots >...
CCGCGATCGCAGGCGCGCGCGATCCATGGGACACGCTGGTATCGCTCGTCGAAGCGGATCCGGGAGCGATGATGGTCGTCACGATCATGGACGAAGACGACGTGCGCGCGATCATGCAGGACCCCTTGATCAGCATCGGGTCGGATAACGGCATGCCGATCGGCCTCGATCATCCGCGTACCTGGGGGTGTTTCCCGCGCTTCCTCGGCCGTTATGTGCGCGAGCTCGGCGTCGTTCCGTTGCCGGAAGCGATCCGCAAGATAACGTCGTCGACCGCGACGCAGTTCGGCTTGATCGGACGTGGATGGCTCGGACCGGGCGCCGTAGCCGACATCGCCGTGTTCGATCCGGGAACGGTCGGCCACGCAGGCACCTACGAGCAGCCCGACCCGCTGCCGACGGGAATCCCGTACGTCGTCCTCGGTGGGAACGTCGTGATCGACGGTGGATCGTTCAGCGGCGAGCGGGCCGGGCGAGTCTTGCGCGCGGTGGTTTAGCTACGAGTCTTCGGTCCGCCGGGATTCGAGCGCGCTCGCAAGTGATTCCAGGCGGCGCTCCCGTTCCCATGCTTCCCGACGCCGCACACCCAGATAGATCAGCAGCACGCCGACGACGACCATCCCGATGCCGGCGAACGCGCCCGAAGCGATGTAGGGAAGCTGCAGCGCGACGATCGCTGTCCCGGCGACGCGGCTCCATGTGTACGCGAGCACCGCAAGCGCGGCCACGATCAGCGTGACGCCTGCGTACACGAGCGCCGGAGATGTCGGAGCGAGCCATCCTGCAACGCGGGTCCTGCGCCGGCTCGCGCGCGCCGGTGCGGGAACCGATTCGGACTCGGGCTCGGTCACGTCGTCGACGGTCACCTCATCGACGGTAGACGCGCTGTTGGGAGGGGGCAAGATTCAGCGCCCTCTCCGCGACAGGACGTACCACCCGGACCGGCTCATGCTGCTCGCGATGTACCCGTCGGCAAGCGCGCCGCCTAAGGCGCCGCGGAGCGCCAAGCGCCACGCGCGCGCACGGCTCGGGTCGCGCTCGCGCAAGCCGACGATGTCATCGGGCACTTGGATCAGAAGCGTGTCACCGGAGGGCTGCTCGAGTGCGAGGGGTTCGGCGTCATCGCCCGCGGCCAGCACAACGACGGCGCCCTCTTTGCGGAGGACCTCGAGATCGGGCTCCAGGCCGTTCCGCCGGCTCAGCTCGGTAACGGCGGGGGAAGCGAGGTCCCACTGGACGAACACACGGTCCGATTCGTCGCCGGCGTTCACCGCGTCGGCCATCTCGCCGTAGAAGTTCTCGTAGTAGCCGGTGATAGATGCACCGAGCTTCGTCACGTTGAAGAACGCGTTCCGGCGCACGAGCGCATCGAAGGTCCACGTAATCGTTCCGATGTCGCGCGCGAGCGCCCACGCGCGCTGGTGCTGCTTCAGCGCGAACCCGATACTGCGCCCCTGCACCGCGGGCGATACGCCGAGGATGTGCGAGTGGAGTTGCGTCGTCCCATCGAGCAGCCCGAGGAACCCGACCAGCGCGCCGATGATCTCCCCATCCAGTGATGCAACTGCGACGTATCCGCCCGAATGGGCGAGCGCTTTCAACGTGGACGGTGAGATCAGCGGCGGCTGGTCGGTGTTGGACCACACGACGTCCATCAGGTGAGCAGCCCTCGCGAGCGTGGCGATGTCGTCGACCTCGGTGACGACGAGGCCGGCGTCGCGCGCGGCGTCGGCGGCCGCTTCGGCCGCCTGATCTGCACCCTGGAGCGGCGTGAGATCGATGCTCATGTGCTCACTGTGGCACCTGCCCCTAGCCGGGCGTTTGAGTGGGTGCCATGAAATGGCCGGGAACGCTTGTGCCGCTGGCCAACCCCTAGGGAGCGAGGAGTTCGTCAAGCAGGGCCGCAACCAGTGAGGCCCGCGGCGCCATCTCGGAGACAACGACGTGCTCGCCTTCGGCGTGCGCTCCGTCGCCGACCGCGCCGAGGCCGTCCAGCGTCGGGCAGCCCGCGGCCGCGGTGAGGTTGCCGTCGGAGGCCCCGCCGACGGTGACCCCGCGAAGCTTACCGAGGCCGAGCCTTGCGGCGATCCGCTGTGTGCGCGCGAAGAGATGAGCGGACGCCGCTTCCTCGAGCGGTGGGCGGTTCTCGTCTGCGTCGATGCGCAGCGACGTGCCGGGGATGCTCGGCTTCAGCGCGCGCATCGCGCCGGCGACGCGTTGCTGCTCGGCGATCGTCGCGATGCGAACGTCCACGGCGATCGTCGCCGACGCCGGTATGACGTTGATTGCAGTTCCCGCCCGCGCAACCGTCGGTGTGACCGTCGTTCCCTCGGCCGGATCGGCCAAGGCTTCGATCTGGAGCACCTGATGCGCCAGCTCGATCAGCGCGTTCGCGCCCTTCTCAGGATCGAGGCCGGCGTGCGCAGCTCGCCCTTCGATGTGAACCTCGTACTGCGACACGCCTTTGCGCCCGGTCTTCAACGCGCCGCCAGCCGATGGCTCGAGCACGAGCGTCGCCTCAACAGACGACGCGAGCTCGCGTATCAACGGTGCCGATGTCGGCGACCCGAGCTCTTCGTCCGACGTGAGCAGGATCGTGATGCCGTCGAGCGAGGAGAGCGTTGCAATCGCATGCATGCCTTGGACGATCCCCGACTTCATGTCGAATGCTCCCGGTCCCGTTGCGCGATCGCCGTCCACGGCGAACGGCCAGCGCGCCAGCGTTCCTGTCGGCCAGACGGTGTCGTAGTGGCCGATCACGAGGACCCGCGCGCGCTCCCCGAACCGCCACAGCAGGTGCGTCCGTCCGCCCACCGCTACCCGTTCGGGCGTTGCGCCGAGCAGCCGCTCGCCCAAACGCCCGAGGGAGTCGGCGCACGCGGCCGTCGCGACGAGGTCGTCCGAGAATGACTCCGCTTCGACCAGAACGCGGAGGTCGTCGAGCATCTCGCCTGCCGCCGGTTTAGCCATGGTCCGTATCTTCCACCAGCCGGACCTCGTCGCGTCGTCGCCCGGCCCAATCCCGCCCGTCGCGTGTGGTTGGAGCGGACAAGGATGCTCGACATCGATGCGCTACCGTGGCCCTATGAAAGGGCTCGAGCGCGCCCGCGAGTTTGCCGGCGATCCGTTCCGGCGCTCGCTCATCATCTCGATCGCGCTCATCCTCGGCGGCTTCATCGCGATCGGTTTGGCGTGGCACGGCGCTGCGCGCTCGCTGATCGTTGCCGAGCAACTTCCGTTCTTGGTGTCGGGCGGTGTCGGCGGTCTCGCGCTTATCGGAGCAGGGGCCGGCGTGCTCGCCGTCCAATCGTCTCGGTATTGGAACGCGCGCGAGCGCAAGCAACTGGATCGCTTGATCTCGCTTGCGTCGGCCTCGGATGCTCAGGAACGCACTTCGACGTCGCGCGTCAGTGCGCCGCCGAAGTAGCCGCCGAACATCAATAGCGCCAGAGGAAGCAGCCAAACCGCGGCGTAGCGAACCGCTTCTCCCGTGGGGGTTACGGCCGATACGACGGGTGGAAGTGTCGGAGCAGAGAGAGCTTGCGGCGGCGTGTACGGCAACGTGATCGAACTTCCGGGGGCCGAGAACCCCGGCGTATAAGGCGTGTAGGCGGGCGGCAGCGGGCTGGGCATGCTCGAATAGTCACCCTGCTGGGGCTGGCTGTATGTGATCGGCGCGCACCCAAGGATCGAGGAAACCGTTTTCCCCGCGCCGATAGATTTCAATTGTGGGGGCAGTTGATCTTCGACGGTTACCGTCTGCTCGACGAGATCACCCTCGGGGTGTAACCCGAGCGCCAAGGGGGTCCCCGTTTGCGCGAAGGCAGCGCTGATCACGGCTTGCTGCTGCAGATCGAGCACGCACTGCAGCTGCGTTCCCGGACGGGGAAACTGCCCGCAGATCACGAAGACCGGCGCAGTGGCAGCGAAGACGTCGTCGCTGAGCTGCGGTGCGTTCTGTCCGGCGACGATCGTCACGAGCGCCGCCGCTCCGCATTGCGGGTAGACGGTCGGGGCGAGCACCTCGAAGACCGGCTGCACCTGCGGCGGCAGCGTGGGGACCGGGATCGGCGGGATCTGAGCCGACGCCCCGCGCACCCAAGCGGCCGAGGCAACGACGACCAAGGTGGCCACCATGCCGCCGCTGATCCAGGCTCGCCTCATATCTAAGGATTATCCGTGAGCCGTTCGAAGACCTGCCATAGGAGCAGGGCACGAAAACTTGGTCGCCATTTGCCGTTGGGAACGACCACGGTCAGGCTTTCGATGTGGGGCGCTGGGCGGGCCGATTCCGCTTCTTCGCTTTTGCGGCTTGGTCCGGGGTCGCGCTGACGCGCCGATACAGACGCCCGCCGAGGCGCAGGAAGGTCAAGCGGCCGGCGTCGTTCCGGAGGAACTCGGCGCGCAAACCCGAGTAGATGTCGCCGTCGTGCACGGCGCGGTCTGGGCCCGTCAGCGCGAGCCGGATGGTGGGCAGGGCCCCGTCTTCGTCGGCGACGAGCGCTTTCAATGTTCCCTTCAGGCGAGGGCCGGCGGGCTGCAACGAGATCTGCACCTGCTTGAAGCCATCGACGTAGCGACCTTGGTATCGGGCGAGTTCCTCGCGTCGCGAGGGAGGGATCACCGGCGGTTTCCTGCGAACGCCACCGTAGCGTTCGAGAACATGCCCGACGATCGTGCGGTTCAGCGACCGCCCCGACGTCGAGTTCGTCAGAGTCGTTATAGCGAGCTTCCGCAATGGGACCATCGCGAAGGTCGACAGTTGCCCGATCGTCGTTCCGCCGTGCGACACGATCCTCGTTGCATCGACATCGTCGAGCAGCCACGAGATGCCGACCGCGTCGGCCATCGCGCCTGCTTTCGCTTGCGGCCGTTGCATCATCGTCATCGTCGCACGCTTGAGCAACCGGTCGCCGCCGGGCGCGCGTCCATCGCCGAGATTGAACTCCGCCCAGCGCAGCTGATCGACGACATCCGAAACCAAGCCGCCCGCGGGAGCGACGCTGCGAAGGCCCCACCACGGCTGCGGGATCTGCTTCCCGCGGTGCTCGGCGTGGCCGGTCGCAACGCGATACGGAAGCAGATCTTCGGCGAGGAAGAACGAGTGGCTCATGCCGAGCGGATCCAGCAACAGCTCTTTGATCGCGCGCTCGTACGACATGCCGGTCACCTTCTCGAGGATGCGACCGGCCACGTAGAAGCCCGCGTTGTTGTAGTGCCATACGGACCCGAGCGGCGTGAGCTGTCGGACTTTCCGCAACGCTGCAACCGCGCGCGCAAGCGCATCGTCGCCGCGGCCGGTGTCGGGGAACAGGTCGCCGGCCCACCCACCCGTATGCGTGAGTAGGTGCCGCAGTGTGACGCGCCGCTGAACGTCGGGATCGCGGAGCCGGAAGTCGGGGAGGTATCGGCGCACCGGAAGGTCGAGCTCGAGATCACCTCGCTCAACGAGGCGCATGACCGCCGTTGCGGTGAACGTCTTTCCGGTCGACCCGATCTGGAAGAGCGTCTGGGTATCGACGGGCGCAGGGAACGAAACATTCGTGACTCCGAATCCCTGCGCGTAGGCGCGCCCGTCGAGCAGCATGCCCACCGCGACGCCGGGAGTCTTCGTCTCCGCCATCTGCCGCCGCACGAGACGTGCGATATCGGCCGGAAGCGGACGGACCTTCAACCTGGGCGGCGTTTTCACCCGGCTCCTTTCCCTCGGCCGAGATCCTCTCACACGGTAGGCTCTGCCCGTTGGTGCCCGCCGCCAACGGTGGCCCACATCCTTGTCGGGTTCTCACCAGGAGCAACGGGGCCCTTCATGACATCATCGCGGCCAGTGAGACGCCCATCCGTCGCCTGCTTCCTCGCCGGGCTTGCGCTCGTCGCGACGTCGTGCACGAGCGGCCTCGCCTTCGTGCAGGACCGCCGCGTGGACGTCGTCCAACCCAGGGGGAACAAGAAGGTGTCGTTGCCCCTGACCGTTCGCTGGACGGTGCATGACTTCAAAGTGACCGGACCGGACGGAAGCGCGTCGCTGGACGCCGGGTACTTCGGTGTGTTTCTGGACCGGACGCCGGTTCCGCCCGGCAAGCCGCTCACGTGGATCGCGCGTGACGACCGGCAGTGCGCTCGCATCCCACGCTGCCCAGATGCGCGCTATTTGAGCGACCGGCACGTGTACTTCACGACCTCGACAGAGATGACGTTCAACCTGTTGCCCGATCTCGGCGCGGCCGGCGGACACGAGTCCCACGAAGTGACGATCGTGCTGCTCGACGGGCGGGGCGTGCGCATCGGTGAGAGCGCCTGGTACACGACGTTCCACTACGACCGGCAGGGATCATGACGGTTCGGCGCAGTGACGTTGGCGGCGAGACGCCCGATGAACTCGTAGAAGAGATCGAGCGCACAACGGATCAGGTGCGCGAGCGCGCCCGCGCCGAGCTGGGCGTCACGGGCAAGGCGGAGGCCGAACCGCTGCTGCAGGTACTGCGCGAAGAGAACGTATCGATCTACCCGCTTGCCGCGTTGTCGGCGCTCGCGCTCGTCAACTTCTTCTTCCTCTACGGCTTCGACGTCGTGGCGCCGGATGTCAGCCGGAGCCTGGGGCTCAGTCTCGGCACGATCGCGGCCATCAAGGCGCTCGGCGCACTCTGCCTGACCCTATCTGGCATCCCGATCGCTTGGCTTGCACAGAAGAAGGCGCGGCGCGCATTCCTCTGCATCGTGACCGCTTTCGTGTGGAGCCTCCTAACGATCTATGCGGGATTCATCAGCGGCGTCGGCGCTCTCATCTTTATCGTCATCTTCGACAACCTCACCACCGGGAGTGTGGATTCGCTTCACTACCCCCTGCTCGTGGACAGTTATCCGCCGCGCGCGCGCGTGCGCGTCGCGTCGGCCTACACGGCTTTCGGACAGCTGGCCCTCGGGCTCATCATCACACCGCTCGCCATCGCGTTCTTGAGCAGCGTCTTCCATTTGACCTGGCGCGGAATCTTCGTCGTCTTGGGGTTCGTCTCGCTCACGGGAACCACATTCGCGCTGGGCCTACGTGACCCGGGATACGGCGTCTTCGATACCGCACGTGTGCGTCGCACTGTTCATGAGGCACACGGCGACTCGGAGGTCGTTCCTGCCGCCACCGTCGAGCTGAAGTTCTTCGAGATCGTTCGGCGATTGGTCATGATCCGGACCATCCGCAGATTGATGATCGGCGAGCTCGTCCTCGGCGTTTTCTCGATTCCCCTTAACTCGTTCATCTCTTTCTTCTTGGACGAGAGATACGGCCTAGGGCCAACGGGGCGAGGGCTGTTCTTCGCGCTGACGGCCGTTACCGGCATGGTGACGCTACTTACGTTCGCCAAGCGCGGAGAGAGGATGTTCGGCAAGGATCCATCTAGGGTCATCCGCTACGGAGGTTTGTTCCTCGGGATCGCCGTCATCTCGTTCGGTTTGGTCGCCCTCGTCCCGACGCTCGTCGGTGCGACGGTTATGTTCTGCATCGGCTTCGGCGTACAGATACTCGCTTACCCCGCTTTGAACGTCGCCGTGATCTCCGTCGTGGACGCGCGATGGCGGCCGCACCTGGCCGCAGTTATCGGGATCGCTCTCGCCGCGGGCGGGATCCTCGGATCGCTCTTCTTGTCGGGCCTCGCTCGCCGCTTCGGAATCGGAGGCGCGCTTGTCGGGCTCGTTGTGCCCGGCCTCGCAAGCGCGGTCCTCGTGGCCTCGGCCGGCCGGTTCATGAACGCCGACATCGACCGGCTCGTCGACGAAGTGGTCGAAGAAGAAGAGATCAAGCGCATCAGCGACGCCGGTGGTCACCTCCCGATGCTCGCCTGCAAAGGGGTCGATTTCTCGTACGGGAAGCTTCAGGTGCTCTTCGACGTCGATTTCACCGTCGACGACGGCGAGCTGGTCGCGCTGCTCGGGGTGAACGGCGCGGGAAAATCGACCTTGCTGAAAGTGATCTCCGGGATCGGCCTTCCGTCGAAAGGAACGGTGCGATTCCACGGTCAAGACGTGACGTTCCTCGATGCCGAGCGCCGTCTGCGCCTCGGTATCACCCAGGTTCCCGGCGGGCGCGCGGTCTTCGCACCGCTGTCCGTCGTCGACAACCTCCGCGTCTATGGGTACTCCCTTCCGAAGAACGGCGGCTCGCTCGACCGCGCGCTCGACCGCTGCTTCGAAGCGTTCCCGCAGCTCGCTCGCAAACGGAATCAACTTGCGAGCACCCTGTCCGGCGGCGAGCAACAGATGCTCGGCCTCTGCAAAGCGCTCATCCTCAAGCCGCGCTTGCTGCTGATCGACGAGCTCTCGCTCGGGCTCGCGCCGGTCGTCGTTGGCCAGCTGCTCGACATGGTGCGCGCGATCAACGACGAGGGGACCAGCGTCGTCATCGTCGAGCAGTCGGTGAACATCGCGCTGTCGATCGCGCGTCATGCCTACTTCATGGAGCGCGGAGAGATCCGTTTCGACGGGCCGTCGGAGGAGCTGCTTGGGCGAAGCGACCTTCTGCGGGCAGTCTTCCTCGAGGGTGCCGGAAAGAAGGACGCGGAGTGATCGGCGCCCTCTCCGTCGACCGGTCGCGCGCGCGCAGAGGGGCGATCGTTGGAGCCGGCGCCGCGGCCGCGGTCGTGCTCGCGGTCAGCCTCCTGCCGAAGCTGCATGCGCATACGACGAGCGGCCGGTGGGAGACGCCGCTACCGCCGATCGTGCTCGGAATGATCGTCGGCCTGACCTACGGGCTGCTCGCGGTCGGTTTGGTGTTGGTGTACCGCACGAACCGCATCGTGAACTTCGCGCACGGCGAGATCGGCGCATTCGGCGCTGCGCTGTTCGGGCTCGCGGTAACTCGCTGGCACATCCCGTACTGGGTTGCGTTCCCCTTCGGTCTTGCGATGGGCGGTCTTGTCGGCGGCGCGGCGGAGGCAGCCGTCGTCCGGCGCCTGCGCAAGGCCCCGAAGATCATGAGTGTCGTCGCAACGCTTGCGGTGGGTGCATTGGTGGTCGGGTTCGCGCGCGCGCTCAACGCAACGGCCGGCGCGGGCTTTCAGTACCCCGAGCCGTCCGGGTTGCCCACGTTTCGTATCGGCGGGCTTCTAGTTACGCGCGCGTACATGGCGATGCTGGTCTTCGGCCCGCTCGTCGTCATCGGATTGATCGTGTTCCTGCGGAAAAGCAGGTACGGGCTCGCGTTGCGCGCAGCCGCCGCGGCGCCGGACACCGCCCGCATGGCCGGCGTGTTCTCCGCGCGCATGTCCTCGCTCGCGTGGGTTCTCGCAGGCGCACTGTCGGCATTCACCGCGATCGTCACGCAGCCGTCGCTCGGCTTCACCGGGGCACAGTCCTTCGGACCGCCGTTGTTGTTGCGCGCGCTCGCCGCTGCGGCTATCGGCCGCATGACGAACCTCGCCGGCGCGCTCGCCGCCGGCATCGGTCTTGGGATCGTCGAGCAGCTCCTGTTGTGGAACTACTCGCAGGCCGGGCTCGTCGACGTCGTGCTGTTCGCGATCATCCTGTTGACGTTGATCCTGCAACGGGCGCGCGTCGGCCGGGAAGACGAAGAACGCGGCAGCTGGACCGCGGTGCAGGCGTTGCGGCCGCTGCCCGACGCGTTGCGCCAGGTGTGGCTGATCCGCAACCTCGGCGCCGTTGTCGGCATCGTGTCGCTCGCGTTCGCCGCGACGCTGCCGCTGTACATCTCGAACACCGCTTCCGTGACGTTGAGCGGCATCTTCGCGCTCGCGATCGTCGGGTTGTCGCTCGGCATCGTGACGGGCTTAGGCGGTCAGCTCTCCGTCGGCCAGTTCGCGATCGCGGCCGTTGCTGCGGTCGTTTCGTTCCGCGTCGCGTCGCACGGAGGGAACTTCTTCTTCGCGTTCCTCTACGGGGCTTTGGCGGCAGGGTTCGTCTCGTTGCTGCTTGGGCTTCCCGCGTTGCGCGCCAAAGGCCTCATGCTCACGGTCACGACGCTCGCGTTCGCGTTGATCGCTCCGACGTGGCTTCTGGGCCAGCACTGGATGCTCGGCGATGGGGCCAACCCGTCCCGTCCAGCGCCGTTCGGTATCCACCTCGACAACGGCCGCGCCTACTACATGCTCGCGCTGGTGATGCTGCTCGTTGTCATGGCGGTCTCATACAACGTGCGGCGCGGCGGACTCGGCCGGGTGTTGACCGCGATCCGCGACAACGAGGACAACGCTCGAGCATTCACCATCGCCTCGGTACGGCTGAAAGCCCAGTCGTTCCTCTTGGCCGGATTCCTCGCCGGCCTCGGCGGCGCGTTGTACGGGCACAGCCTTGTGCGCGTCATCCCTGCGAGCTTCCCGACGCGGATCAGCATCGATCTCGTCGTGATGGCAGTGATCGGAGGGCTCGGCATCATGTCGGGGCCGCTGCTCGGAGCGCTGCTCGTTCTCGCGCTGCCCGCGTTCGTTCCGCTCGACGCCGCGGGCCTGACCGCGACGACGCTCGGCCAACTGCTTATCATCATGTATCTGCCCGGCGGGATCGCCCAGGTTGTGGAACCGCTCCGGAATCGTGTCGCGGGATACATCGGGAAACGTGCAGGCGTCGACGTCGCGGCCGCGTTCGAATCGGCCACGCCGACACGGTTCCAGCGCCTGGAGCGGCCATCCCTTCGTATCCACGATCTCCCCGTGCACGAGGCTCGCGCGCGCGCGCCGGGAAGCGTGCTGCTCGACGCGCGCGGCCTGTCGAAGTCATTCGGCGGTGTGCGAGCCGTCGACGACGTCACTTTGCAGGTCTGTGTCGGCGAGACGGTCGGTCTCATCGGTCCAAACGGCGCTGGCAAGACGACGACGTTCGAGCTCTTGAGCGGCTTCTTGCGCGCGGACGAAGGCAGTGTGTGGTTCGACGGCCAGGACGTATCTGCGATGGGGCCCGAGACGCGCGCGCGCCTCGGCCTGATCCGTTCATTCCAGGATTCTGCGCTGTTCCCGACGTTGACGGTGACCGAAGCCGTCACGATCGCCGCCGAGCGCACCTATCCGACGCGCTTCCTGTCGTCGCTTACGGGCTTGAGCGGCGCGGAGCGCGCCAAGCGCGCGTACGCTCGCGACCTCGTTGGGCTGATGGGACTCGATCCCTACCGCACGATGCAGATCCAAGAGCTCTCAACCGGCACGCGACGCATCACCGAGATGGCGTGCCTCGTCGCGACCCAGCCTCTCCTCCTCCTATTCGACGAGCCGTCCACCGGCATCGCGCAACGCGAGACGGAAGCGCTCGGCGGCGTGATCCGCGAGATCAAGGATGCGCTCGGAGTGACGCTGCTCATCATCGAGCACGACATGCCGCTCATCATGGGCATCTCCGATCGGATCATCGCGATGGCCGACGGTCACGTGATCGCCGACGGGCCGCCGGATGTCGTGCGGAACGACGCGAGGGTGATCGAGGCGTACCTCGGCGGCTCACTCGCCGCTGCGCAACGATCGGGTCCTATCAGCGACAATGGCTCGCAACGGAAGAAGGGCAGGACGAGCAGCCGGTCGAAAGCGACTCAGGGAACGTACGGCGCCGATGTGAATCGGTAGCACGTGCAGCTGTCGTAGTACCGCTCATTCCGAACCGCCACCACGCCGTCGTGCTGCGTAGCACTGAACCGAGCCACGTATGTGCTGAGAGGGTGGAAGCTCGTCCCGAGCAGATTGACCCCGGCCACGAAGTTGTCGTTGTTCAGGATGGCCTTGCCCATCTTGGCGATCGCAGCGCGGCTGAACCAAAGCAGCTCGCACGCAGAACGGATCTCGAACGTCTGGTTATCGCTCGTGGCGTCGAAGTCCCAGCCGTATTTGTGCATCAGCGCGTAGCAATCCTCGCGGGATCTGTTCGTCTTGTACCCGGCGTCCTGTGCGGTGTTGTTGTCAGACCACACAACGGCCACTGATCCGCTGAGCTGCTGATGCGGGTACAGACTGTCGACGCTCGTGTCGGCGTAGTTGTAGTCGTTGAAGCCATATCGGGGGTGATAACCCTGTGATTGCGCCTGGTGCAGGAACTCGAACCCCAGGCATGCACCCGCGCAGACGCCGGCCGACCCGTCCACGATCATCACATGGTCGATGTGTTGGTTCGCGAACCGGAGCACGGCGCTGTTGATATCGCTGTTCATGCCGCCGAGATCGTTGAACGACGCAGGAACGTGGATGAACGCAGTCTGGGTAGCCGGCGTAACGCCGACGCTCTTGAGCGTCGGAAGGTATCCGCTCTGGAGGGCTTCGTGGTAGTTGGGCGCATCCCAGGTCACGATCCCGAGGCGCAATCCCTTATCGTAATACCCCTGCGCGCTGAGGCCCTTCACGGTCACCGGCCCCTGACGCACGATGTTCATCCCGCTGCTTTCGATGTAGTGGGGGTACCGACGGAACGTGTCCGGCGTCGAGTCTCCGGCCGGTAAGACGTTCACCGCATGCGCTCTCTCGGCGCACCCTTCGACGACGCCTCCCTGAGCGCCGGCAAAGATCGCGAACACTTTGTTGTCCTCGGTCCATGTCGCGCAGGCTGCCTGGGCCTGTTGATCGATCGTTTGCGATGAGGTGACGTCGAAGCTCGCCCACACCGGAACGATCTTGTGGCCCCAGAGCCCACCTTTCGAATTCAAGTCGTTGATGACGATGTTCCACGGCCTGCGGTAATCGACGGCGCTGCCGGTTTGCGCGCCGAGCGCTGCGTTCCCGGCACTCGAGTTCTTGATGTCGATGAGACCGACATAGATCGACGTCTTGGTGATCCCGGGACCGAGCGTGTTGTTGCCGGTCGCGACCGACCCGGCGCCGCCGAGTGCTCCGGTGCCGCCGGTGGTGCCGCCCGCTGCTCCGGGGATGACGCCTCCCGTTGTGCCGCCGACCGCCGAACCGAGGCCGCCAGTCGTTGCCAGACCCTGGTTCTGGTTCTGGGTGCCGTTGAGCAAGGCTTGCAGCTGGCTCTTCGGAACCGTCGAGCCGCACGCCACGGCGGTGAACGCGAGTACGACCAACAGCCACAGCCGACGAGGGGGCGTCTTCATGGACCCAATGGTAGGGCGCGCCCGCGCGCGCGTCGTTCGTGCGTCCGGACAAATCCCCAGGTCCTCCTTGGCGAGCAGGCACGACCCGGTGCTGTGAGCGAGGGATATCGTCGTGCCGTGGAAGCCCTCGAACGATTCATCGACGAGCAGCGGGCGCTCTGGGAGGTTCCGGGGTGCGCAGTGGGCGTGATCCGCGGCTCCGACGTTGTCTTGCGCGCGGGTTTCGGGACGCGGACGCTCGGTGCGGACGAGCCGGTCTCGACGAAAACCGTCTTCCCGATCGGATCGACGACTAAGTCGTTCACCGCCGCGGCGGTGGGCGCGCTCGTCGACGACGGGCTGCTCGAATGGGACAAGCCATTGCGGGATTACATCCCCGAGTTCGCGATGCACGATCCCGTCGCGAGCGAGCGGATCACCGTTCGCGATCTGTTGTCGCACCGATCTGGCCTGCCTCGACACGAGTTCGTGTGGCTCGGTCATCCCGATCGGACGCGCGCCGACTTCGTACGCCGGTTGCGCTTTCTGGAACTGAGCGCCGACATCCGTCAGAAGTTCCAGTACACGAATCTCGGTTACATCACTGTTGGGCACCTGATCGACATCCTCGCTGGGATGTCCTGGGAAGAGTTCGTATTGACGCGGTTGCTCAAGCCCCTCGCGATGGATCGAAGCAGTCTGTCGGTCGAAGAAACGAAGGCCGCCGACGATGTGGCGCGCCCCCACGAGATGCGCGACGACGCCATCGTCGAGATCCCGTATCGCGATCTCGCGCAGATCGGGCCGGCCGGCGGGATCATCTCGTGCCTCGACGACATGCTGTCCTACGTGCGCGCGCACCTGGCGCCGGGTCAGGACGGTCCGATCTCGGTGGCTGCCGCGTCGGAGATGCATGCGCCGCAGATCATGCTTCCCGAAGACAAGACCTTCCCCGAATCAACGCGGTTCGGGTACGGCCTCGGGTGGGTCGTCGGTCAGTACCGCGGTTGTCGAATCGTCGAGCACAACGGCGGCGTCGACGGCTTCTTGACCGACTGCATGATGCTTCCGGACCAAGGGATAGGCGTCGTCGTCCTCACGAACTACTGGTCGGCGCTGGGTTCGTGCATCGCGTATCGCGCGTTCGACGCGCTGCTCGGGCTGGAAACGATCGATTGGTCCGGGCGGATGAAAGGACTGCTGGACGAGGCGCACGCGGCACGGGCGCAAGCGCGCTCGCAGGCGAAGTCGGCACCGAGGGGGCGCGGAGCACGCCCCTTGGACGACTACGCGGGCGAGTATGAGCACCCGGGGTACGGACGCGTTTCGGTGGTCACGGCTGATGAGCGGCTTGAGCCGTCGTTCGGGACGCTCGACGTATCTTTGACACACAAGCATTACGACGTTTTCGAGCTGGCCTGGCACGAGCTCGCGGAGCAGGACATCCGCTTCCCGGTGACCTTCCTGACGGGGCCCGACGGCGACATCGTGGCGCTGACTATCCCGTTCGAGGACGGCGTGGATGAGATCAGGTTCAACCGAATAGCGAAGCCTGTAGGCGATTAGAGTTGGGTGCGATGAGAGACTTCACGATCATTATTCGCTGAGCGCGCGCGGGACGCCTGCGCGCGCAGACCACCTGTCGAAACAGGTGGTCTTTTTCTTTCCCGAACCAACCCCGTCGGCCCCGTGTCGATGCGAGGGGGGACCTCAAAAGGGTCCCCCCTCAAGGGCTCAGAGAGATGGCATGATCGCTCGGTGCGCATGCCAAGGACGCTGAGATCAAGATCAATCGCGGCCTATTGGCTGCCTAGCCCAAAGGAGACGTTACGAAAATCGACTTCTTGCATTACGAGGTTGCTCAGAGCGCTCAGTCTACGCGCGTAGACAGGGTTTTCTTCATGCCCGAAGGGGCCGGGCTTTGGGCAGGGGCCAAGGGGCATGCTCCCGACGAGTCAATTTAGCGCAAGGATTGCTTCGTGACGCGTGTGCGACAAGAATCGGTTGATGGTCGTATGCGCTCAGTGTCAGACTGAACTTCCTGCCGAGGCTCGGTTCTGCCCTACGTGTGCTGCGCCGGTGGAGCGAAGGCCCGAGCCTGCGGAGGAGCGCAAGCTTGCGACGGTCTTGTTCGCGGATCTGGTGGGCTCGACGGAATTGGCTGGCTCTCAAGATCCGGAGCGAACCAGGGTGCTGCTCAATCGTTTTTACGACGCGATGGCTTCCGAGATCGAGCAAGCCGGCGGCACGGTCGAGAAGTTCATCGGTGACGCGGTCATGGCCG
>Ga0070706_100003566_pt1 | contig 15289 bp, 15 predicted proteins | sample KBSK5501metaG_FD_65476 | JGI IMG/M metagenome (GOLD analysis project Ga0070706, IMG submission 65476) | Corn, switchgrass and miscanthus rhizosphere microbial communities from Kellogg Biological Station, Michigan, USA - KBS K5-50-1 metaG | ecosystem: Host-associated > Plants > Roots >...
CCGCCGATCCAGCCTCAACGCCAGGCCCAACTCCTCCGAAGGAATCCGGATGGACGGGATCGCGAACTCCTCTGCGAGCTCCGCTAAGATTTCGAGCACGGCGGGGTGCAGATGGAGATGGTGATGGCCATCCACGTGCGCGAGCGGGAGACCCGAGTCCTGGAAGCGCTCGAGCTGCGCGCGGATCTCACGCCGGAGGTCGTAGAGGGCCCCCGCCGAAAACTGGTAGCGCAGCCCGGCGGAGAACGGCCTCCGTAGGAAGAGGCCGTCGGCATCCACGAGGGTGGGAATCTCGCTGCGTGGAAGCACGGCCCGTCCATCCGCGAGAACGAGGTGGAGACCGACGGAGAGAGCGGGCCGGGACCGTGCCAGCGCGATCGCCTCCGACGCGGCGTCTCCGGCGACCATCAGGCTCGCGCTCGTCAGGAATCCCCGGTCGTAGGCCTCGGCGATGCCTCGGTTCACCGGCTTCGAGTGGCCGAAATCGTCGCCGGTCACGGCGAGAACTCTCACGCTCGCGCCCCGCGCCGCGACAGGAAGCGGCAGAACTCGGCACCTTCGCGCAGGCGTCGCTTCATCATGGCCGGGCTCGTGACCATCTCCCACACCATCTCGGCGATCTTCGACGGCCGAAAGTAGAAGCGCTTGTAGAACTTCTCGAGCGCCGCGGAGATCTCGAGCCCGGAGAGATGGGGATAAGAGATCGCGCTGACCTGAATGCCGTCGCCGCCGACGAGTGTCGCCGCGCCGCCGTCGAGCCACCCTTCTTGCAGAGCCTGCCTGTGGAGCTCGGTCCCGGGATACGGCGCTGCGAGCGACACCTGGATCGTGTGGGGGTTGATCTCGCGGGCGAACCGCGTCGTCTGCTCGAGCGTCTCTCGGGTCTCCCCCGGAAGCCCCACGATGAACGTGCCGTGGATGGTGATGCCGAGCCGGTGACAGTCCTCGGTGAAGCGTCGGGCGATGTCGATGCGAGTCCCCTTCCGGATGTTGTTCAAGATCTGCTGGCTGCCGGTCTCGTATCCGACGAGCAACAACCGCAGGCCGTTGTCGCGAAGCACCCTCAACGATTCATAGGGAACGTTCGGCTTGGCGTTGCAGGACCACGTCACGCCCAACTCGGCGAGGAGCCGCGCGATCTCTTCCGCTCGCGGCAGGTCGTCGGTGAAGGTGTCGTCGTCGAAGAAAAACTCCTTGACCTGCGGAAAGTAGCGCCGGCCGAGCTCGATTTCGTCGGCGACGCTCTTCGGGCTCCGCGTCCGGTAACGGTGCCCTCCGATCGTCTGGGGCCACAAGCAGAAAGTGCATCGCGAGCGGCAGCCGCGGCCCGTGTAGAGGGAAACGTAGGGATGAAGGAGATAACCGATGAAGTAGTCCTCGACCACCAGGTCGCGCTTGTAGACCTCCATGACCGGAGGAAGAGAATCCATCTCCTCGATCGGCGACCGCGGCGGGTTGTGGACGACCCGGCTGCCGTCGCGGAAGCTCACGCCCTCCACGGCCGCCAGGGGCCGGCCCTGGGCGATCTCGAGGATCGAGAAGTCGAACTCCTCGCGCGCCACGAAGTCGATCGCCTCCGAGGCGCGGACCGACGCCTCGGGCGACACGGCCACGTGCGCTCCGACCAGGCCGATGCGGAGCTTCGGATTCTCCCGACGAAACGCCTCCGCCACGCGGACGTCGGAGCGGAATGAGGGCGTGCTCGTATGCAGCACGGCCAGCTCGTAATCGGCCGCGAGCGGCAGGACTTCTGGGAGGGTCAGACCGCGGGCCGGTGCGTCGACGAGGCGGCTGCCCGGCACGAGCGCGGCCGGCTGGGCGAGCCACGTCGGATACCAAAAGGATCGGATCTCCCGGCGCGCCTGGTACCGTGAGCCGGCTCCCCCGTCGAATCCCTCGTAGGAGGGAGGATTCAGAAAAAGAGTCTTGAGAGGGCTCATTTCTTCTCCGCGCGGAGCGAAGTGGTCATCGATTGCCTCGCCCGGTGCCGGGGCATCAGCTTCAAAGCCATTCGCACGGCGCACGGCACGAGCCTCGGACGGATCAGGCGCTCGTCGTAGCGACCAAGCCGGCGAACGTTTTCGGAGAGACAGAGCTCCAGAAACTCTCGAGCCGAAATGTCTCCGAGCGCGCCGTGGCTCGCCATCTCGAACCCTTCTTCAGATCCGTTTCCGCCGAAGGCCGCCGCATGCCGCGCGTGCTCGAAGAGCTGACCGGCGATGACCGTTCCGAACCGCAGCGCAAAAATTGGACGCGTCACCCATCCCCGCTGCGCCCGCAAGTAAGCGGCCCAGTTGACCAGGAAGAGGATGTGGCGCGCCTCCTCCTGAACGATCGGGTCGAAAATGTCGGTGAGCGCCGCCGGAAAGTAGTCGCAACGCCGTCCGAGCTCGAAGAGGCCGAACGCAAAAAAAGAATCGATGCACTCGCCATAGCCGATGCTCAGGAAGGTCCAGACCGGATCCTTGGGCGGCGCCGGGGAGTCGAACGCCTCGATGGAGATCCCGTAGCGGCGGACGAGGAGTTGGATGATCGAGGCGTGGCGGCCCTCTTCGTACCCTTGAAGCGCGATCGCCTCCGCCAGCATTGGATCGGGCTCGACTCGGCCGAGAGTCTGGACCTTGACCGCGGTTTCGGCTTCCGTGCGAGCCGCTTCGCTCCAGACGGGCAGCGCTTGGAGGCGGGCCAGCGCCTCCGGCTCGAGCTCCGGGAAGACGATCTCCTCCGGCCTAAACGGCCGGTGGCTGTCGACGAAGGTCCCGCAGAAGAGCTCCTTATGGGCCTCCGACCCGATGCGAATCCCGTTCATACCCGTGACGCGCGGCTTGCGCGCCGCGAAGACAGAAGACTTTGATCGAATGACAAATCCCTTCTCCCGAAGAAAACGGAGCGGGCGTCACCGCCCTGATCCGTCAGGCGCCTCGACTCCTCAGCAGTCGCGAGGAGGAGCGCGGGAGGGGGTGTCGGCCGAGAGAAGCTCCGGCATCGCCGCAATCGGCGGGACTGGCCGGAGGGGCAAGCGGGTAAAGACCGAGACGAAAGAGAAGGCGGACGTCGCAACGGAGACGAAGTCTCCGGTGAAGCAGGCCAGGCAGGAAACATCGCGCGCGATCCGGTACGGATGGAAGGCCTGCTCGTCGGAATCCTGGGCCTCGGCGCACACCAAGGTCACGAGTCCCGAGTCGCTTCGCTGATCGAGAAGCAGATCCTCGAGGTCGTTGATATGGCGATGCGGCGCTGCGGCGACGGCCAGGAAGAAAAGAACGAGGTAAAGGCCCGTGGCCCGTCGGAACCGGCTCCCCGTCATGGCGGCACTATACGCTCCCTCAGTTCGCTCCCGCTCGGCGGAAGGGATGCTCGAAGGAAAGGTAAAGCAGGATCGAGTACTGTCCGCGGCTCGAGCCCAGGCCGATCGGGAGGCCGATCCCCGGAACGATTTGGAGGCCGCTCGAATAGTCATAGGACCAGCGGATTCCGGGGCTGACAAGAAAGCTCGTCGCGCGCTCGACGCGGCTCGGGGCAGCCACGGACTCGGCGCTCGACCAGACGGTCTCGACCAGAATATCGAACGAACGCCCCAGCCAGATCAGACTGCCGCCGAAGTAATAGCCGAATGTATTCGCCTTCTGCCCACGCTCGTTGCGAGCGGCCGGTGTCACCGTCGCGCCGACATTCCAATGCGCGATCCAATCCGCGGAGAGAACCGTGCTCACCGGTACGGCGATCTGGATCCCGGTCGAGCCAGCGCCCAATCCGCGCCGCTCGTCCCCGCTCGGAAGCAACAGGGTCAACCGCGGCGCGACGGCGACAGCGGTCTCGTCGTTCCCGATCCATTGGTAACGGTAGTTGATCGCCAAGTCTCCCAGGCCCGTCACGGTTCCAGTCGCTGCCTCCATGCTTTGATAGGGAACCGTGTAGCTCAACTGGTGTCGGATTCCCGGAAACGGATACTCCTGCGTAAACGTCCCGACCCACTCTCCGGTGCGGGCGTTCCGCTGAAAGAGGTTGATGTGCTGGACGATCCCCTCCTCCTGGTTGTACGCCTCCTCGACTAGGAAACTGTTGTCCTGAATGGCGTGTGGCGGATGGGATGGCTTCCCCTCGGGAGTCTGGCCTACCGCAGCAACGGCCGCGGCTGCCAGGACGGAAGCCAGAACGCCGCGGCGCATCTGCTAGGTAGAATAACCTCCGTTTGACCGGCTCCGTCCGAAAACACATTGCTGCCAAAGGCGTGGGGTCGCGCATCGGCTTCCAGTGGCGGGGAGGAAGGATCCTCGCGATCCGTCAGTTCCCGCTCCCAACTTCCACAGAATCCCCCGTTCCGTGATCGCGGATCTGGAAGCGCAGGAACTCATGGACCGTCGCGCGCGCCCGAGGATTTTTCGTGCTGATCACGATGCGCCCACCCCTCGGAGTCTCTTCGACTTCATAGCGGATCGCAGCGCGGCGTTTCTTCATCTCCGGCACGCCCGGCGGCACCCGGTCGTGAATGAGCATCGGCGCGTCGAAGCTCCCCTCCGAGAACATCCGCGCGATGTGGCCGAGATGCATGCGAATCTGGTCCCGGCTCTCGGTGTCGTCGGCGTCGTTCGCCTCGACCTCAATTCGCCCGCCGGTCTTGGTCAGCCGGAAGTGGTGCGTCGTCTTCGCGTGATCGAAGCCCATCACGTGATCGCCGCGCTCGGCCACGCCGGCGGCATGAGAGCGATCCTGAGTCTGGGCGAAGACGAATTGCGCGAGCAGGGTCAAAAGGAGCGTCCCCAGCGAAAAGGCGATGGGCTTCATTTCATCGAGGACAAGAAGACTAACCGGGTGAAGAATTCCCGAATTCCTTCTTCGTTCTCATTCGAGGATAGAAAGCGGCGCTCCCCGAGGAGGATCTCCTAGAATCCTTGCTCGTGCTCCGCTCTCGCTGGATCGCGGCTCCCCTCTCCGCGCTGCTCTGGGCGAGCTACGTCGCGATCGTGATCCTCTGGACCCCTCTCGTCCTGCTCTTCCGGCTCCTGACCTTTCCCTGGGACCCGGATCGTTACCGGGTCGGGCGAGTCTTCCATAGCTCGGCGGCGTTCGCCGCGAGAATCAATCCGTTCTGGGTCTTCCGCATCGTCGATCACGTGCGGCCCGACGATCGCCGGCCGTACGTTCTCGTCGCCAATCACAGCTCCTTCACCGACGTTTTCTTGATCGCCAGCCTTCCCTGGGAAATGAAGTTCCTCTCGAAGAAATCCATCTTCCAAATCCCGCTTCTCGGATGGCAAATGACGGTCGCGGGGGACGTGCCGATCGTGCGCGGGGACCGGGAGAGCGTGCGGGAGGCGATGCGGGAGCTGCGGCGGAGGCTGGATCGCCGGCTTTCGGTTCTCTTCTTCCCGGAGGGGACGAGAAGCCAAGACGGATCGCTCGGAGAGTTTCGGGAAGGGGCGTTTCGCCTGGCGATCGAGGCGGGTGTCGACGTGTTGCCGCTCGCGATCGTCGGCGCAGCGGGAAGCCTGCCCAAACATTCCTTCCTCTTCCATCCGGCGACGGCGACTCTGGTCGTGCTCGCTCCCGAATCGACCGCCGGCCTGTCCGCCGCAGACGCGCCGCGACTGGCCGAGCGTGTGCGAGAGCGAATCCGCGAGACCATCCGAGCCGTGCATGAGGAGAGGAGGTCCTAAAGAGTCTCGCGAAATTCTGTAACGCAGGTCGCAGCCGGAACAGTGACCGTATTGACAGAGAAGCCGCCCCGGCGTCGGGCCGCCTGCCTCGTCGGCACGCTCCGGCCAGGCCGCGGAGAGTCAAAGCCGGGCCGTCGCTGTAGCGCTTGTCGCAGTCTCAGCGAGGCGAGGGCTCTCTTGTTCCATGCTCCTCGCTCATCGCCGCCAGCGGGAGGCGGACCCGCCGCCGGGGCTCGCGGCGAGAACAGAAGCCTCGCTGTGAGCCCCGGCCCGGAGGCGTTCCCCGAAGGGACCCTCGAAATCGCGTGGGTGTGCACCGCTCGTGAGCGGACTGTGGCGCGACTCTCCCTCACACCGATTTCGCGAGCGGCGGGCTTGGATGACTTCCCTTCCGGACGCACGAGGCCCGCCGCGTGGTCCCGCGGGGAACGCCGCAGGGCCGGGGCGCTTGTGTAACTCGTTACTCATTTTTGCGAGACACCCTAGGTGCGGCGGCTCGACCCCGGCCCTACGGAGCGGGATGAGACTCGGGCGTCGAAGGCTGGCGCCGGAACAGGACCGTGCGCTCGAGCGTCCCCGTTGCGCGGCGGATCGAGACGCGAGCCGAGTCCCCCCATCGTTTGCCGGCCACGAGCCGGTTCAACGTCTCGCGATCGGGAACCGGCGTCCCATCGAACGAAAGAATCGCATCACCGGCGGCGATTCCCGCGCGCTCGGCCGGCGACCCCTTCTCGACGTGGATCACCGAGAGCCGCGAAGACTCGCCCATCGGAACCGAGAGGCCCAGCTCCGGGTAGAGCGCGTCCCGCTCGGGGGCGGTTCCGCAGAGGAAATTCGCCGCGGAAGCGCGCACGGTCTCGACCCCGCGGTCGCGCTCGTCCCGGACCGCGATGGGCAGAAGAGAAGCGATCCGGCCGGAGAATCCGAACCGAGCCTGCCGCTCCGCTCCCAGGCCGTAGCGGACGTGCCCGGAGCCGACGAGCAAGACGAGGATCGCCCGAGGATCCTTGGCCGATTTCTCGAGCGCGGCGACCGCGTTCTTGGCGAAGGTCGCATCCCAGGCGCACTGCACGGCGAACATCGCCTTCCACTCTTCCTCGCTCATCGAGCCGTGCATCTCTTCCCCTTCCAGCTCGGCACGGAAGAGCCGCAGCCCTTCCGGACTGTCGGTATCGATGCGGGCCGGCAGATGCGCGGCCTCTTCGGGCGTGCGCCCCTCGAGCCCCTTCTTCCGGACGGCGACGAGGACTTCCCGCGGGGCGTTGACGCCGTAGAGCGGCAGTTGTGCCTCGCCGGCGACGAGAAAGATGTCGCGGTAGTAGTTCCAGTTGTGTCCCCAGTTTCGATACCAGCGCGAGCGTTCCAGGAATTCCTTCTCCGAGAGCTTGCCGGAAGTCCAGAGATCGAGAGACGCCTGTTCGGTATAAGGAATCATTTCGAGCCCGACGAGCACGCGCCGCCCGGAGCGCACGAGCTCCTCGATCACGCGCCGCTCGACGCGGTGGGACTCCATCGATGTGTGCTCTTCGCCGACCAGGAGGAGTCGGACGTCCTTTAACCGGGATGGGAGCTCCGCCGGGGTGATGACCTCGCCGGTCGCCGCATCCGTGATCCCATCGAGAACCAGCGGGGCTTCCCGATCGCGCCGCGACGGATCGCCGATCGGCAGATGGAGGGGATCTTCTGCGAGGAGGATCCTCGAGGCGGCAAGCAGGACTCCAACAACGGACAATACGCGTCCAATGAATCCGAGAGAGGGAGAGGGGGAGAGGGGGTGAGCGGGTGACCCTTTTTTCTTGCCTAGCCGAACCGAGTAGCTGTCTCCCACTCTCCCCCTCCCCCACTCACCCACTCTCTCCAAATCACTGCCATGGCTCGACGGACACGATCTCCATCTCCGCGCCCTTCCACGGCACCCGCTCGCCGGGTCGGCGGCCGAGCAACTCCTGGGCGAACTCGGATTGATAGGAGTAGACGGATTCCTCGGGCTTCGAGTCCCAGGGTCCCAGGATCGTGACGGCTCGCACGGCGCCCGAAGGATCTCGGAGCGTAACCCGGGTTCCGACCCGGACCTCGGCCGGATCGATCTGCGTGGCATCGAGCGGCCTCGCCCGGGAAAGCTCGTCGGCGAGCGAAGCGATGCGAGCCGAAAGATACTCGTGCCTCTGCCGCGTCGCGTGGTACTCGAAGTTCTCCGAGAGATCTCCCAGCTCCTTGGCCGCCTGCATCGCGCGGGCGTTCTCCGGCAGCTCGACGGATCTCATGTGCGTGAGCTCCCGGCGCTTGGCTTCGATCGATTCCGCGGTCCCATAGATCCATTCGCGCGCCGGAGCGCGCAAGGCCGGGAACTTCATCAGGAGCGCCTCGCGAACCGTCGAGCGGCGGTGCTCCTCGAGGCCGCCCGCGCGATTCAACGCCTCGAGCATCTCGCGCGCCTTCTCTTCGGAAGGAGCCGACTGGACAAGGGACACGGCGAGGCCCCCCGGATCGAAGAACTCTTTGACCCTCGCGCGCACAGTGGAGAATTCCTCCTGGCGGAGCGCGTCCAGCAGAGAGATGAAAAGCCCGGGAGGGCCTTCTCCGATCACGTCCGAGGTCTCGCAGAGCCAGACGAAGGCGCGCGGCGCCATTCGGGGAGAACGGAAGATCCGCCGCGAAAGATCCTCCCGCGTCTCTTGCGGGATCTGCTCGAAGATGCCAGAGAGCACTCGTTGGTCCTCGTCGCGAAGAAACTGATCGGTGAACATCTCCAGCCAATCGGCGCGCGCCTCGCGGATCGCCTCCAGGGCGCGCGAGCGAGCTCCCGGATCTCCGATCTCCGACAGCAGGGTCAGGGTGTTTCCTGCTGCGAGGAAATCGGTGGCCGAGAATGCCTCCGGCTCTTCCGGATTCAGCTTCGAGGCGGCCTGCGACAGCTCCCACGCGAGAGCCGGATCGCCCGATGCGGCCTTTCGCGCCTCGTCCGCCAGCCCGCGGGCGAACTCCCGCGCCAGCTCTCTGGAACGCTTGCCGTGCCTGCGGGCGATGTCGATCTTCTTCTGGGCAGAAGCGTCGGCGAATTCCCGCCGGATCGATTCCTCGGCCGCGCCCGAGCTCTCCAACCACCCAACCGTCGCAGCCTTTCCGCTGCCGGAGACCAGAAGCTGTTTGTGCTTGCGCGCCGCCGCCCAGAAGGCGCTCCACTTGGATTCCGAGACGACACCCGAGAAATGCTCCTTGACCTCGGCTACCGTCAGGGGCCTGCCGAAGCTCGCCAAGAGCCTACGCACGGCTTCGGGCGGATCGTTCTCGGCGAGCGCCCTGGCCTCCTCCGGGCGCTCGAGCTTCTCGCGGAGGAAGTGCGCGGGGGGGAGCGCCACCAGGGTCTTCTCGGCGGAGAGAAGCGACAAGGGCAGCCGCGTGCCGGAGAACTCCAAACGGATGAAATCGAGAGCCGGGTTCATCTCGACGATCTTTCCCGGGCCTCGTCCGGGCAGAAAGAAGATGTCTCCGGGCCGGAAGGCGAGCCAACGCCGGATCTTCGATGCGACAGCGGCGGGCTCCTTCGATTTCTCGAGCGGATTTTGAGAGAGGACAGCCGCCATCATCGGGTGGCCGGCAAACCGCGCCTGCAGCGCGTCGGCGAGATCCTGCCGGACTTCGGGCTCCGTCGGAAAGAGCCGCGCGGCCTCGGTGAGCACGTCGACCCGCGCCTCCGGGTCCTGCTGTTCCGCCTGATACTCCGCCAGCAGACGAAGCCAGGAGATTGCCTGTGCCGACCCTCCCTTCTTCTTGACCGCCGCCGCGACGCCGAAAAAGAAGGGAAGGTTGCCAGGCTCCGCCTCGACGCGCCGAGTCCAGAGGTCCTCCAGCTCCGCAAACTTCTTGTGTTCAACGAGCTCGGCGACCTCCGCCGGAAGCTCCTGTGCCGGCTCCGCCATGAGGGCGTGATACTAACCCGAGAGGAATCGGCCTCCGTATGGTGACGGAAGCGAAGAGCCAAACCTCGACTTATGTCGTGACCGGAGCCAACCGGGGCATCGGTCTCGCCTTCGCCCGCGAGCTGTCCCGCCGAGGCGATCGGGTCATCGCGACCGCCCGTCATCCCGCGACGGCACGCGAGCTCATTGCTTTGCAAGTTCGCATTGAGGCTCTCGACGTCGCCGACGAGGAGAGCCTCGCCGTGTTTGTCCGGAGCCTCGCCGGTCGGCCGATCGATGTGCTGATCAACAACGCCGGCATCGGGCAAGCCGGGCCCGGACTGGAGCGGCTGTCGCTCGAGGATCTGAATCTCAACTTCCGCGTGAACGCGGTGGGGCCGGTCGCCGTCACTCAGGGCTGCTCCCCAACCTGCGAGCGGGCCGGCGGCGCACCGTCGTCAACCTCTCGAGCGGCCTCGCTTCGATCTCCAGCAACGAATCGGGAGGATGGTATGCCTACCGGGCGTCTAAGGCCGCGCTGAACCAACTCACCCGTGCGATGGCGGCCGAGCTCGCAAAAGAAGGCTTCACGTGCATCGCAATTTCTCCCGGTTGGGTGCGCACCGAGATGGGCGGGACCGGCGCGCCGCTCTCACCCGAACAGAGCGTCGTTGCGATGCTCCAAGTCATGGACCGGCTCGAGCCCCGCGATACAGGACGATTCCTCGACCAGCGAGGCAAAGACGTGCCGTGGTGAGAAAAAAGAGCGTCTTTAGCGATCGCCCGTAGGTTGAGGCGCCCCGGCGTCGGGTCCACCTCCCTCGTCGGCACGCTCCGGCCCGGCCGCCAAAGTCAAAACCGCGCCGTCGCTGTAGCGCTCGTCGCAGCTTTTGCGGGGAAGAGCTCCCTTGTTCCTTGCTCCTCGCTCATCGCCGCCAGCGGGAGGCGGACCCGCCGCCGGCGCTCGCAGCGTGAAAGAAGTCTCACTGTGAGCCCCGGCCCGGAGGCGTTCCCCGAAGGGACCCTCGAAATCGCGTTGGTGTGCACTGGCAGTGAGGCGGATCGACGCACGACTCTCCCTCGCACCGATTTCGCGAGCGGCGGACATGGATGATCTCCCTCGTGCCTGACGAGGCCCGCCGCGTGGTCCCGCGGGGAACGCCGCAGGGCCGGGGCGGCTCGCCACGCCCGGAATTCCTTTTTGAAGTTCTCGCTAGTTCCTGTCGGTTTTCTTCCCGAGTGTGCGCAGGACCGAGGCCGGCAACGTCCCGCGGATAGTGACCCCTTCTCCGTCGTTCCCAACATGGAACCTCCGAAGCGCAGACACGAGCTCCGGCTGTTTCTCCTCGACCGCCAGCCGCCACATCGCGAGCAACCCTCGCAGTGAGTCCTCGAGCAGCTGCCGCGTATCGGAATCCGCCGTCAGGCCCGTTGCCGCGAGCTCGAGCCCGTCGCCGCGGGGGGTAGCCTCGACCGCAAAAAGGGTAACCGACTTCATCGCGGAAGCCAGGGCTGCGGCCGGTTCCGGCCTGTTTTCCGATTCGGGGCGGTAGACTCTCCTCTTTTGAAGGAACGGATACCGCCGGACGTCCACGAGAGCCCAGACAGCCGCGGCGCGGTCCACGCGCCCGAGAAACCGGCCGAGCCCCGTGCCGGAGGTCAGTCCGACCATCCCTCCGCGGCGCGCCGTGAGCACGTCGACGACCACCGATTCCGTCCCGGCGATCACCAGCTCGCGATTGACGAAGGCGGCCGCGACCAGGGACTTGCTTCCCTTTTCCGGCAGCAGCTCGTAGTCGCCGCCGGGTGAGGATTTCCGAGTTGCTCCGCGCGATTCCGCAGCCGCGGCCAAGCGATCCGGGTCGAAACGGCCCTGGAAGATCGCGATGACTGGAGTCTGTTCGCCGGCGGCGGCCGGCAGCCCGGCCACGACCACTGTGTCGACATCCTTTTTCGGCGAGAGGTCCGCCTCCACCATGAACCGCGCGGCGTCTCCATCCGCCGTAATCTTGTCGGCGTCGGCGAAAAGACGGGCCGAGAGAGGGCTCGTGCGGAGCTGATCGAGGTGGACGACGGCCACGGAGGCCGCCCCGGCGGGCACGAGCGCCAGCGGATCGCTGCCTGAGGCGGCGCGGGCGGCCGGGACAGCGACGGCGGCCGCCAACAGGAGCGCCGGAATTGTGCGCGAGGTCTTCATGTCAGAAATCCTTTCTGGAAAAGAGCCAGCAGGCCAGGGTCAGAGACGCGAGGAGAAAGAGAGCGGTCGATCCGTACACGGCGAAGTAGTTCATGTCGGCCACGCCGCGGAATGTTCCGCGGCCACCGACCAGCGCGACCGTCGCACGGCCCAGCTCCGCGGTCTTCGGAAAGACCCAGTAGAGGCCGTCGACGAGCCGGGCCGACCATTCCGAAGACATCGCCGCGGAGATCTTCGCGTGCGCAGCCAGGAGCGCCGCTAGAAAAAACATCGCATAAGTCGTCATCAGCGAGACGCCGGTCGAGGAAGTGACCACCCCCGCCAGAAAGGCGAAGGCGAGTAGCGCCGCGATCGTGAAGAGAATCGAGAGACCCGCGAGCAGGAAGCGCGGGTGCGCGACGCGAGTCTTCCAGAAGATGATCGCCCAGAGAGATCCCAGGAGGTAGACAAGGTTCGCCGCCGCGAGGAGGAGCCCTCCCGTGTAGCGGGAAAGCAGCATCGGCACGCGCCCGACCGGCCGGGAAAGATAGAGGTCGATCGTGCCCTTTTCCTGAAGGCGAGGCACCAGGTGCGCCGTGGCGAAGATCGCCAGAAACGTTCCGACGATGTAGAGAAACCCGGAAAAGCCCGACTCGAAGCCGAGCACGAGGTGGTCGATGTCGATCGATCTGCCTCCCAGATCCACGGACTGCCCGAAGAGCTTGGCTCCGGCTAGCGCGCCGTTGACGACGTCCAAGTTGACGGCGGCCGCGAAGAGAAGGATGAAGAGCGTCGAAAGCGCGAAGTAGGCCAGCAGCGTCCACCGCGCCGCGGCTTCGCGGAAGATTTCTTCCCAGCTGGCCAGGATGGCCCTCATTCTTGCCTCCCCCCGTCCCCCCGTCCCCCCGTCTGAGACTCAGCGTCTGCGATGGAACCAGACAGGGGGACTGGGGGACTGGGGGACGGGGCGACTAGATCCACAAAAATGTCCTCCAGGCTCGATCGGACCGGAGAGAGCTCGGACAGCAGCGCGCCGCGGCCGCGCACCCGATCGACGAGCGCGTTGACGTGCTCGAGGTCTCGCGTCGAGACGACGAGGTGACCGTTGACGCGTTCGATGGTGGCGCCGGTCTCCCGCAGAGAGGAGATCAACGCATCGTCGGCAGACGACACCACCATCCGGTAACGGGACGTCCGGGCGGCGGTCAGCTCCTCGATCGTTCCCTGCGCCGCGACGCGCCCCTGCCGGAGCACGGCGACCCGGTCGCACGTCCTCTCGATCTCGGAGAGGAGATGAGAGTTCAAGAGAATTGTCGCACCTCGCCGCGCCTCTTCGCGCAGAAGGTCGCGGATCTCGCGGCGCCCGACAGGATCGACGCCGTCGGTCGGCTCGTCCAAAAGCAGGATGTCGGGCTCGTGCACGAGGGCGGCGGCGAGGCCGAGACGCTGCGTCATGCCCTTGGAAAACTTCCGCACCCGCACGTGAGTCCAGTCCGAGAGCCGGACGCGCTCGAGCAATCCCGGGATACGCCCCTTGACCGTTCGCGCGTCGAGGCCCGACATCCGCCCGAAGATCGAGAGCGTCTGCGCCGCCGTCAGGTAGCCGGGAAACCGGTGGCCTTCGGGAAGGTACCCCACATGCCGGCGGCTCTCGGGATCGGCGGAGGGGATTCCCGCGAGCAGCGCCTCCCCCGCCGTCGGGCGAGTCAACCCCAGCAGGATCTTGACGGTCGTCGTCTTCCCGGCGCCGTTTGGCCCCAGGAGGCCGAAGATCTCTCCGGGCCGAACGTCCAGATCGATCCCCGCGAGGGCCTCGATCCGCCGGGAACCGAAACGCGTACGGTAGACCTTGCGCAGGCCGATCGCCTGGATAGGGGGCGTTTCCATCTCCTACTTAAACGAAAAAGGAGGGGGGAAGTTCCCGGTCAGTTCTTCAGCCCTGAGCGCTTGGATTCAAGAGGATCCCTCGTCGCCACGCTCCTCGGGATGACGTCGCGCACCGCCTTGCGACCGCGACGTCACTTGGCGGGCGGAGTGGCCGGAGTCTCGCTCCAGGGCGGTACGATCTTGTTTATCCGCGCGTAGGCGATCGACTGGCCCAGGTGCTCGTGCATGTGGCTGCAGACGAGAATCAGCAGCCCGCGCTCGGTTCTCTCGCTGCCGAAGAACTTGACCTTCTTGTCGAGATCCGAATCGGGAGTGGTCTCGACCACTTTCTTCAAGTCTGCGATCGACTTCTGCAGCCACTCGACGACCTTGGCCTTCTCTGTGACCTTCGTTTCGATCGTTCGATCCACGCCTTCGGGCCGCTTGACTCCGAAAAAGCTCGGGATCAAGTAGTTCCCGGCGACGACGTGCATGTAGACCTCCGAGACCGAGCGCACCCCCTCCGCCGGCCGCCAGCCGTACTTGTCCGCCGGCACCGCCTGGGCCAGGTCCACGAGCTTCTTGCCCGCGTCGTCGATCGAGACGATCAGATCGGTCTTGAACCCCGAAAGTGCCGCCGCCGGCTGTTGTGCGTGAGCGCGAGACACGACCACGAATAGGAGCGCGAAAACCCCGGTCAGGACCGCTATTCTCTTCACGTCGACCTCCTTAACGCTTCTTCGCGGAGTCTATCAACGCGAAGCGCCGAGTGTTCGCTTCCAGATTCGGCGCCATCAGTCACAATGAGTTGGCTCTCGCCCTACGGAGGCTGAGCGTACGATAGCGAAAAACCGAATGCACCGAGGTTTGGACAAGTCCCTCGCCTGGAGTCGGGCGCTTGTGGCGCGCCTGCGGTCGGCGTCCGCGCGACGAGAACGTCTCTTCATCGTCCTCGCACTGGTCGCGCTCGCGGTCGTCTTCGCGTGGTTCGCCTCGATTCACCTCATCGTTTCGAGCCGTCAGCTGCGTAACTGGGTCAACACCGACCCGGAGGAGCTGTTGCTCGACTACGAGTCGGGAACTTCGTGGGTTCCCGGGATTCTCCGACTGCGCGGGTTGACGATGCGGGGAAGCGACGAAAACGTGCAGTGGTGGTTCCGAATGGAGAAAGCAAAGATCTCGATCTCGCTCTTCGATCTTCTCCGTAAGCGATTTCACGCGACGAGCGTGCGCGCTTCCGGGCTCGTCTTCCGGCTGCGCGAAAAGGAAGAGAAGAAGGAGCTCTCCTCGCCGCATCTGGCGCGCGTGCCGAAAATTTCCGGCTTCACAGACCCGCCTCTGAAGATGGAAGCTCGGCAGCCTCCTCCGCCGCCTGCCGAAGCCCGGAAGCGATACTGGACCGTCCTGGTGGAAGACCTCGCCGCCGATCCGACGCCCGAGATCTGGATCGAGCTGTACCGCTTTACCGGACACGCGAGAGTGACCGGAAGCTTTTCGCTTCGGCCGCACGTCCAAGCCTGGGTGGGACCCGCGGCGGTGCGATTCGTCAGCGGCGCCGTCACCCTGGGAGAAAAAGAGCCGTTGCTGACATCCGCGACCGGATTGGGGACCTGCGTGATTGAGCCCTACGATCCGGAGCGCGTGCGGGGAAGTCACGTCTGGCCTCACATCTCCGGAAGAATGCAGATGGA
>Ga0070706_100003567_pt1 | contig 15287 bp, 16 predicted proteins | sample KBSK5501metaG_FD_65476 | JGI IMG/M metagenome (GOLD analysis project Ga0070706, IMG submission 65476) | Corn, switchgrass and miscanthus rhizosphere microbial communities from Kellogg Biological Station, Michigan, USA - KBS K5-50-1 metaG | ecosystem: Host-associated > Plants > Roots >...
AACGCGATCGGCCGGGTGATCGAGTCCTATGCGCGCCGGTTCGGCTATGGGGTGGTCCGCGATTTCACCGGGCATGGCATCGGCACGACGTTCCATTCCGGCCTCATCGTCCCGCATTTCGACGACCCCGAGGTTAGCGTGATCATGGAGCAGGGGATGACGTTCACCATCGAGCCGATGCTCACCCTCGGCACGATCACCTATGACATCTGGCCCGATCGCTGGACGGCGGTCACCCGGGACGGCAAGCGCACCGCCCAGTTCGAGCACACCATCCTGGTCACCAGCGATGGCTACGAGATCCTGACCCTCCCCTGACCCCTGCCGCTTGAAGCAACGATGACTCTGGTTCAGGTTCTCGCAGACGAGACCTCTGTTCACATGGCTTGTGACTTCCGCCTCACGGACCCAGATACGCGACAGCCAGTGACCAACGACGCTCACAAGCTGGTTACTGTGACCACACTTTCAGTATCGGCGCTCATTGAAGTGATCTCAGCGAAATTCATGTGATATGGCCGTGCTCGAAATGGGTCAGGACGAGCGCGGCGCGGGCGATGGCGCCGATTTTGCTGGGGCTGGCGGTGATGTGCTGCAGGGTGCGCCACCGGCCGATGAGCAGGGCGAACCCGCGTTCGCCCAGGCAGCGTAGGGACCGCTGGATCGCGTTGCGGGTGCGGGCATTGATGTCGAGTTCCCGGCCGGCGGTGAGTTGTTTGACGGGAATCAGGATGCCGATGCCTGCGCCCTCATATCCGGGGTCGGCCAAGGTGGGCAGGCCGGTGGCGGCGGCGTGGTAGAGGGCAGGAAGGGCGTGGGCGCGGGCGGCGGTGATGTCGTGCACCGAGCCGGGCTCCACATCGGAGACCCACAGCGGGAACCCGCCCGGGGCGGTTACCGCCTGGATATTGCCGCCGTGGGTGTGCGCCTTGCCCGAGTACCACAGGTCGATGACCTTGCCTTTCACGCTGACGGCCGGCTCCTTGCATCGGTCGGAAGGGATGATCGCCCCGTCCAGGATCACGTGAGAGAAGCCCTCGTCCTTGGCCCGTTCCAGCGCTTGGCGCAGGCCGGGGGCCTGGCTGGCGAGAACCTCGATGACCTCGTCCAGGTACCGGTAGGCGGTGGCCCGCGAGACGCCGTGGTCGCGGGCCAAGGCGTCCGGGCTAGTGCGATCGCGGAACCAGCGCAGCGCCAGCACCGCCTCCCAAAAGCAGGTCAGCGCCCTGCTCCCCTTCGGTGTGCCGCGGCGGCGCCGCTCCGCCCACAGCAGCCTCGCCACGAACTGGACCAGTTCCCTGGGGACGTCAAGCGTGGCACGATAGGCGATCACGTGGAGCCTTCCGGAGAAGAAGATCTTGTGGTGAGAGCTCTTCTAACGATCTTCAATAGTGGGGGTATTAAGGAAGCCGTCGAGGAGGCCGGGCCGGTACTGCATCCGCCTGAGCCGGGCCTTCACCAGCGCAGTCAGCTGCTAGATGTTCCGCCTGGTGAGGTTGGCCAGCGATCGTTTCAGGTTCGGCCAGACCGCCCGGCTGGGTTCAGTTCGTGCGCATACGGCGGGAGCTGGCAGGCCGTCAGCTGTGAGCGCGCGGCGATCAGCTAGCCCGCTGCTCTTTGCGGTGGGGTCATGCCCCCCGATGACTGCTCGCTGGCGGGGTCGGCGGTGCCGGTGGTGAGGGTTTTCTCGGCGGCGTCGACGACGCCGAGGTCGGCGCGGGTGTGCAGTTCGGCGGCGGTGATGAGCAGCGACTCAACGGCTGTGGTGCTGGTGGCGGCGCGGGCGCCGGCGAGGGCGTGCAGTTGCCGCAGCAGGTGGGCGCGCTGCCGGCTGAGCAAGGCGGGCAGTGCGGCGGGGTCGGCGGAGCGGACGGCGGCCATGATCCTGAGGAAGAAGTCGTCGCGGTAGCCGCGGGCAGGGATGGCTGGCTCGGCGAGCCAGCGGTCGAGCTCGGCCCGGCCGGCCGGGGTGAGGCGGTGGATGACGCGGTCGGGCTTGACCTGCTGCGGCTGGCGCCGCGACTCGATCAGGCCGTCCCGGGAAAGCCGGTCGAGGATCTGGTACAGGTGGCCGATGTTCAGCCCGCCCCACTGGTCGCCGACGGCCTGCTCGAAGCTGGTTTTCAGCTCGTAGCCGTGGGCGGGCTTGGCCGCCAGCAGGGCCAGAACCGCGTGGTGCAGGGGCATGCGCTTTACCTTGCCGCTAGGTAACGATCCGGTGGCATCCTTGCATTGTCACTATGTAAGGCGTGAGCATAGTCCCAGCCCCCGGCCGGCGCCAGCCCCCCGGGGACAGGCACTGGCAAGCGAGGGATGCGGTGATGGGCAGGCTCGCCTGGTCGCAAGCGCGGTTCCGCCCGGCCCGCACGCTGGCGCTGATTGCCGGCGTGCTAGTCGCGGCGATCGGGTTCACCGTGCTCACCGCGGCGTCACGGACCGCGCAGCTGCGCACGACCGGCACGGTGTCGGCGCACTTCGTGCCCGCCTACGACATCCTGATCCGGCCAAGGGGGGCCAGGACCGCGGTGGAGAACCGGACCGGCACCGTGCAGCCGGACTTCCTGTCGGGCATCTACGGCGGGATCACCATGGCGCAGTACCACCAGATCCAGCACGTCCCGGGGGTCCAGGTCGCCGCGCCGATGGTGATGGTCGGGTACGCGGAACTCCAGGCCGCCATATTCGAGCCGGTGCCCGCCGCGGCGCTGGCCGGGTCCGGCCGCCAGCTCTACCGGATCTCCACCACCTGGGTCAGCGGCAACGGCGCCAGCCGCGTCGCACAGCCGCCGTCTTACTTGTACGTGACGCCGCTACGACTCACGGGCGGTTACAACGGCATACCCCCGACCGACGGCACCGGCCCGGGATGCATGCTGATGAGCGACCGGGCCCCGTCACCGGGAACAAACCCGTTCGGCACGGCCGCGCAGTCCCACACAGGGTGCTGGTCCCGGGTGAACCAGTACGACCTACCGAAGCCGCCAGGCGGCGGAGGCGGCAGCCCCACCGAGGCTGGCTACTACGTCGAGTGGACCGTCCCGGTGCTGATCGCGGCCATCGACCCGGCCGCCGAGGCGAAACTGGACGGTCTGAACATGGCGGTTGTCTCCGGCGGTTACCTGAAGGAGAACGAGGGTGACAGCGGCCCGATATTGCCGGTACTGGCCTCCTCCGCCAGCGGCATGAACGAGTACGCTCAAACCACCCTGCAGCAGCTGGCGGCACCGTCTGTGATGCTTGACATGAACGCTGGCTGGGCGAGTGCGCAGGCCTCGGCTCCTGGCCGCACGGTGGCCACCGTGCGCACTACGGCCCAGCAGGCCTACGCTGCCGTGCTCAAGGGGCTCGGGCCGACTGCCACAGCAAGAACGCTGAGCCGCGTCTACACTGGCACTCCCGTCGAGGGCTACTGGTCCGTCGGCCCGGTGGACTACCAGCGCACCAGGGCCGGGGCGCTGACACCGCGTCAGGCTGTCAACAGCTCGTCGGTCTGGTTCACCGGCAGCGGGGCTCCGGTCTCCGTGGATAACGAGGACAGCCAGTACCGGACGGTGACCTCGCACGTGAAGGTGACCGCGCAGACCACGCAGCCCGGCGGCTCCCAGCTCGCCTTGATCAAGGTCGCTGGTGTGTTTGATCCAGCCAAGATCAGGTCGTTCGACCCGCTGTCGCGGGTGCCGCTCGGCGCCTACCAGCCGGTGGTCGCGGCGCCGGCTACCGCAGCTAGCCGCCAGGCGCTGCACGGGGGCGACCTGCTGCCCAGCCAGAACCTGGGTGGCCTGGTCAGCCAGCCGGTGAACCTGATCACCACGCTGTCGGCGCTGCCGGCGCTGGAGAACAGCCTGAACTACCCCGGCGTACCAGCCGCTGATCCGATCAGCGTGATCAGGGTCCGGGTCGCGGGCGTCACCGGACCGGACGCGCTGTCGCGGGAGCGCGTCAACGCGGTCGCGCAGCAGATTGAGCAGCGCACCGGCCTGGATGTAGACATCGTGGTCGGCTCCTCCCCGTCGCCAGTGACCATCGGCCTGCCCGCGGGCAAGTTCGGGCGGCCGCCGCTGACCCTGTCGGAAGGCTGGGTTAAAAAGGGCGTCGCGGTGGCGATCCTGAACGCCGTCGATAAAAAGAGCGTCGCGCTGTTCACCCTGATCCTGGTGGTGTGCGTGCTGTTTGTCGGCAATGCCGCGACCGCGGCGGTGCGTGGGCGGCGGCGCGAGCTGGGGGTGCTGGCCGCCGTTGGCTGGCGCCGGTCGCGGCTGTTCGCCACCGTGCTGGGCGAACTGGCCGGCATCGGGCTTGCCGCCGGGCTGCTGGCCGCAGTGATCGCGTTGCCGGTGTCGGCCGGGCTGGGCCTGCGCGCCTCGCCTGGGCGGGCGCTGCTGGCGGTGCCTGTCGCGATGGCGGTGGCCGTCGTGGGCGGCCTGGCGCCGGCCTGGCTGGCCGCCCGGGCCGACCCGGTCAGCTCGGTCCGGCCGCCGGGGCTCGCGGTCCGCCGCGCGCACCAGCCCCGCGGGATCACCTCGCTAGCGGTGCTCAACGTGGCCCGCACCCCCGGCCGCACCCTGATCGGGGTGGTCAGCCTGGCCGTGGGCATCGCGGCGCTGACGCTGCTGACCGCGGTCACCTTCGCCTTCCGCGGGGTAGTCGTCGGATCACTGCTCGGCGACGCCGTCGCGGTGCAGGTCAGAGGCGTCGACTACCTCGCGGCCGGGGCGACGGTCGCACTCGGGGTGCTGGCCGTCGCCGACGTGGTGTTCCTGAACATCACAGAACGCGCGGCCGAGCTGGCCACCATGCGCAGCTTCGGCTGGCGGGACACCGCGCTGGCCCGGCTGGTGATCACCGAGGGCGCGGTCATCGGCGTCACCGGCTCGCTAGCCGGCGCCGCATCCGGGCTGGCAGCCGCCGCCTGGTTCGCCGGGCAGCTGCCCGCCCGGCTGCTAGCCATCGCAGCCGCTGCCGCAGCAGCCGGGATCATCATCACCGCCGCGGCCGCGCTGCTGCCCGCCGCGCTGCTGCGCCGCCTGCCCCTCGCCCACCTGCTAGCAGAGGAGTAACCGACATGGCTGCGAGTGCCCCAGGCAGCGGCGTACTTGAGCTGCGCGGCGTCTGCAAACGCTACGGCACCGGCCAGGGCGGGCAGGTCACCGCCGCCGACAATGTCACCTTCACCATCGAGGCGGGGGCGTTCGTCGCGCTGACCGGCGCCTCAGGCTCGGGCAAGTCAACAATGCTGCACATGATCGGCGCGATCGAACGGCCCGACTCCGGCGGGATCATCAGCAACGGCACCCAGGTCACCGCCCTGCGCGGCGCCGCCCAGGCCGACTACCGGCGCACCGTCGGCTTTGTGTTCCAGCGCTACAACCTGCTGCCCGGACTAACCGCCCTGGACAACGTCATCGTGCCAGTCCTGCCGTATCGCACCCGCTGGGACAAGCGCCAGCGGGCCAGGCAGTTGCTGGCAGCCGTCGGCCTGGCCGGACGCGAACGGTCACTGACATCACGAATGTCCGGCGGCGAACAGCAGCGCATCGCCATCGCCCGCGCCCTGATCAACACCCCCGCGCTGCTGCTCGCCGACGAGCCCACCGGCAACCTCGACTCCGCCAACTCCACCGAGATCCTCGACCTGCTCGCCAGGCTCCGCGCCGAACACGACATGACAATCATCCTCGCCTCCCACGACCCGCAGATCGCCGCCAGAGCCGAACGCCTGATCCGGCTCCGCGACGGCGCAGTCGTCGACGACATCCAGCTCACCGGGGACCGCCCGGTGGAGGACGTCATTCGGCACATCAGCCAGCTCGGCTGACCAACGCACCGGCCGGGCGCGTCAGTAGCTGAGGCTGCCCTGACCATCAGCAGCATCAAGCCGAAGAGCTCGAGTTTCTTTGCTACCGGAGCTGCGTATGCGGTGCATGGCAGGGAGCGCGACAAGCTGCTGCGCTCCCTCCGTGCGGGTCAACCGGACACGCAGCTCCAGGAACAACTAAGCCAGGTCAATGAAGCGGTGAGCCGGCGGGACGAGACCGTCAGTCCTGGGTGCTACACGGCATCTCTTCATGCCACAGGCGCCGGCTCCGGCCGCCCGTTCCTCACTGACGAACAGCAATGGGACTTCATACGACCAGAAGTTGCGGAAATGCTGAAGCGCACCGGAGTCCGGTTGGTCCCGAAAATGGGCCCCGATGGCCGACCGATGCCTATCCGCGAGCGAGGATTCGCCTCCGCCAGGACGGGTGCGTCACCCGAGTACTTCCGCGAGCAACTCAAGTTGCGCCCAGACAGCACCGAAGTCTGGAACAACTACGGTGCATTCCTATGGGGCAGGAGGCAGCCCGAGAAGGCGATCGAAGCCTTCCAAAAAGCAATTGAGCTGGACCGCTCTAACGCAACGGCTCTGGCGAACCTTGCTAACAAGCTCTGGCTGCACAGCGGCGATGCTGCAGAGGCCGACCGTCTCTATGCCAGGGCCGTCGAGGCAGCGGAACCGTCCGTCCCCGCATCGATCCTGTCCGACTTCGCCGCCCTGTGCGATGAAGGCTTGTCCGAACCTGACCGCGCCGCCCAGCTTCACGAGCGCGCGGCACAAGACGAAAACTACCCCCTCGCGCGCGCCCGGTACGCGTTGTTTATCCTCAAGTACCGGAACGATCCCGATGGCGCGAACGCTCTGCTCGCGCGGGCGCTCGAAAAGCAACCTGATAACCCTCAGATCCTTTTTATGGCGGCCCAGGCAGACTGGTTTTACAACAAGAATCCCGAGGCGGCACGGAGAAGGCTGCATAAGGCTTGCTCGCTCGACTCTAACGATGTCCAGATACTGGGGATGACCGCGTACGTCTCCATGGGGCTGGGTGACTCAGCCAGCGCCGCCTATTACTACCGCAAGCTGATTAAGCGCGGGCAGTCTGACGCGCAGGCTCACAACGACTATGTCCTCGCCCTTCTCATGGGGAGGAAGCCGGACGGCGCACTTCGCCATTTGGCACAGGCAATGCGTGCCGCCCCAGATGATCGCATAGTCCCTATGATCCGCGCTAACCGCGCCGCGGCATTGTGGGCTCTCCGCAGGCACGATGAAGCAATCGAGCTAATGCGTGCGATCCTGAATGACACGCCACCGCCGCAGCTCGAGCTAGAAGTCCTCGCGATGCTCCATGTGGCCGCACCATCTTCTGCGAACGACACCGACCAGCGTATGCACCAACTAATTGAGAGCGGTGTCCGTAGCGATGGCAACACAGTGCGGAGCATCGCCCGCGACAAACCCCGTACAGAACGGGATGCCGGATATCAGCTTGCCAGCATGATCGAGGACGCGCTCGCAATCTAGCCGACACTTGACAACCTCACAGCGCCAGAAGGGCCGCCGATGCCCTTACATCTCCCAGCGCTCACTTGTTGCCCGTTCTGCTTCGAGAGTCAATTAGTTAACGACCTCATAAGCCGAGAATTCATGGCCACGCTTTTGGCGCATCTCCGCTAAGATCGTGACCAAAAGTTACAGGGTCGACGATGTAGTGCCGAGCATCCCCACGGCGAGCGAGGAAAGCCAGGCGAGGTACGGTCACCGCAGGTCGCGCGCATGGATAGACATGGTGCCGTAGTCTGGGCGTTGCCTAGAGCACTGAGAAAGGACCGGGATTGTGGACGCGGCGAGCATGATCGGGCGGCGCATTGCTCATGCCCGCAAGCTCAGGGGCCTGACGCAAACTGGCCTGGCCGGACGTGCTCACGTGTCCAAGAGTCTCATCGCCCAGGTGGAATCGGGCCACAAGCCAGCAACGCCCTCACTGATCGCAGCCGTGTCAGGGGCACTGAGCGTGGACATCACCGACTTGACCGGTCAGCCTTACCGGGGTGACAACCCGCGCACCGACCGCATACACGCCGCCATCCCGCAGATCCGCCAAGCCCTGGTGTACTGGGACATCCCCCCGGACCTAGACGTGCCACCCCGGCCGCTGGCTACCCTGACAGCGGAGACCCAGGAAGTCACCCGCCTGCGGATGCAGGCTGGCTACACCGAACTCGGCGCACTACTGCCGGCCCTGATCAAAGAGCTAGTTGTCCACGCCCACGAAGCGTCCCGCCACGAACGCGCCCACGTGTTCCGACTGCTGGCCGACGCCTACACGGCCGTCGACTCCATGGCCTACAAGCTCGGTTACATGGACCTGTTCGCCCTCGCGGTCGAGCGGATGTCGTGGGCCGCCGGGCAGGCTGACGACCCACTCCTGCGCCCGGTGGCAGCTATCCGCCGCTCGTCAGCGTTCCTCGCGACTGGAGCTTGGGACGGGGGAACACAGTTGCTGGGACGTGCCGGACGCGAGGTCAGCGACGGCCTGCCTGAAGATCAGGCGTCCTTGAGCGTCCTGGGCACTGTCCACCTGAGGACAGCGATCATGGAAGCACGCGCGGGGCACGTCAGCCCGGCCTGGGCCAGCATGAGCAGCGCCCGCGAGGTCTCCGACCGCATCGGCCATGACACCCGGGACTACGGGCTGTTGTTCGGGCCAGCCAACGTCGCTATCCACGAGGTGGCCGTCGCGGTCGAACTCGGCGACGCTGACGAGGCCATCCGCCGTGGCGCAGACCTGACACTGCCCGCCGACACGCCGCGTGAGCGATCCAGTCACCATTACATTGACCTGTCCCGCGCGTGGCTGTGGCAGCGCAATACCGCCAAAGCCCTCGCCTGTGTCACTAAAGCAGAGCGGCTCGCCCCGCAGAGGACGCGGTACCACCCGATGGCCCGCGAAACCGTAACTGGGCTGCTCGACATCCAACGTCACGTGCCCGAGCCGCTACGCAACCTGGCCGCACGCATGAACCTGTCTTAACAGCACGTCCTCACGGTTTCACAACCGGTGAAACTTCACCGGTTCGCCCGCGCGCACCATAACCCCAAGACCACTACACCGTGGTCCCCCGTAGCAAGTCCGGGAGGGGAGCGGATGGCACGCGCGCACCGCGACACCACCAGCCAGCCAGGTGGGAACCCTGCTGACCATCCAAGTCCCCAGGGCGGCCGTGAGCAGCCGGCGCGCTGGCTTCCCAGCCGTGATGACGCTGGTTCCCCGTTCGACACGGCGGTCGCGCATCCGGCTCGCGTCTACAACGTCTGGCTGGGCGGGAAAGACCACTACGCCGCCGACCGTCACGCCGCCCATGAGGTCATGCGCCGCAGCCCGCAAGTGGTCACCGGGGCACTGGCCAACCGTCACTTCCTCGCCCGCGTGGTGCGGTTCCTGGCTGCTGAGTGCGGCATCCGCCAGTTCCTGGACATCGGCACCGGCCTGCCCGCCCCCGACAACACCCACGAAGTCGCCCAGCGGATCGCGCCGCAGTGCCGGATCGCCTACGCCGACAATGACCCGCTCGTGCTCACACACGCCCGCGCGCTGCTGACCAGCACCCCGGAGGGAACCTGCGACTACATCGACGCCGACATCCGCGACACGACCGGGATCCTGAGCCAGGCCGCCCGCACCCTGAACTTCACCCAGCCCGCCGCCGTGCTCCTGCTCGCCATCCTGCACTTCGTGCCCGACGCCCACGACCCGCCCGGCATCGTCAAGACCCTCGCCGCCGCCTTAGCCCCCGGCAGCTACATCGCGATCACCCACCTCACGGCGGACTTCGCACCTGGCACGGTGACCGCCGGCGTCGAGACCTACAACCTGCTCGTGCCCGGATCACTCACCCCGCGCACCCGCGCCCAGGTCACCGCCTTGTTCGCCGGGCTGCCGCTGATCCCGCCCGGCGTCGTGCCGCTCACCGGGTGGCACCCCGACCTCTGCGACCCGTCCCCCCCGGACTGCGACCTGTACGCCGGGGTCGCCCGCACCCCGGACGGCGCACGTGACCGCCGCGCATGAGGCTCCTGGCGGGCCGTGCGACCCGCAGGAACACACCACCGCCGCGCGCATCGAACGCGGCAACCCCCGGTGGCTGGTCATCTGGGGCACGCACAGCCGCCGCTACTTCGCCTTCCCGCGGTTCGCCGCCGAGCCGGGGACCATCGTCACCGGCCCCGGCACCGCCGAACTCCTCGACGGCATGCGACACGCCGAACTCACCGCCGCCAGCAGCGCGCAGCGGCGGCCATGATCCCCGGTTACGCCCTGACAGGCTTGCGCGATGCGCTCGCCGCGCACGGCATCACCACGACCGGGATGGCGCTGACCCGCTGGTCGCGCACGCTCTACCCTGCGCATGGCCCCGCCATCGGCTACCACCACGGCCTGTACTGGTGGCCCGCCCGCCGCCCGCACCGCACCAGGCCCCTTTACGCCATCCATGACGCCAACGACCCCCCAGGCGCCGCCCGCCGGATCGCCGCCAGCCACCAGCCAGCCACCTCAGCGGAGCACTGACCATGCCCGATACCACCCCCCAGCGGCCGCCCTCCAGCGACCCGGCAAACCCAGCCGCCAACGCCAACGCCGCGAGCCTGACCGGCCTGATGCGCGACTACGGGGCGCTGTGGAACATCACCAAGACCCCCCACGGCATCACCGCGCAGCGCCGCCCCCCGCCCGCACCCCCAGTAGTCTTCACCGCCACGACCGTGCCCGCCCTCCGCGCGCTGCTCGAACACGGCTACGACACCGGCAAGCTCGCCGCCATCATGCGCGACTTCGGCGGCTCGTGGCATGTCGAGTACCTCGACCCCGGCACCGCCTGGGTCGCCGTCACCCACGACCATGGCCTCACCCGCGTGATCGTCGCCGCCGACCTCGACACCCTCCGCAGCAACCTCAACCGCGACCCCGCCGACCCCCTCACATGATCCGCCGTGTCAAAGCCAGGTCATGGTCCCTCAGCGTCGGCGGGGAGGAGGGTGAAGCTGGGCGCGTGGAGGGGCTTCATGGCCCGGAAGTGCCGGTGGTCAAGGGTCAATACCCGGGTGGTGTTATATCGCGCCGCCAGGACCACGATGGAGGCGTCGGCCAGGCCGATCCGCTGATCTTGATAGCGCTCGGCCACGGCGGCGGCCTGCGTGACATCCTCCGGGCCGAACTCAGCCAGCGTGAAGACACCCTCGGCGACCTCTCGCAGCAGTTCCAACTCAGCCTTGACGCCCGCCCTCGTGAGGAGCATGTAATCGAGTTCGGCGAGGACAAACGGAGACACGATCGCTGGACCGATGTCGTCTTCGTAGGCCGCTCGGGCCTGCCGGTGAAAACCTGCGTCATGCCCGAGCGCGGCGAGCAGGCCGCTCGTATCGATGATGATCACTGCAAGCCGAATCCCTCGGCCAGGACCTCGTCAACCTTGAGGGCCAGATCAGGATCCCCGAAGTCGATGGTGCCCATCATGCTCGAACGTGGCCTAGGCACGAGCGACTCCAGCCAGCCCTCTAGCGCGCTGCGGATGATCCGCGCCTCGGACTCGCCCGACACGCGGGCGGCTTCCTCCAGGCGTTGCTTCAGGTCCTCAGGAAGGTACACCGTGGTCTTTACCATATGTATAGGGTACCCTATGGTGCCATACGTGGCCGCCACAGCCAAGGCCGCTCAGACGTGCCGCAGGGCCAGAGCGGGCCCGCATGCGAGCGCGAATGTTCCTTAGTAGTCATGGAATAGTCAACTCATTACCCCTCGGTTTGTTAGGTAGTCATCTGTCAAGCTGGTACCGGGCCGCGAGTGGCGCCAGCAGCAGCGGGCATGCCGGCCATGATGGGGAGCCATGGGACAACTGATCCTGCTCAGGCACGGCGAGACCGAATGGAGCCGGGACCGCCGTCACACGGGACGAACAGACATCCCGCTCACCCCCAAGGGCGAGACCGAAGCGGCTGCTCTGGCCTCTGCGGTGGCCACCCGCCTCGTGGTCGCCGTATTCACCAGCCCGGCGCAACGGGCCGCGCGCACCGCAGAACTGGCCGGGCTGTCCAGCGCCAAGCACGATCCGGACCTGCAGGAATGGGATTACGGCGGTTATGAGGGCCTGACCACCGAGGAGATCAGGTCACACCGCCCCGGGTGGTACCTGTGGCGCGACGGGGTGATCCCGGGCGACGCCGCGCATCCCGGAGAAACCGTGGAGCGGGTCGGCGCGCGGGCCGACGCCGTGCTCGCGCGGGCGCGCCCGTTCCTGGAGGAGGGGGATGTCGCGCTCGTGTCCCATGGCCACATGCTGCGCGTGGTGACCGCCCGCTGGCTGCGGCTGGTGCCAGCCGACGGCCGCCTGTTCCAGCTCGACACCGGCACCCTGAGCATGCTCGGCAGCGAGCACGGCATACTCAGCGAGCCGGTGATCACGTCCTGGAACGTGCCGCCGGGACATTAAGGGCCGGGCTCTCCTGGCCCGGGGAACGCCCCTGGCCTGGGCACGCTGCTGCCTGGGACCGCCCTGGCCTGGGCCCGCCCTGGCCTGGGAATGCTGCCGCCGCTCAGGACGCGGCGCGGAGGGGCTCTGCGGGCTGGCCGTCCCGACGGTGCGTGCGCATCCGCTGCCGGGCGGCCCGCGTGGCCGGCTGCACCAGCAACTGCCCGGCGACGCCACTGGATCCCTGGTAACAAGCCCGCAGTGCGGCCGTGGCGGTCAGGTCAGCCAGCGGGCTGGCCGGCACGCCGTACATCCGGCGCGCCCACCGCGGCAACGTGGCGAAGGCCAGGGTGGTCAGCGGCGGCGCGACCAGCTTGAGGGCCAGGAACCCGCCCGGCACCGCGGGGAGGACCGAGCGCAGCAGCGCCTTCCTGGCCTCGGGAGTCGCGCGCAGGAGCGGCCTCATCCGCACGTAGTAGGCAGCGAGTTCCGCGGCGGAGGCGGGCACGATCGCCGGGTCAAGGCCAACCACAGCGGCTCCGCGCCGCTGCTCGTCCACGAACGTGTCAATGTCACCCCGCGCCAGCGGCATCCCGCACCGCCGCGCGATGTCCGCATAGGAGGCGACCTCACCGCAATGCACCCACAGCAGCAGTTCGGGCTCGTCCAGCCGGAACCGGGTCCCGTCGGTGTCGGTCCCGGTGAGCGAGGCATGCACCTTCCGGATCCGGCGGCCGGCCCGTTCGACCTCCGCCGCGCTGCCGAACGTGCGCATACCGACGAACTCCGCGGTGCGGATGAACCTGCCCCAGGCCTCCTGCGGATCGGCGAGGGCGGTGTTCTGCCATGTGCCGCGCATCACCCGGGGATGGAGGGCATGCAGGTAGAGGGCACGGAAGCCCGCAATCCACATGATCGGCTGCCCCATGATCCGCCTGGTCACCGAATCCGGGTCGAACAGGCCATCGGCCACGGGCTCGCCCGCCACATCGCTTGCGGCCGGGACCGGTTTCGACGGCATGGGTGCCCCCTGTTCAGCGGTCACTCAGCGCGGGTTTCCTCCTCGATCCAGCTTAGGTAACTCTCCGAGCCGGCCACGATAGGCGTCGCGACTATCTCAGGCTCGTCGTAGCTGTGTCGTTCGGTAAGGAAATTGGCGAGTTCCTGGTAACCGGCGGCCGGCAATTTCAGCATGAGCAGCCACTCCTCGGCCCGCTCGATCGCGTCATCCCACCAGTACATGCTGGCCACGGGGCCGGCCACCTGAGCGCACGCCGCCAGCCTGGCCTCCACCGCGGCACGGGCGAGTTCCATCGCCTCGGCACGCGAGTCCGTCGTGGTCTGCACCTGCAGGTAGCGCTGGCCTGCGCCGGGCACCGGACCGGGCGCAGCGCTAGACGCCGCACCCGAGGTGGCACTGCCCTGACCCGCCATGGCCTGATCGTACGCCCCGCGCGGCTCGCCAGGGGTAACCCATTGCGCCGCTCGCCGGCATGTCCCGCTCAGGCACTCCAAGCGACGGACAGCCGGGCCCCAGTCGCGGCCGCTGGCCTCATCCCTCGCCGGACGGCGCGGCCGCATGCCCGCGGCCCCCGCCAAGGAAGGATTCCACGAATTCCGGGCTGGCGGACAACTCGGCAGGTGTCCCCTCCATCCGGACTTCCCCGCCGCCGAGCACGTAGGTCCGGTCCGAGATGGCCAGGACCGCCCTGGCCCGCTGCTCCACGATGAGCACAGACGCCCCGCTGGTCGCCAGCTGACGGACGTGCTCTTCCAGTAGCGACGTGGCCACCTTGGGCGCGAGGTTGGCGGTCGGCTCATCCAGCAGGAATATGCCTGGGTCGAGCATGAGCACGCGCCCCATCGCGAGCATCTTGCGCTCTCCTCCGCTGAGCTTTCCCGCGCTGCGCCCGAGCATCTCGCTGAGCCTGGGAAATACGGCCAGGACCCGTTCGACGCGCTCGGCCACCTGCCTGCGGGGCAGCAGATAGCCGCCCATCTCGAGGTTCTCCCTGACGGTCAGCGGCCCGAACACGTCGTCCACCTGAGGCACGTAGCCCACGGCCGCCCGCGCGATCTCCTCCGGAGGCTGGTTGGTGAGGTCCTTGTCACCGACCAGCACGGTGCCGGATGAGACATGCACGATCCCGACCAGGCTCTTGAGCAGGGTGCTCTTGCCCGAGCCGTTCGGGCCGACCAGGGAAACCACCTCGCCGGGAGCAACGTTCAGGGTAATGCCCCGGATCACCGGGTCGCCGCCGTATCCCGCGGTGACGCCCCGCGCGGAGAGCGGGATGCCCTGGAGGGCGAACTCAACCGACAAGGTAGGCCTCCACGACCTCGCTGCGGCCTCGCAGCTGCTCCATCGTCCCCTCGGCCAGGACGGCGCCCTCGGCCATCACCACCACAGGATCACAGAACTCGTCCATGATGGCCAGCTCGTGCTCGACCATGAGGATGGTCATCCCGTCGTTGCACAGTGCCACCAGCTCGTTGCCGATCCGCCGGGCCAGGTTCGGGTGCACGCCAGCCATCGGCTCGTCGAGCAGCAGCATGCCGGGCTCGGCCATGAGCGAGCGCATGATCTCGACCAGCCTGCGCTGGCCACCGCTGAGGTCCCCGGCGTAATGATTGGCGAACTTGTCCAGGCCGAACCGGTCGAGGATGACCGCCGCCCGGGCGATGGCCGCCGACTCGTCAGCCTTCCAGTACCGCTTTCCGAGAACCGCACCGCGGAATGAGTCACCCCGGTTCGCCGGCACCGCTGACAGCAGGTTTTCCATAACGGTAAGTCGCTTGAACTCGCTGGCCAGCTGGAACGTCCGGACCAGCCCGAGGCGGGCCCGGCGGAACGCGGGCGTCCCGGTGATGTCCTGCCCGCGGTAAACGATCCTCCCGGAGGTCGCCGGTAGCGTTCCCGCCAGCATCGCCAGCAGCGTCGACTTCCCTGCCCCATTCGGCCCGATCAGGCCGGTCAGGGTGCCATGCCGGACCGAGATGGACAC
>Ga0070706_100003570_pt1 | contig 15279 bp, 15 predicted proteins | sample KBSK5501metaG_FD_65476 | JGI IMG/M metagenome (GOLD analysis project Ga0070706, IMG submission 65476) | Corn, switchgrass and miscanthus rhizosphere microbial communities from Kellogg Biological Station, Michigan, USA - KBS K5-50-1 metaG | ecosystem: Host-associated > Plants > Roots >...
AACATCTACTTGAGGTGTAGCAGCATAGGCAAGGAGAACGCCACTAGTACCAATTGAGACGAGAGCTAATCCGGGGCGCACTACGCCGTTTCCGACAGCGCCACAGGCGTTGTCGGCTCCTCCGCCAGCGACAGGCGTTCCCGCGACCAGGCCTGTAAGTTGCTCCACTTCACCTGTAATTACACCGCAAACAGCATCAGAGGCAACAACAGGTGGCAGCAAGGACGGATCAAAACTAATTGCATTCAATACTTCCCGTGACCATAAACCATGTTTGACATCAAGCAAGCAGGTTCCAGCTGCATCTGAAATCTCCATTGCCAGCACACCTGTTAGACGGAAGCGAATGTAGTCCTTAGGCAGGATGATTGTACGCGTTTGCTCAAAAATCTCGGGTTCATTGTCCCGCACCCACAACGCTTTGGGAGCAGAAAATCCAGGCAATGCAGGATTGCTGACGTATTCGATCAAACGAGATGCACCTACCTGTGCTGTCATCCAACGGCATTGAGCTTCGCTGCGCTGATCGGCCCAGATAATACAAGGTCGCAATACCTTGTATTCCTCATCTAGCAAGACCACGCCGTGCATCTGACCTGAAAGCCCGACGCCACTTATATCACCCGGCGCAACTCCATGTTGCACACCACCAGAAAGACAGGAACGAATGGCAGTAATAGTTGCCTGCCACCACTGCTCAGGGTCCTGTTCTGCCCAACCAGGATGCGGATGCATCAGTGGGTAATCGACAAAAGCCCAGGATATTACATGCCCGTCTTCGGCGACGAAAAGGGCGGCCTTGACACCGGTCGTTCCGAGATCAATGCCCAGCAAAGCCTGCATAATCGTGCTCCTCTTATTGCTCACGTCGTGAAATAATGCGATCCGTGTATGCTTTGTCCAGACCCATCGTTTCATATACGATTCTATAACCCTCGACAGCATCAGCATGAGATCGAGCCTTTGCAAGGGCATTGCGATCGATCTTACGTGCCAGGTCGTCAATAAATTCCCACTGGAGCACTGAGCGGCGCACCGCTGCCACTTGATCCTCAGTGTACGGGTACAGGTCATACCCAATGCGCTGTCCTTTGGCACCATAGTTTACATCTTGCAGTGTCATCGCTAGTTCGAGGGTTTGCATGAAAAAGGCAGCGCCCACCATGTTATCATCATCAAACGTTCCCCAGCCGGAATTAGCATGCTGATGCCCAAGTTTCCCTTCGCTATACAGCAGTGCTGCATACTCAGCAAGGTTCTCTCCGTTCATAATTAAGTGTTGCCAATCCATATTAACGAGGAGACGTGTGATATCGACACCAAGGCGTCGAACGCGGTCTATAGTATAGAGGGTGGCAGCGATATTACGCATAAGGATATTCATAGCTGGTTCGCTATTTTTATGTTCCAGAAAGACCGTTACACCTTTGGAGGCTGCATGCGCGACTACTTCCCCCACGCCACCAACGAACCAATCCCAAGTTTGGCTATAGTCACGTTGAAAGTTGTAATTGTAACCTTCAGCGCCCGGCCAGATGATGAAATGAGCATCAAGAGAAGCGGCGAGATCTATACCACGTTTCAGTGTCTCAATGCCCTTGCGGCGGAGCGCTGGATCGGGATTGATGAACACTCCTAACTTATACGTTGCATCGGGATGTAGGCCAGCGGCGAGGCAGTAAATATCCATTGGTCCAATGGCTGCCTTAATCGCTTCTAAATTTTCTTCGTTGATCTCGCCTGGATAGTGGTATTCCAGCCCATCCATCAAGTCTGCTAATCCATCAACGACACGCCGTGTGCGCGTCACCATATCTTCGTTGATCGTCTCAGGGTGATAACCGCCCGGTACGAAACGTGTGGCGTTTGGACCAAATGCCCAGATACCAACGCTGTTTTTTACTCGAGTTCTGTCCAACTTTTGCTCCTTAGTTTTATGTGAAATAATAGAGATACATTCATTATTCTACAACTTGTAGCCAGACCTTGTTGATGATATCGCAAGCAAAATGTCCCTTTATGGCATAGGAGATCACCATGAAAATCGCTGTTGGTAGTGACGAACGTACACATCTTACTGATATGCTTGTAGAAGAACTCAATAAACGAGGTCACAAACTGATCCTCTTCGGTCCACTAGCCGAAAATGACCTTGATTTAGATTGGCCTCTGACAAGCAGTAAGGCTGCTCAGGCAGTAGCGAGCGGTAAAGCCGACGAGGGTATTGTTTGCTGCTGGACAGGCACAGGGGCTTCAATCGCCGCGAACAAAATACCCGGAATTCGCGCCGCGCTTTGCTACGATGCCGAGACTGCTCGAGGGGCACGTACCTGGAACCATGCCAATGTGCTCGCTCTGAGTCTGAGAGCAACTTCTGAACCGATCGCCAAGGAGATATTGGATGCATGGTTCGAAACTCCTTATTCTGAGGATGAGTGGAATCGGCAGCAGATCGAGCGGGTAATGCAGCTCGAGACAGGACAAGCCCTGGCTGAGTGATATACTATCTGCGAAATGGGATTTCCATCGTAACTGTAGATTAGAATGAGCAAGGAACTCCCGAAAATGCTCATTCCAATTATTGAAAATTCCATTGCAACCGCAGAGTTTTGAAAGCTGGCTCGTTATTACATACCATGCTTGAGCTAGTGCCAAAAATAAGATGCTAATGTCCTAGGACTCATAGCAAATTTACATTGACGGTGAACAAGTTCTGTGTTACTATTCCGTTAAGATGGCCGTTTCGTACATGTTCTGAATTCCAACGCGAAGTGGAGTGCAAGAGATCTGTCTCCCTCGTGCTCACGAGGAGCAAGTATCTCAACTCGCCTGTGTGTGCTGCTGGTTGCGGTCTGCTCTCCTGGATTGCTCTCTTTGCACTGAGTGTACACAAAGAAGAGAGAAAGATCACTACCGCTCGATTCTGTTTTTCTCTTACCGGCTGATTCCGGTCGAGAGCGTGGCCCTGTCCTGTGACAGGACGCAAGTCGGGAGCACAGAGCCATGAGCTATCATCGTCACTACAAGCTCAAAGATGACCGTTTTGGTCTCTTAGCACTGACTCTGCGTGAGAAGGCAGGCTTGACCCAGACTGAGGTGGCCACCGTGATGGGCGTGTCGGAGCGAACCATCCGGCACTGGGAGGGGGGAACTGCTTTCCCGAACGCATCCCACCTGAAGAAGCTCATCCCTGCGCAGGCCTCTGCTCTTTCCCCTCCACCCTTTTTGCCGCGGCGAGCCGATTGGGGGGAGGAGGTCGATGTCAGGTCGTTTTATGGGCGAGAGCCGGAACTGGCCACTCTCGAGCAGTGGGTGCTCCGCGACCGCTGTCTGCTGGTGGTTGTGCTGAGTATGGGTGGCTTCGGCAAGACGACGCTCTCGGTGCGCTTTGCCCACCAGGTGGCTCCTGACTTTGAGTTCGTCTTTTGGCGCTCGCTGCGCAATGCTCCGCCGCTTGAGGAGGTGCTCGCCGACTGCCTCCAAACGCTCTCCGAGCAGCAGTACTCCTCTCTACCTCAAAGTGTAGAGAGCAGCACGACCCTGCTGATTGACCTGCTGCAGAAACGACGCTGCCTGCTGGTGCTCGATAATGTGGACACTTTGCTGCAAGCGGGCAGCTTTGAGGGGCGCTACCACGAAGAGTATGAAGGGTATCGTCTGTTCATCCAGCGAGTGGCAGAGACACCACATCAAAGCTGCCTGCTCTTGACGAGTCGCGAAATGCCCGGCGAACTGGAATCATTGGAGGGCAGGCAGTCCCCCGTTCGTGTGCTCAAGCTCTTCGGGTTGGGACGGGTTGAGAGCCAGGGAATGCTCCAGGACAAAGAACTCTTTGGCGCACAGGAAGCCTGGGACGTCCTCGTCGGGCACTATGCGGGCAATCCGCTTGCCCTCAAGCTTTCCGCGGCAACGGTGCGCGAAGTCTTCGGGGGCAACATTGCCTCATTTTTGCGCGAGGGACCGATGATTCTGCACACGGTTCGGCAGCTTTTAGACTATCAGTTTGAGCGACTGTCGCCACTGGAACGGGACCTGATGTTCTGGCTGGCCATTGAGCGCGATCTGGTCTCGCTTGAGGAGCTGAGCAAGGATTTCCTTGGTGCTATGCCCAAGCGAGAGGTGCTAGACGCCTTGAAGTCGCTGCGTTGGCGCTGCCTGATCGAGAGAGCAGAGCAGGAAGCCATCTTTACTTTGCAGGCTGTGGTGCTGGAATATGTGAGTGAGCGGCTGGTGGAGCAGGTGTGCGACGAAATCATCCGTGGGACCCCTGTACTGCTTCTCAAGTATGCACTCATGAAAGCCCAGAGCACCGACTACATCCGCGGCAGTCAAGTTCGCATGCTCATGCAGCCTCTCCTTGAGAGGCTCCTGACCCACATGGGAGGTGAGCAGGAGCTTGAGCGGCACTTGATGCTCCTTGTGCAACAGCTTAGGGAGCAGCCTTCTGCCGCGCAGGTCTATGGTGGCGGAAACCTGTTGAATCTGCTCGCCTGTCTCAGAGGTCATATCAGGGGGCAGATTTCTCTCACCTCCTCATTCGACAAGCCTATCTCCAAGAAACGGAAGCACAAGATGCCAGCCTGGTCGAGTCTGACATCACCGATTCCCTCTTCATAAAACCAAGTGAAAGCATTGCCTCAATGGCGCTTAGTCTTGATGGGAACTATTTGGCCGTGGGCGGTTTCAGCGGACAGATCCGCCTATGGAATGTGGCTGATGGCCAACCCCTCTTGACCTTTAGAGGACACAGCAGGATGGCCTGGGCACTCGCTTTCAGCCGGGATGGCAGGATCCTGGCCAGCGGTGGTTATGATCGCAGCGTGAAACTCTGGCAAGTCGGGGGAGAGGGCAGCGGTCGCTGCATCAGAATCTTGCCGGGCCATGATAAGTGGGTGAGAGCTGTCGCCTTTAGTCCTGATGGCACGCTCCTGGTCACGAGTGGGGATGACGAGGCGGTTCGCCTCTGGGATGTTCGAGAGGGAACCTGTCTCAGAATCTTGCATGGGCATACTGGCGAGATCATGGCAGTGGCTTTTCATCCGAGCGGAAATGTGTTTGCCAACAGTGGAGAAGACGGATTGATCAACGTCTGGGACGTAAGGAGTGGTCTGAGTCTTTCGACATTACAACTGCGCTCTACCAGAGCGATGTCCATCGCATTCAGTCCTGAGGGGACCATGCTGGCCAGTGGCAGCTATGATGGAGGCATCGAGGTGTGGAAGATCGAGGGAGAGAGCGGGAATTACCGGATCAGGACGCTCCAGGGTCACCCTACCTTTGTCATTGCAGTGGCCTTTGGTCCTGGTGGCCTGTTAGCTAGTGCATCTTATGGCGAGAAAGTGAAGCTCTGGAATGTGGAGAGCGGAAAGCGTCTGAGAACGTTTCAGGGGTATAGTAGCGTGGTTCGCTCGGTCTCGTTCAATCCGGATGGGAGCCTGCTGGTTCATGGAGATGATAATGGGGTGTTGCGGGTGTGGAAGGTGGGGAAAGAAGGTCGTGGACGCTGTCTCCGTACCTTCCAAGGGCATGCGGGTCACATCTGGTCGGTCATCTGGAGCTCCGACGGAAAGACCGTTGCCAGTGGCGGAGATGATCAGAGCATCAAGCTGTGGGAGGTGAGCAGTTGGCGCTGCCTCAAGACTTTCCATGGATATACTTCTGTGATCTGGTCGCTGGCCTTCAGTCCCGATGACAGCCTGCTGGCCAGTGGCAACTTTAATCGGACGGTGAAACTCTGGGGGAGAGGGAGAGAGGATGGCGAAGACTGTCTCAAGACCTTGCATGGGCACGAAGCCATAGTCTGGTCAGTGGTCTTCAGTCCCGATGGCAGCTTGCTGGCCAGCGGGGATAATGATGGCGAGATCAAGCTGTGGGAGGTGGAGAGTGGACAGTGTCTCAAGACCCTACAGCATGGAGCCAGTCCGGTAGGAGCCCTCGTCTTCAGTACTGACAGCAACACGCTAATCAGTGGTAGCAACGATGAAAGTGTGTGTCTCTGGGAGGTGAGTAGTGGGCACTGTCTCAAGTCATTGCCGGGTCGAGGTCTTGTCAACTGGGTTCGAGCCATGGCTTTCAGCCGAGACGGAAATCTATTGGCAACGGGTAATAATGATCAAAGTGTCACGCTCTGGCAATTCGAGGAGCAAGGCCGCACGGAGTTTCTCCAGACCTATGCTAAACAAGATGTCCAGGTGTGGTCGGTGGCCTTTGGCTTCGATGGGAGTCTGCTGGCCAGCGGTGATGATGACGGCACCATCATTGTCTGGGATACCCAGACAGGAACCAGTCTGCAAACATTACATACCGATAGGCCATATGAACGGATGAATATTCGCGGTGTGAAGGGGCTGACTGAAGCGCAAAAAGTCTCTCTGAAAACTTTGGGGGCCATCGAAGAAGTGGTATAGCTCCTGTTCTGACAGTTCAAAAAGACAGTCAGGTGAACCTTCACGTTCATGACATCCCTCCCATATTTCGTGCATCACTACCCTCTCAACTAAAGTCCTTTCACTAGACAGGGTCATGTTCTCGACCGGAATCAGCCGGAAAGAGAAAAGCGGAATCGAGCGGTAGTGATCTTTCTCTCTTCTTTGTGTACACTCAGTGCAAAGAGAGCGATCCAGGAGAGCAGACCTTAACACGCACACACGAGGGCGGTTCCTGTTGCTCGCGAGAGGGGTGACGTCCTCGCACTCACCAGCTCTGTGCAATCAGAACAGTGAAGAAACAGCCTTCTTTACTGTCAATGTCACCTCTCTTTAAACAAGTCTATTGGTTGTTTTGAATATGAAGAAGGAGAACACTATGGCACGGAAACACTTACTCGCCCATTTGGCGCATGCCGAACTCATTACCACTAATCTCGAGGGATCGGTCGCCTTCTTCAGGGATGTTGTCGGGATGGACGAGGCAGGTCGTGACAGCACATCCGTCTACATGCGCTGCTGGGGTGATTACTACCACCACAGCCTGATCCTCACCCCGGGCGATAAGCCCGCCCTCGGCCATGGTGCCTGGCGCACCCACGGCCCTGAGGAATTGGAGCAGGCGGTCGCCAGCATCGAGGCCACCGGCACCAAAGGCCAGTGGCACGACGGATCGCTCGGCCATGGCCGAGCCTACCGCTTCAAGGGACCGGGCGGGCATTCCATGGAGATCTTCTGGGAGGTCGAGCGCTACCAGGCACCGCCGGAGTTGCGGTCCACCTATCCGGATCGGCCGCAGCACCACGGCTCGCGCGGCATCGCCGCGCGCCAGCTCGACCACCTGACCGTCGCGACCAAGGATGTCTTTGGCGACGCCAACTGGCACCGCGACACGCTCGGCTTCCGCTTCATGGCGTACATCGGGCTCGATCAAAACCCGAATATGATTGTCTTTGCGGTCACCACCACCAACGAAACGTCGCACGACCTCGGCCTGTCGGCTGACTTCTCCGGCGTCCCTGGGCGCATGCATCATCTCGCCTTCTGGATGGAGAACGCCGAGGCCCTGCTGCGTGCCGCCGATCTGCTGGTCGAGGCGGGCACGCAGATCGAGTTTGGCCCGGGACGGCACGGCATAGGTGAGCAGATGTACCTCTATTTCAGCGAGCCGGGCGGGCTGCGCATCGAGCTGAACAGCCTCGGGTACCGCAACTACGTGCCGGACTGGGAGCCGACGCGCTGGACCGGGGAGCAAGGGGCCAACTCTATGTACCGCAACCTTGCAATGCCCGACTCGATGCTGGAGGCTTTCCCGCCAGCGCCTGGGCCGGTGGTCGGTGAGCCCGAGCTCGCCATGTCCACCAGCATCAATCCCTGGGTTAATAAGCAGGAGCAGGGGTAGCAGTAAGCGCGAAAGGAGCGGACTATGGCCTCAGTGCAGAAGATTCTTATTGTCGGCGGCGGCATCGCAGGTATGGTGGCAGCGGTGGCGCTCCACCAGAAAGATTTTGACGTCGAGATCGTCGAGGTCAATCCGAAGTGGGATGTGTACGGCGTCGGGATCATCCAACTGGCAAACACGATGCGTGCATTGGCCACGGTGGGGTTAGCCAATCAAGTGCTGGCCGCCGGCTTCGGGATGGACAAGGTCAGTTTCTACGATCACGACGGCAACCTGATCAGCGAGATACCACAGCCGCGGCTCGCCGGCCCACACTACCCTGCTGCAAATGCGCTCACCCGTCCGCGGCTCCACAAGATTTTGCAGGACGCGGTACGCGAGGCAGGTGTGAACGTTCGGGTGGGTGTGACGGTGTCCGAACTGGTGCAAATGGACGATGCGGTTGAGGTAACCTTCACAGATTGGACCACTGGTCGATACGATCTGGTGATCGGCGCCGACGGCATTCGCTCGCTCATTCGCAGTCTGGTATTTGGCACGAGCTATCAGCCAGGCTTCGCGGGGCAGATGTGCTGGCGCTACAACGTCCCGCGGCCCCCCGAGGTAGATAACTTCCAGATGTTCCTCGGCCCGAGCGGCAACAAGGCGGGGTTCGTGCCTCTGGCACCTGACCTGATGTACATATTCCTGACCGAGACACCGCGAGAACCAGGTAACCCGTGGCCTCGGATCCGCGAGCAACAGTTGGCCGAGGTGTTCGGCGAAGAACGGTTGGCCGAAGCGTTCCGCGAGCGCCTGATGGAGTTCGGTGGGCCGGTCGCAAGGATCCGGGACAACGACATCACCGACGCTTCCAAGGTGGTATACTGGCCGTTCGAGACGATCCTGGTACCGCCACCGTGGTATCGTGGCCGTGTGGTGTTGATCGGCGACGCGGCACATGCAATGACCGCGCACATCGCCCAGGGCGCGGCGATGGCGATCGAAGACGCAGTTGTGCTGGCCGATGAGTTGGCAACCAAACCAGCGCTTCTTAAAGCGCTGGATGGCTACATGGAACGGCGCTATGAGCGCTGCAAGTCGCTCGTCGAGATCTCGATGGAGCTCTGCAGGGGGGAGATTAACAACGATCGCACAGTTGATGTCCCAGGTTTGACCGCCAGATCCATACAGATTGCTGCTGCGCCGATCTAAGCGGGTGAACATAGAGAAGTTGTAGTGAGAGTACCATTTATCTCCAATCTCTTTGCGCAAGGGTGCTTCGTGCTTTTTAGTGCACGTTGTTGGATCTTCGGTGTTGGGTGCTACGCTTGAGGACGATCAGTACCCAACACTTCAGGTAATAGTAATATAGGAGCAAATGTCTTGTCAACGTCACCCGAGGCAACGCATGGGACCGGGCAGTCAGTCACCCCGTTCAAACTGAAAGCCGATCATTGTGGGATCAGCGTCCCTGATCTCGAAGCCTCCATTGTCTGGTATTGCGACATGCTTGGCTTCTCTGTCGAGCAGCGGTTCGCCCTGGACGCGGTGCCCTTCAAAGCTGCGTTTCTGCGGCGTGGGGACTTTCGCATCGAGCTGTTTGAGGTCGCCGGTGCAGCACCCTTGCCGGAGGAGCGGCGCCATCCGAATCAGGACCTGCGCACGCACGGAACGAAGCATATTGCGTTTGTGGTGCAGGACGTCCGCGCCGTCTTTACCGAGTTGAAGCAGCGTGGCGTTGACGTCGCGATGGATGTGTTTGTCGTCGAGGGCATAGGCCCAGGCGGATTCATTCGCGATAATGCTGGCAATCTGATCGAGCTGCTGGAGAGGCAGGATCGTGTGGCATATAATGAGGGAGGGATATCATCTTGAAGCCCGCTGCACCCAATCCCCTCAAAGACTGGCAGGCGGATCGCGCCTCAATCCGCACCATCGGGCACGACCTGCAACGACCGGAGTGCATCCTCGCAGAGCGCGACGGCATGCTGTGTGCCGCCGATGGGCGTAGCGGCATCGTGCGGATTGCGCCGGATGGTTCGCAGCAACTTATCACACCCTACGTCGAGGGCCCCTCTACAGGGGCGACCTCGTTTGAGAATCGGTATGTGCAGGCACAGGGGTCGCTGCCCAACGGGCTGGCCATAGCCTCGAACGGCGATCTCATCATCGCCAACTGTGGCACAGAGAACCTTGAGTGTATGACCCGCGATGGACATGTGCATACGCTTTACACCGAGATTGACGGGCAGCCGCTTGGCAAAGCCAACTTTGTGCTGCGCGACTCCAAGAACCGCATCTGGCTCACGGTCACTACGCGCGAGACCCCGTGGACGAAGCAGCTCAACACCAGAACAGCCGACGGCTATATTGCGCTGATCGATGAGCGAGGCATTCGCATCGTGGCCGATGGGTTCTGCGGCACCAACGAGGTGCGTTTGGACGCCAATGAAGAGTGGCTCTACGTGGTCGAAAGCACCGGCTGGCGTATTTCGCGTTTGCGCGTCCAGCCCGATGGATCGCTGACCGACCGCGAGATCTATGGCCCCACGCGCCTCGACGGGTTCCCGGATGGCTTCGCGTTTGATGCGTTCGGCAATCTGTGGGTCACCCTGATCTTTACCGATCAATTAGTGGCGATCACGCCCGACGGCGAGGTGCTGATGCTGCTTGATGACAGCAACCCGGGGACGAAGGCGCGGTTGTTCGAGCAGTTCGAGGCTCACACCCTGACCCCCGAGGTCATGCAAGCGACCCACGGCACCATCGCTCCCTGGATGGCGAGCCTGACCTTTGGCGGGCCGGACTTGCAGACGGTGTACCTGGGGAGTTTGCGCGGAACAACCATTCCGTATTTCCGCAGCCCGGTCGCAGGGCTACCCATGCAGCACTGGCAATGAATGCTCTCTGCGGTGTGACCAGCAGAGGGCTCAACAAAAGCCCGCAGGTGACTGTGTACTCTGCGGATAATCAAAGAATAAGGAGGAACAACTGATGATTGTCTTGGTCGCACGCTACTACGGAAAGGCGGGGCAGGGCGATTCAATTGAAGCCGCCCTGAAGAGGATCGCGCCGCTGGTGGCCGAACATGAGCCGGGATGCAAGCTCTACCACGCCTGTCGTTCGCAGGACAAACCGGACCTATTTCTACTGTACGAGCAGTATGTGGATGAGGCCGCGCTGCTGGGCCACCGCGAGACGGCGCACTTCAAGGAGATCATCGAAGGCACCATTATGCCGCTTCTTGAGAATCGCGAGCGCGAGCTTTATACGCTGGTGGTCGGATAAAGGCCACATACTCCTTGGAAACGATTGACCATTGACGGACCATCCGTACATACAACATCGTACATCATACTTTGACAGGAGGCACAACCATGGCTATACCGTTTGCGCTCGGTAGCTTCTCCGTCGCAGGCTGCCCGCCGTTCGCCGGGGTGGTCATCGATGATCACGTTACGGCCGTCACCGCGCTCCAACTGCTCTGTGAGGACCTCGGAGTACCGTTGAGCACTCCAGAGACGGTCTTCGGGCTGCTGCAAGCCTGGGACCGCAACTTCCCAGTCCTCCAGGCCGGCGTCGACAAGCTGAAGCGTGCGGGTGAACAGTCGGTGGAGTCGCTCGAATCAGGTGCCCTCAAAATCCACGCGCCTGTGCTGTACCCACGGCAAATTTTCTGTGCTGGTGCAAACTATCGCCAGCACGTGATCGACCTCGCCGTGGCGCAAGGCCACGGAGTGGGCGACACGTTGAGCCTTGAAGAGCGTCGAGCATATGCAGAGCTCATGATGGACGAACGCATCGCTTCAGGCTCGCCGTATGTGTTTACCAAATACCGTCGGCAATTACCGGCCCGTGCGATCCGGTTGTCCTTCCAGAGGACACCGCACAGGCCGACTGGGAGCTGGAGCTAGGAGTGATCATTGGTCGGGCGGCGCGGCACGTGCCGCGCACGGAGGCGCTCAATTATGTCGCCGGCTATACCGTCGTCAACGACCTGACCTGTCGCGACAAAGTCTATCGTCCAGATCTGAAAGCGATCGGCACCGACTGGCTCGTGAGCAAATGCGCGCCCAGTTTCCTGCCGATAGGGCCATACCTGCTGCCGGCGGCCTTCGTCCCGGATCCGCAGCAACTGCACCTCATCCTCAAGCTCAACGGGGAGGTAATGCAGGACGAGGGCACATCCGACATGATTTTCGATGTAGCGCGACTGATCGAGTATATCTCCGGCCACGTCCAACTCTGGCCCGGCGACTTGATCGCCACCGGTTCGCCGAGGGGTAACGGGATGCACTACGACCGCTTCCTTCGTCCAGGCGATGTGCTGGAGGGGACCATCAGTGGGCTTGGCACGCAGCGCAACACATGCATTGCGGAAAGGATCTGAACGAATGAATATCGAGCAGGTGACCTCTTGAGCCAACTGACAGGTTGAGATACAACAAGGAGTCTTGCAATGACAACAGAGCGATTTCTGATCACAGGGGCGCTGGGCTGCATCGGCGCGTGGATTGTACGCAACCTGGTGCGCGACGGCGTCCCGGTCGTGGTCTTCGACCTCGGGAGCGATCCACGCCGCCTGAAGCTGATCATGACACCTGGTGAACTGGCGCGAGTCACGTTCGTGCATGGCGACATCACCAACCTCCATTCGCTGGAGCAGGCGCTCGACGAGCAGTCAATTACCCACATCATCCACCTGGCCGCGCTGCAGCTGCCGTTCGTCAAGGCCAACCCGCCGCTGGGTGCACAGGTCAACGTCGTGGGCACGATCAATGTCTTTGAGGCGATCGCACGGCGCAAGGCGCGGATCAACCGCGTGATCTACGCCTCATCGGCCGCGGTCTACGACGCCGACGACGCCGGAACGCCTGGCGCGATCATCCAGCACGGTGCCGCTGGCCATCCGACGTCGCTCTACGGCGTCTACAAGCAGGCCAACGAGGGCACCGCACGTGTCTACTGGCAGGACTATAAGGTCTCCAGCATCGGGCTGCGGCCCGCCACGGTGTACGGACCTGGGCGCGACCAGGGCATCACATCGGCGCCGACCAGGGCGATGTTCGCCGCCGCCGTAGGTCAGTCGTTCCACATCCCCTATGGGGGCCGTGGCGAGTTCCAGTACGCCGCCGACGTGGCGAAAACCTTCATCGCCTGCGCTCGTGCGCCGTTCGAGGGGGTCGAGATCTTCAACCTGCACGGGAGCGTGGCCCACATGCGCGAGGTCGTTGCGGCGATCGAAGTTGCTGCCCCTGAGTCGGGCGGGCAGATCACCTTCGTCGAGCCAGGTTTTCCCTCTCCCGAGGAGTTCGACGCAGGGCCGCTGGTCGAACTGATCGGCCCGCTGCCGCACACGCCACTGCCGGATGCGGTGGCCACCACGATCGCGTTGTTCCATCAGAAGGTAGCGAGCGGTGAAATGGCGGTGGATGCGATGCTGCGCTGAGAAAATCCGCGCCGTGTCCCGCTCAATCGCATCGGTCAGCCCGAGCCACTCGGATGGGAGCCGGAGACACGCACAACCTCATCCAGTACGTAGTGAATGTATGGGTTTGCGCCACTGACCTGGTATCTAGCATTCCTGGCGGAAAGGGTAGCTTTCTTTCATAGTATGTGAGGAGAGAAGAAAATCCATGATCATCGATTTTCATGCCCATTATTTAGCACGAGAACACCTGCAGATGCACGCGATGACGCCCGATGGCCGCATCGTGGGATCACGCATGCGCGGACAGGGCAAAGACGCCATCATGGAGACAAATGGTGTCCCGCTGGGAAGCGCATGTAATCCGGAGGATTTCTATGATCTTGCTGCACGTCTCGAGTTCATGTCGGCTACTGGGGTGGATGTTGAGGTTCTTTCGCCGCCTCCTTTTATGTCTTTCACTGATATAGCAGGACCAGAAGCAGCCAAACTGGTGCGGGAACAAAACGAGGCCATTGCTGAGGTGGTCCGCCAGTATCCTGCTTCGTTCCGCGGTCTTGGCATGGCTCCATTGCAAGATGCGGAGAGTGCGGTGACGGAAATTGCCTATCTCATGGATACCTTGAGGCTGGCAGGCGTGGAGATCCTCACGCAAACTGCAGGCAAGAACCTGGATTCTCCTGATCTTGACCCGGTCTGGGCAGGCGCTTGATGCGCGACATGCCGTGGTCTTCATCCATCCACTCGATGTGTTGGGGGCTGAACGACTGACACAGTATTATTTAAGAAATCTGCTGGGCAATCCAGCGGAGACCGCCGTCGCCCTGGCTGGCCTTATGTTTGGCGGCGTCTTTGAGCGCTTCCCCCATATTCGCTTCCTTGCCGCCCACGGTGGTGGCGTGGCTCCGTTCGTGATTGGACGCTGGGAACACGCCGCGCAGGTACGACCCGAACTGGCGCATCTTCCCGCCTCGCCGCTCATCCTGCTGCGCCATACGTTTGTCGACTCGCTGGTTCATGGGGCGCCGGAATTGCGCTATCTTATTGAGATTCTGGGCGCGGATCGGATTGTGTTGGGGTCCGACACGCCCTTCGACATGGGAACGCGGAAACCTGCCGACCTCTTTGGGGCGGCACTTCCCAATGAAGTGCACCAGCGCATTCTTGCTGGCCATCAGGACTTATTAGCGCCCTCATAGATGATCGACAGAACGTCTATTTGCCAGTATGACCGCTTGATAGGCCGCTAACCCCCCCCAGGTAAGTCTTCCTCACTTTAACCATCTCTCTGATGCACCTCTGCCATCGCAATGTTTGCGATGGCAGAGGCCTTTCATCGAACGAGCACAGGTCTTTTCACTCTCCCTCGGTCCACGGGTTGACGTTGAGCGGCATGACGGGAGCGGCGAGGTAGGAGTGGAACAGCCCGTCGGGGTCGTAACGCGCACGCAACTGCTCCAACCTCTCCCAGTGGTGGCTGGAGAGGAACTTTGACGGTCGCGTCGCGAGGTCGGAGTCCGCCAGGAAGAGCCCCTCGGAGATCGGGTCCAGGCGGCGCATCTGAGCCGCGAGCCATGCTCGGCACGTTTCATCATCGGTCTCGTCCTCCCAGATGACATATGCCGCGAAATAGACGTCAGCTTGCAGGGAGAGCGCCATATCTGGCAATTGTCGCTGCGGGGCCATGCCGAACCATAAAGAGAACGACTTCTCTGTAGGGAGCGTGACGAATGCGTCCCGCATGGTGGGCACCACGTCGTCCGCTCCAGCATTGGTCCATATATTGTCGACCAGGTACCGGTGCTTCTCAGGGTTCGCGCGACGCTGCTCCTCATATTCGAGCGCGAGCTATGTCGGGATCGCTACTTGGCGCACCAGCGCCTTACTGACCAGGGGGAAGGTCTCGAAAGGTGCTAGTGCCTCAACAGCCTCATCGCGCGTATCGGCGAATGCGATGCCGTGGACGACCACCACCGGACCACCCACATGCTCCACCTCAGGCGGAAGTGGGACTGTTGCGCCGAGAAGGACGACCTCTACAG
>Ga0070706_100003572_pt1 | contig 15275 bp, 2 predicted proteins | sample KBSK5501metaG_FD_65476 | JGI IMG/M metagenome (GOLD analysis project Ga0070706, IMG submission 65476) | Corn, switchgrass and miscanthus rhizosphere microbial communities from Kellogg Biological Station, Michigan, USA - KBS K5-50-1 metaG | ecosystem: Host-associated > Plants > Roots >...
GAAGGCGCTGTGGCTGAATGCTCACTCGCGGGCACAGAGCACGACGTAGTCACAACTGTGTTCTCGGTCGGGCCATAGTTGTTCACGAGTTCGAAGGGCAAGGAGGCCGGCGGGTAGTGATGAAGTTTGTCGCCTCCGGTGAGCAAAATTCTCGGACCAGACTCGCTCGGCCAATCGAGCGTCAGAATTCTTTCGCACAGTGGAGTGGGTAGAAAACAGATCGTGGTCCGGTGCGCTAACAACCAGCCCCGGAGCTGCTCGGGCGCAGCGCGTATCTCATCTTCGACCACATAAATGCTTGCTCCGGCTGCGAGGTACGGCCAGATCTCCCACACGCTGGCGTCAAAGGACATACTTGCGATTTGAGTCGCGCGGTCAGCCGGCGTGACGGCGAAAGCCTCCTGGTGCCAGAAGACGAGGTTCAACAGCGCGCCGCGCGATATCTCGACACCATTTGGCGCGCCGGTGGAGCCCGAAGTATAAATGATGTAGGCCGCGTTTTCCGGCGCTGAATTATTAACAGGATTCTCCCCGCTTTGTTCGGCAATCGTTGGATCGTCCAGACAGATTACCCTCGCTTCAGTTTCCGAAAATTGAATCGCAAGTTGCGGCTGCGTGAGCAACACCGGCGCCTGAGTGTCCGAGAGCATGAAATCCAGGCGGGCTTGCGGATATGCTGGATCGAGCGGCACATAGGCGCCTCCAGCTTTCACAATCCCAAGAAGCGCGACGAGCAACTCCAGTGAGCGTTCGGCGCAGACGCAGACCGGCACCTCCGGGCCGACGCCCAGCGTGCGCAAGTAATGGGCGAGTTGATTGGCCCGCCGATTCAGTTCGTTATACGTAAGCTGCTGACCTTTGAAGTCTGCGGCCACAGCCTCAGGCGCGCGCTCGACTTGGGCCTCGAACAGTTGATGTATACATCTCTCTTTTAAATAGTCGCGCTTGACGCCGCTTCCTTCGACCAGCAGTTGATGCCGTTCCAAGTCGGTTATTAACGGCAATTCCGAGATGCGGTTGTTAGGCCAGGCGGTAATGGCTTCGAGCAGCGTCTGGAAGTGCTCAATCATTCGCGTGATTGAGGCCTCGGCAAACAGATCCGTGCTATGGACCAAAATTCCCTGGAGCGCTCCGGCTTCTTCCCAGAGGTGGACCTCGAGATCAAATCTTGTGGTCGCGCTTATGAACTCCTGAGGCTTGACCGTCAGGCCTCGCAGATGAAGAGGTTGCATGGGAGCGTTCTGAATGGCGAACACCACCTGAAAGAACGGATTACGACTCAGATCGCGCTCCGGGTGCAGTTCTTCGACCAGCTTCTCAAATGGCAGATCTTCATGCTCATATGCGCGCAGCGCTACTTCACGCACGCGGCCGAGTAACTCTCGAAACGATGGATCGCCAGAAAGGTCCGTGCGCAGAACCAGATTATTGACGAAGAATCCAATCAGCCCTTCGATCTCGCGGCGGTTGCGGTTCGCTATGGGCGAGCCGATGACTATCTCAGTCTGGGCGGTGTAGCGATATAACAGTACGTTGAACGCCGCCAGAAGCGTCATGAACAGCGTGGCGCCTTCGCGTCGACTGAGGTTATTGAGCGCATCGCTTAACTCTTTCGATAGCGAGAACGGCCGTGTTGCGCCGCGAAAGCTCGGGACGGCAGGGCGCGGCCCGTCGGTGGGAAGTTGCAGCTCTGGCAAACGGCCGTTGAGCTCTTCCTTCCAGTATGAAAGGTGGTTCTCAAGCACGTCGCCCTGCAGCCGTCCGCGCTGCCAGTGGGCAAAGTCAGCATACTGTAGCGCGAGTTCAGGCAGTGGTGACGGCTTTCCGGCCGAGTAAGCTTCGTACAGCTCAGTCAGCTCCCGGACCACTACCCCGATTGACCAGGCGTCGCTAACAATGTGGTGCATGGTAAACAACAGCATGTGCTCCGTCGCGTTCAGCCGAACGAGCCCCGCGCGCAGCAATGGGCCATGCTCCAGATCGAATGGGCGCTGCGCCTCTTCGGTGGCAAGCCGCACCGCCTCTGCCTCGCGCTTGCTCTCGGCTAGCTCATGAAGATCGACAACCGACAAGGTTAACGTCAGAGCCTGCGCGATGACCTGCACGGGGCGCCCATCGACAGCCTGAAAGCTGGCTCGCAAGGCCTCGTGACGCCGTATGATTTCGTTCAGGCTTCGTTCCAGAACCGGAATGTTAAGCCGGCCTCTGAGGCGAAGGGCCGAAGCGATGTTGTAAGCCGGATTGCCAGGCGCTAACTGCTCGACGAACCAGAGCCGCTGTTGTGCGAAAGAAAGTGGAGCGACGCCTGGCTGTGGACGGCGCGTAATCGTCACAGCTTCCACAGCCGGTGAGCGTTTTCCTCGCAAGAGCTCTTCGAGTAGAGCCTGCTTTGCCGGCGACAGTTTGGAGCGCCGATAGGCTAAATCACTGCTCGACATCGGTCGATCCTCAATTCCTGTTCAACAGCCGCTCGGCGTCTTCATCGCTAATCTCTTCGATCTTCTCGATCAGAGTTTGTTCGATGACTAATGCTAGTCCGGCGATTGTAGGGTTATCGAAGAGACTGCGCAGCGGCATCTCGACCTGAAACGCCTCGCGCACTCGTGATACAAGTTGCGTTGCCAGCAGCGAATGGCCGCCTGACTCGAAAAAGTTGTCGTGCACTCCTACTCGTTCAAGATGCAAAACGTTTCGCCAAGCGTCGGCGAGTATTTCCTCAACGGAAGTTCGAGGAGCGATAATCTCTTTGTTCGACAGGTATGCGTTATCCTTGATAGTGCGAAGCGCGCGGCGGTCTGGCTTTCCATTTTGCGTCAGCGGCAGCGACTCGAGCATGACGAAGGCAGAAGGAAGCATGTAGGCTGGCAGGTTTTGACTTAAGAAGCCTTTGAGCTCATCACTCGAGAGCAGCGCGCCGCTCACGGGTCGTAAGGGCCGAATGTGCGCCCCTTCTTCCTGGTCTCTGATGAGACTCCTGCTTTCTGATCTTCGAACTGCGTAAATGTAACAGAGCTGAGTGTTCTCTAGCAGAACATCCTGCTCGACGGCCAATTTGTAACCGTGCCGTTCAAGCATACCGATGATCGTTTGCAGATTCTCTTGAACATCGACCTCGAGAACGACCTGGCCGATCTTTTCCCAGTCGTCATTCCTGATCCCCCGAAGGACGTCGAGCTCGCTCTTCTCTGCGTTTATCTTGAGCAGGTCTATCCGTTCTAGATTCTCTTTTTCGATGATAGTGGAGAGAGTTGTAAGCTCCACCGGAAAGGTCCGAGCTGAAAACCGTCCTCGCAAGATGTCGTCTGCTTCTTCGCTGAGCTGGTCCGCGCCGGCAAGTCCCAGTCTCTGCTGATTGGCAAGGAATGTCTTAACGACTTGCTTCTCGCTCTCGGGATCAGCATGCAGGCCCGATAGTAATGAGAATCCAGGGAAGAAACTGAATGGAGCCGTCGACTTGTTAGCTGATAATCCGTAATTAAATAGCTTGATCGTCGGTCCGATGAGGGAGGCGTTTGCCTGCAATATTTCAAAGACAAACGGGTTCGGCTCGAATGCGTAAACCGTCGGATCCTGGCAGAGCTGCCTTACGAATAGCGTAAACAGACCTATGTTGGCCCCTACGTCGAAGACGCAATCTCCGTCAGATAGTGTGATCCCGTGCTTCAGGTAAGCCTGAAGCTCGAAGATCTCTCTGTACATATAGTCCGTCTCATTCTTGTTCAGCTGCGCCACCGCCAGATTGTTAGGCAGCTTGTAACGCGGTCGGCCGCCAATTGCAGGCGCTCGTTCCCGAGTTGGGACGACATAAGCAATCAACTTTCTGTCGCCAGCCATTCCGTCGTCTGCTTCATCGTCAAGAACGACGGCCTCACGAACGTCCGGATGGTCTCGGAGTGCGGCCTCAATCTCGGCCAATTCCACGCGGAAGCCGCGGACCTTTACTTGACCATCGCGGCGACCGAGAAACTCGATGTTGCCGTCTTCCAGGTAGCGCGCAACGTCGCCTGTTCTGAACAGCCGCGAGCCTGGCCTGCCGCTGAAAGGATCGGGGACGAATCTCTCGCCCGTCAGCGCGGGATGGTTGAAATACCCGCGCGCGAGGCCGGCGCCGCCAATGCAGAGTTCACCAGGCGTGCTGATGGGTGCCGGCTGCAGATGTTCGTCTAATATATAGACCTGAGTGTTCGCAAGAGGCCGGCCAAGTGGAATCGTTGCGGATAAAGAGTCGAGTCTGTCGCTCTTCAGCTCGTAAGTAAGGACGCCAACGGTCGTCTCTGTCGGGCCATAGTGGTTAAAGATTCTGCGGGTGGGCGCTAATGCTCGAAGCTCTTTCACCCATTCCTTCCGGGAGGCTTCTCCGCCAAGGACAAGCGTCTGCCGAGGCATGATTCGCTCCGGATGCGAAGAGGTTAGGAGCGCGGCGAAATGTGATGGAACAGTCTTGAGGAAGTCAATCCCATGCCTAGCAAAGTAATCTGCCAGGGCATCAGGATCCGCAGCGCGTTCCTGGGAGATTACATGGAGACAGGAGCCGGTGCAGAGGGCAGGGAAGATGGAGGTATTGCCTAAATCCGCTGCGATGGTCGAGACTGTTGCCAGGTTCGCGCCCGGTGAAATCTCAAAGCGATCAAGAATTCCGTAGAGGTAATTCAAAACCTGCTTGTGTTCGACGGCCACGGCTTTCGGGCGACCGGTCGTTCCTGAAGTGTAGATGAGGTATGCGAGATTATCTGCCGTCACGCCGCTGACAGGATTCAGCTCGCTCTGGTTGCTGAGCGCGTCGCCGCCGACGTCCAGACGGATAACAGGGATGTCGCATACTGGCAGGCTGTCGACGAAGTGCTTCTGTGTGAGCAATGCGGCTGCACCGGAGTCGTCAAGCATGAATGAAAGCCGCTCATGCGGGAAGCTCGGGTCCAGCGGCACGTATGCTCCACCAGCTTTCAAAATTCCGAGCAGCCCGACGATCATCTCTACCGATCGATCTGCGCAGAGTGCTACTCTCACCTCTGGCGCGACTCCGATAGAACGCAGATGATGCGCGAGTTGATTGGCTCGCCTGTTCAGATCTCTGTAGGTTAGCTGCTCGTTTTCAAAGCGGACCGCAATCGCGTCGGGCTTCAGCTTGACCTGCGCTTCGAACAACTGATGCAGGCACGCGTTCTTTGAATAATCTTTCTCCGTCTGATTCCATTCGACGAGAAGTTTTCGGCGTTGGTGTTCAGGGAGCAGGCAATGACACTCGTAAGGCGCGTCTGGATAACGCGCCATTCCCTCGAGAATTCCCGCGTAATAGCTACCGATCGTTTCAACAGCGTCGTCGCTCAGTTCATTGGCGTCGTAGTTAAGCGTGAGTCCGACCTGAGAGGTTGAGAGATCCAGGTCGAAGTTGGCCGCAAACGTCAGGTTTGTCTGTTCGAAACCAGCAGCACCGAGGACCTTTAAGTAATCCAGATTTTGCAGGCCGTGGTAGACATGAAAGTGGACGAAGTTAAAAGCGGTCTCAAAGAGCGGCGATCCACTTGCAACATCATTCTGGATTTGGGCCAGCGGGTATCGACGGAATGGGGTTAACTCTTGTTCAACCCGGAACGCTTGCCGCGCTAACTGAATCCAGGTGCCTCCGTCCAAACTCAGCCGAAACGGCAGAGTGTTAAGGAAGAGCCCGAGAACTTTTTCCCCGCCCGCGGTTTCCGGACGGCCATGAGATACCAAGCCCGTCAACACATCCGCTTGTCCGCTGAACAGGCTCATTGCTCTCATGTGCGCAGCCAGAAGCACGCTCTTGATCGGAACTGCTGCCGTTCGCGCGATTCGTTTCAGGCCCTGCGAAACATCTGAGGAGATGTCGACGTGGAGGACGCCGAGTCGTGGCGTGTTCGCATCCTCGCGCGCGGCCGCCGAGCGCGGGAGTTTGGTGATTCTGATGTCGCTGAGCTTCTCAGCCCAGTAACACTTCGCCTCCTCTGAGGCCACCGCTTCTCGTTCCGCTGCCACAAAGTCTCTGAACGAGACTTCCGGTGCAGGCTCGATCGCGCCCACTCGTTGACCGCGCAGAGCAAAATAGCGCCGGAACAATTCCGTCAACATCATTGCCACGCTCCAGCCATCGAGGATGGAGTGATGGAAGCTCAGCGTGAACTGAAACGCCTCATCGCTGCGGCGATGAACGTAAAAGCGCAAAAGTGGCGGACGACTCCAATCAAATCCCCGCTTTTTTTCCTCCTCCACCCACGCTGCCACTCTTTCATCCTGCTCAGACGAAGGAAGGTGGCTTATGTCATCGATCTGCAACGAAGAGTTTGCTGTGCGATGAATTAGTTGCAGCGGCTCGTTGAAACCTGCCAGATTGAACGACATGCGCAGCACAGCATGACGAGCGACAAGCTGCCCGATCGCATCTTGCAAGTGATTTGCATCGAAGCGCGCTTGCAGATGAAAGCTGAAAATGTCGTGATAAACAGCCGCCTCAGAGTTCAGCTCGCTGTGAAACAGCATGCCGGCTTGGAGCATCGTAAGCGGATACGCATCTTCCGCGTCTTCGGGCAGACGACGGCGATCCTCTTCCGAGATAAGATCGAATGTTTTAGTCTGGGGCGCCGGCGAACAAACGTGTTCTGAAGCCTCAAGTTGCAGCGCCAGCTCAGCGATCGTTTGATATTGAAAGAGATACTGAACGGGAAAGGTCACGCCCATTTTCTGCGCTTGAGCGCTTACCTGAATGCTTCGAATAGAGTCTCCGCCCAACTCGAAGAAATTGTCGTGCACACCCACATGGTCGACCCCCAGAACCTGCGACCAGATTCCGCCTAACATCTCCTCGAGCGGATCGCGCGGCGCCTGGAATTCTTCATCAAGCGCCGGCCGCTCATGACCGAGCGCAGGAAAAGCGCGCCGGTTTACCTTGCCGCTGGGAGTTAGCGGCCACGCCTCTAAAAGGACGAAGGCCGCTGGAACCATGTGCTCCGGGAGCTTCCCCTTGAGGTAATTTCTTACATCACTGATTGTGAGAGCGCTCTCTTCTGCAGGGACGATGTAGGCAACGAGCCGCCGTTCGTCCGACCCGTCTTCTCGCGCAAGAACGATCGCGTCTCGAACGGCTGGATGCTGGACTAACTTGTTCTCGACCTCGCCCGGTTCGATGCGGAACCCGCGAATCTTCACTTGGTGATCAATCCGTCCGGCGTACTCGATGTCTCCATCCGGTAGATAGCGAGCGAGATCGCCAGTTCGGTAAAGTCGCGCGCCGGGTTCAGGACTGAACGGATTCGGGATGAAACGTTCGGCCGTCAATTCAGGCCGATTGAGGTAGCCCGCAGATAAGCCAGCGCCGCCGACGTATATCTCACCGTGAACACCGACCGGGACCGGATACAGGTGTTCGTCGAGCAGATAGATTTCAAGATCCGGAATCGGGCGGCCGATCACGCTGCGTCGTTTTCCCTTCAGGTCATTGATCGACAATGGGCGATACGTGACGTGCACCGTGGTTTCGGTGATGCCGTACATGTTGACCAACAACGGGCGTCGATCTCCATGACGGTCGAACCACGGAGCCAGGCTTTGGAGTTCAAGCGCCTCGCCACCGAAGATGACGAGCCGCAGGGCCAATTCATCTGGGACAGAGGAGGACCGATCAACCTCAATCAATTGACGAAAAGCCGAAGGCGTCTGGTTAAGAACCGTGACCTGCTCACGATGCAACAGATCGTAGAAAGTATCAGGCGAACGGCTGATCGACCGTGGTACTACTACTAACCGGCCACCGTAAAGCAGGGCGCCCCAAAGTTCCCAAACGGAAAAGTCGAAGGCATATGAATGAAAGAGCGTCCAGACATCTCGCTCATCAAAGTTGAACCACTCCTGAGTAGCGTTGAACAGACGAGCAACATTGGCGTGGCTAACCAGAACACCCTTCGGTTTGCCGGTTGATCCCGAGGTGTAGATGACATAAGCGACATTATCAGGCTGGACGCGCGTTTCCGGATTCGCTCCGCTCTGCGATGCGATGAGTTCCGAGTCTGCGTCTCGGCAAACCACTTGCGCCTGATGTTGTGGCAAGCGATCGAGAAATGATTGCTCGGTTAGGACTAACGGAACCTGCGCATCGTTCAGCATGAAAGCCAGGCTCTCTTGCGGATAGGCTGGATCCAGCGGCACATATGCTCCTCCAGCCTTCAGAATTGCAAGGATTGCGACCACCATCTCGACGGATCGGTCCATTAAAATGGCGACGCGGATCTGTGGTCCAACGCCGAGACCTCGCAGGTGATGCGCGAGTTGATTGGCTCGTCGGTTCAGTTCCGCATAAGTCAATCGCTCGTCGTCAAGGCTAACAGCAATGTTATCCGGCGTCCGCCTGACCTGCGCCTCAAATAGTTCATGAATACATTGGTGGTTCGGGTATTCACCGCGGGCGCTGCCCCAATCCGCCAGCAGCCGATGACGCTCCGATTCGCTGATGAGCGGCAGTTCCCAGATGCGCCGATCCGGATTGGCTACGATGCCCTCGACCAATGTCGTCAGATGTTCGACCATCCGCGCGATCGTCGCAGGCTCGAACAGATCCAACGGATACTCGAAAAATCCTCGTAGACTCTCCGTGCCTTCGGTCAGACCGAGTGTTAGATCAAACCGCGCCGACCCGCTATCGAGCTCCAACGGCCGTGCCTTAAGGCCTGCAATTCCCATGTCCGGTGATTCGGGAAAATCGACGAAGACGAACGCCACCTGAAATATTGGATTGCGGCTCGTGTCTGGTGGCGGTCTCAACTCGTCGACCAGTTTTCCGAATGGCACGTCCTGATGAGCATATGCGCCGGCGGCGACGTCGCGCACGCGCCGGAGCAGTTCACGGAAAGTTGGCTCGCCGGCGAAGTTTGTGCGCAGCACCAGCATGTTGAGGAAATATCCGATGAGGTTCTCGGTCTCCGAGCGATTCCGATTAGCGATGGGCGAGCCGACAAGAATGTCTTCCTGATCGGTGTAGCGGTAGAGCAGCGTCTGAAAAACAGCCAACAGGGTCATGAACATCGTCACGCCTTCCTGTTGTGTGAGGTTTTTGAGCGCCCTGGCCAATTCGTTAGGCAAGGCAAAGTGATGTTTGGCTCCGGTGAAGTTGTGAACCGCCGGTCGCGAGTGATCAATCGGCAACTCCAGAACGAAGGGCGCGCCGGAAAGCTGTTCTTTCCAGTAAGCGAGCTGGCTGCTGTAGCCATCGCTCGACAGCCATTCTCGCTGCCAGATAGCATAGTCGGCAAACTGGATCGGAAGGTCTGGCAAATACGCGGGTTTGCCCTCAGCAAACGACTTGTAGAACACCGCCAGCTCTTGCTCGAAGACATCAAACGACACGCGGTCCGTGACCGTGTGATGAAGCGAGACCGGCAGGATGTGGTCCTCATTTGCCAGCCGCAGCAAACTGAATCGCAGGAGCGGTCCGCGAGCGAGATCGAACGGCTGGCGAATGCATTCGGTGGCGAGCCGTAGTGCTTCTGCTTCTCGCCCGGCCTCCGGTACTTCGCGCAGGTCTATAACCGGCAAGGTGATGCGCAACTCCGGAGCGATCACCTGAGCGGGATGTCCCTCAACCGTGGCAAAGGTTGTCCGCAGAATTTCGTGCCTCTTTATGATCTCGTTAAGGCTTTGCTCCATCCAACCCGCCTGGAGCGGGCCTTTCAGGCGAATGGCGGTGTAGACGTTGTAGGCACTGCTACCAGGGTCCATCTGGTCGATCACCCACAGCCGCTCCTGATCGATGGACAGCGGACAGAAGTTGTACTCTTTTCTGCGGGCGATCGGCACCGTCTGCAGTGCGTCAAGGCCCCGCTTCTTCAGCTGCGCTTCAAACAGCTCACGCCGCTCCGGAGAAAGAGCGGAAATACGTTCCGCCACAGTGCTCATTGCCGTGTTCTTTGATGTTCTTTTGTTGAGTCATCCTGCGTCTGCGCGCCTGCCCGTGGACGATACTGTTCTCGAAGTTCGTTGAGGTAATGCAGACTTCCCAAAACAGAATCGACATCGACACCAAAATCGATGAGACAAGCAACCTCGTTCGCTCCAACTTCGATCAAGCGCTCGATCAACTCCGCGCATTTGTTAGGCGTACCGAGCAGAGTGCTTGTTTCAAAGTAATGCTCGAACGCCCTTGTCGTGAGCGCGTCCAGATCGTTTTCCGTTAGGCTGCCAACATCGGCATTTGTATTCTTGAACTGCTTGATGTAGCCGCGGAGATAGTTGCGTAGCGGCGCCTTCACGGTCTCCTTCACCGCCGCGTTGTCGTTTCCGACAAACGTGTGGAGCATCAATGTAACCTGTCCTGCCTGGCTATCATGGCCATGTTTCGTTAGAGACGCACGATAAAGCGCGATCTGCTGCGCAAGATCTTCGAAGGAGTACCCTGCCAGGGTGGCAAGTACATTAGCGCCAATCTCGGCCGCTCGCTCCCATGTCTCCGGATTGCCCGCGCTCGTGATCCAAATCGGCAGCCTCGGCTGCACTGGCTTTGGAAACGTCCTCAGTTCGACTTCACGCCCGGCAACGCCGTGAAACTTGACTGTCTCTCCCGCCCAAAGCTTCTGAATATCCTCAATGTAGCGGTACATGACCGCCTTCCGGTCATCATAGTTCTCGGGAAAAAACACGAAATCGTCGCGGTGCCAGCCTGACGCGAACGAGATACCGACGCGGCCTTTCGATAGATTGTCGACCACAGCCCACTCCTCCACCACGCGAATGGGATTATGGAGCGGCAGCGCGACACTGCCTGCACGTATCTTCACCCGCTCGGTGATCACCGCCAGTGCGGCACTGAGCACGGACGGGTTCGGATAAAGCCCACCGAAATCCTGAAAGTGGCGCTCGGGTGTCCACACCGCCGAGAAGCCATTCGCATCAGCAAACTTCGCGCTTTCCAACAAGAGCCGATATTTGTCTGTCGTCTGTTTTGACCCGTCCGCGGAGAAGAAGTAGAGACTGAATTCAGTTCCTTTACTGACGCTTCTTCTCTTCCAATCCTGAGGAGCGCCGTCCCTTTCAAAGTGCCTAACGACGTCGCCTTCCGCATCGCTCCGAGTAGCGCCGACTGTGTTCGGTGAAGAATGATTCGACTGAAGCGGAGGGAACATTCCTTTCTCCTTCAGACGCAGCGCAAGGAGTTCACGCTGCTGCGGAGTAAGAGAAGCGATCCTTTTCGATTGATCGTCCATTTGCGCTCTCGTCGGCTGACTTTGGTCGTTAACCGAGTCGGGCCTGCACCTCCTCTGGCGAGAGATTCTCGATGTCATCAAGTAGCCGGCTCATTTCAGAAAACTGCCTTTGCTCTTCCTGGCTTGCGGCGACGGCCCTGGCCAGTTCGGTCACAGTCGGCGATTCGAAGAGTTTGCTCATCGGTAACTCGATCTGAAATGCTTTGCGCAGACGCGACACCAGTTGAATAGCGAGCAACGAGTTGCCGCCCAGATCGAAGAAGTTGTCGTGAATGCCTACCTGTTTGATTCCGAAAAGATCCTGCCAAAACTCCGTAATGGTCTGCTCGACTCGATTGCCCGGCGGCACGTAGGCTGCGCCTGATTCGGGCCTGGAATGCGCGGGCGCCAAGCGGCGAGATTTCTCCAGTTCTTCGAGCAAACTTGAAGCACTGAAAGCGTTCTGCTGGTCAAGCAACGCCTGGAAATCCTGGGTTGAGACCACAACCTGCGGAAGCGGATTTGAGAGAATACGTCGAATGGCATCCACGCCCTCCTGAACCGTTATGCCGTACATCTCCTGCGCCTGCTTGAGCTGCGCTGGCATTTCTGCCGAGCCTGACAAAGGTTGTTGCCAATTCTCCCACTGCGACGTGCCCCAGTTGATGACAATCGTGTTGGGTGGTGCATCATCGCTGCGCGCGAACGCGTCCAGGAAGGCGTTGGCCGCGCAGTAGTCTACCTGGCCGAACACACCTGTGATTGATAGAGTCGAAGAGAACAGGACAAAAAAGTCCAGCGCTTCGTCCTTGAAGAGCGAGTTGAGAACAAGCGCTCCCTTGATTTTCTGGTCGAGAACACTCGCAGCCGCTTCCGGTGTCTTTAACTGGATCATGCCGCCGCCGGTTACCGACGCTGAGTGAATGATGCCGTTGATTTGACCGAAACGTTTTCTGATTTCGTTGATCGCACGCTCCATCTTTTCGCGATCTGTAAGTTCGGCGCGAGCGATGACGACCTCTGCGCCCGACTTCTCTATTGCCATTATCTTGCTTAGCGTGTCGCTCAGTTCGTCCTGATCGTGATTTGACTCAACCCATGTGTCCCAGTCATTGCGCTGCGGAAAATTCGAAGGGGCGATGAGTAAGAGTCGGCCGCGCACCGTTTGCGCCAGGTGCTCGGCCAGAGCCAGGCTAAAATCGTCCAGCCCGGTAATGATGTACACGCCACGTTCACGTAATCGCGGTACCGGCGAGTCATCCAGTCGAACAGGCTCGAAGAGTTGGGTCCAGCGATGATTTCGCCGATAGGCTACGACAGGGTCGGGCGCGTCTTGCGCTATCTCTCTAATCAGCCGCGAAACCAGCCTCTGTTCGGACGCCGATCCCGATTGAGGAGTCACGATGTCGATGCTGCGGCAGGTGATATTTGGATACTCTTGTGCAATCACCTTGCACGGACCGAGCACGGTTGCTCTCTCCGGGCGCAGCGCCTCCTCACCAGTCACTTCATGCAGCCCACTTGATACGCTCACGATGCGAACGGAATCGTCTGTGCGTTGCTCGCCCAGAGCCTGAGCGAGAAAGATCAAACTAAAGAAGCCGGAGTATTGAGACTCTTCAAATGAATCAGCACTTACAGGGGAATCATCATTTCGAGCAACGGTCCACAAATGCGCAATCAGTTGCGGACTTTCATGCGCGGAACGCAATGCTTCCAGCAACAGGTTGTAATCGCCACGTCGCCGGGGATTGATCGTGTAGGTTCGATCGCGCAGCCTGGCGAACTGATCTCCGGCAACCACGGTCACAACATGGTGACCGGTCTGTTCAAGTTGTTTCACCAATTGAGCGCCCAGATCCCCCTCACCGGCAAAGACCAACCAGCGACTGTTGTCGCCAGCGTTCTTCTTGTCCGTGAGAACTTCAGGCGGAGCGGATCGCTTCCACGAATGCGTGTAGAACCACTCGGCCACGCCGCTCTTCTTTGTTAGGGCCCGCTGCCCGAGGCCTGTCTCGTTAGGCTGTGTTCGCGGTTCAATCCAGTAACGCTCGCGCTCAAAAGGATATGTCGGCAAGGGAACTCGTCGGAGACGCTCACCTTCGTGGAAGCTGAACCAATCAATCTCCACTCCGGCCAGCCACAATCGGCCGAGCGTGTTCAGCAGGAAGTCGGTATCGGACTGCTGCTGCTGCGGATGCCGTAACGAAGCGAGCACCACGCGTTGCGCGGCGGCAGGCTGCTGCCGTACCAACGTGGTCAAAGTATGGCCCGGACCAACCTCCAGAAAGATCCGGTCGGGGTCCTTCAGCAACTCGGCGATACCTTCGGAAAAGCGGACGGTTTGTCGCAAATGTCTGGCCCAGTAGTTCGGGTCGGTGGCTTCGTCGGCCGTTATCCAGGTTCCTGAGACGTTTGATATATAAGGAATCTGTGGCGGCTTCAGTTCTATCTTTCGCACCTCCTCCGTAAACGCGGCCAGAATCGGTTCCATCATCTCGGAATGAAAAGCATGAGAGGCGTGCAGGCGTCGACAGTTCAAGCCTCTGTCAGCGACTTCGCGTTCGAACTCCTCCGCGGCCTCAGGTTGTCCGGAAACTACACAAAGCGAAGGCGAGTTGATCGCAGCCGCCGAGAGCTTGCGATTCAGTAGAGGACGTAGATCACTCTCCGAGAGCGGAACGGCAACCATTGCGCCGCCTCTGAGCTGCTGCATCAACTTGCCTCGGGCAGCAATGAGGGACAAACCATCTTCCAGCGAGAACACTCCCGCGAGACACGCAGCAACATATTCCCCTATGCTGTGCCCGATCATCGCCTGCGGATACACGCCCCACTTCATCCATAGCCTGGCGAGGGCGTACTCAACCGAGAACAGCGCTGCTTGTGTGATCAGAGTCTGGTCGAGTTGTCGCGAGGCCTCTTCGGATTGCTGTTCATCAGGGTAAAGTACGCGGCGCAGATCGACTCCGAGGTGAGGCTCGAGAAGCTGGGAACAGAGGTCAATCTCATCGCGGAAAGCGGGTTCAGCCGCATACAGCTCTGCTCCCATATTCAGGTACTGCGCGCCCTGCCCTGAAAACATAAAGACGATGGGTCGCGACCGTTGCTCTTGGCAGCTTGTGAAGACTTGTTTCGGGTCAAGCGCTTCAAGGACAGTGACCGCGTCCTCGGTCCCACGGCATACAAGCGCCCGTCGATGCTGGAAAACTCGCCGGCCGACCTGAAGTGTGTACGCAACATCTCCGAGATCCACTTCCGGATGCACTCTTAAGTAAGCTGAAAGGTTCGCGGTGGCTGTTTCCAGAGCCGAGCTTGTCTTGGCTGAAATGATCAGCAGATGCCGCGGTCGAGATCCCTTTGAAGCAGAGGCGGGCGGAGCTTCCTCAAGGACGACATGTGCGTTTGTGCCGCCGATGCCAAAGGAACTGACTCCGGCTCGACGACGAGAGCCCTCACTCCTCCATTCGGAAAGCTTTGCGTTCACATAGAACGGGCTGCTTGCGAAATCAATCCGCGGATTGGGCTGCTCGTAGTGCAGACTCGGCGGAAGCCGCCTGTGCTTCAGCGCCAGAATAGTTTTGATCAAGCTCGCCACGCCCGCTGCTGCGTCCAGGTGTCCTATGTTCGTTTTCACGGAACCGATGGCGCAGAAGCTCCTCTTGGCGGTGCGCGCGCGAAACGCTTGCGTCAGGGCCGCAACTTCAATCGGATCGCCCAAGGCTGTTCCGGTCCCATGAGTCTCTAGGTAGGTAATGCTTTCTGGCTCGGCCATGGCCATCTCAAGCGCCTCGGCAATCACCGCCGCCTGTCCGTCGATGCTTGGCGCTGTGTAACCAACTTTTAGAGAACCGTCATTGTTGATGGCTGAGCCTTTGATGACCGCATGAACGCAGTCTCGGGCATTCAGCGCGTCGGCAAGCCGCTTCAACACAACTACACCGACGCCCTCACCGGCAACGGTTCCCTGGGCATTGGCGTCGAAGGCGCGGCAGCGTCCGTCGGGGGAGTTGATGCCGCCCTCTTCATACAGGTAACCGGACCTTGAGGGCACGCGGATTGAAACTCCACCGGCCAGAGCGATGTCGG
>Ga0070706_100003575_pt1 | contig 15269 bp, 8 predicted proteins | sample KBSK5501metaG_FD_65476 | JGI IMG/M metagenome (GOLD analysis project Ga0070706, IMG submission 65476) | Corn, switchgrass and miscanthus rhizosphere microbial communities from Kellogg Biological Station, Michigan, USA - KBS K5-50-1 metaG | ecosystem: Host-associated > Plants > Roots >...
CCAAAGATGAGTGAGGGTGGCACACCTTTTTGGGCCAACTTCTCCTGGAACGACATTCCGAGATAGTCGTAGCCCATTTCTGAGGGCATCGTCGCCGCAAAGACCTCTTCCAGGGCATTCATCGCTTGGGCAGAGGTAAAGCCGGTCGCCGGCGTTGCGTTGATCTGGGCGCAACTGTAAAGATTGTAGCGCATCGTGAATTCCGGTCCGGTTCGGCGGTCGAGCCGAGTGAGGCCGCTCAACGGAACCATTTGCTGACTACTGTTGCGGACGTAGAACTGTCCCAGGTTTTCGAGATTAGTGCGGTACTCGCCTTCCGCCTGAACATAGACCTGCCACTCTCGGCCGAACCGGTTGAAGTAGTTAATAAACGATCCACCCATAAACGTTTGAATCGTCTGATAGACGTCACTGATGGCGACTTCCTGTTTCAGAGCGCGCTCGAGGTCAACGTCGATGTAGACCTGCGGCACGTTCGGCTGGAACGTTGTATTGAATTGCGCCAGCTCAGGGCGTTTGCGGGCGGCGTTCAAAAATGCAGAGACGTTGTTCGATAGAACGTCGGGATCACCACCGGAGCGATCTTCCAAAACAAAGGTAACATCGCCCGACGTACCCGTTCCGGGAATCGCCGGTGGAGAAAAGGCAAAGGCGATGCCCTGGGGCATTTGAACCAGGAGACGGTTTAGGCGTGCCTTGATTTCCGGATAGAGTTCGCTCGTTTGCTTGCGATCTGCCCAAGGCTTGAGGGTGACAAAAAAAAATCCGGTGTAGGTGCTTTGTACTCCACTCAAGAGACTGGAACCTATGGTGGTCGTCACGTATTGAACACCTGGACTATCAGCGAGCGTCGCTTCAATTTTGCGACATACCTCGTCGGTGCGTTGCAAGGAAGCGGCGTTAGGCAACTGCAAATTGACGTAGAAAAATCCTTGATCCTCGTCCGGAAGAAAACCGGTCGGAACTTTCTTCCCTAATAGGAACGCGGCAGCGCCGAACCCAAGCAACACAATCACGGCGATTCCGGCCCGGCGAATAAAGAAACCGGAAACCCGGACGTACTGGTGAGTGGCCTGTTCGAACAGATTGTTGAACCAATCAAAGAACCGTCCGAGCAATCCGCGGTTTTCCGGACGAGGTTTCAAAAGCAAGGCGCATAAAGCAGGACTGAGCGTGAGTGCATTAAAGGCCGAAATCAAAACCGAAATCGCGATGGTCACCGCAAATTGCTGGTAGAGGCGTCCGGTAATCCCAGGGATAAAAGCAGTCGGCACGAAAACGGATGCCAGCACCAGGGCGACTCCGATTACCGGTCCGGTAATCTCCTTCATGGCTTGCTTAGTCGCCTCTTTAGGTGAAAGCCCAGCGTGGATGTGCCGTTCGACCGCTTCGACGACTACGATCGCGTCGTCGACCACCAAACCGATGGCCAACACCAGTCCGAATAGGGAAAGCGTGTTGATCGAAAACCCAAGCAGAGGAAAGAAGATGAACGTACCAATGAGCGAAACCGGTACCGCGAAAAGCGGGACCAAGGTGGCACGCCAGCTTTGTAGAAAGAGATAAACAACCAGGATCACCAACCCGATAGCTTCGACGAGTGTCGCTACAATTTCGTGGATACCAGCTGTCACCGGCTCCGTAGTATCTAATGAGATTACATAGTCCACCCCCCGAGGGAAACGTTGCTTCAAGGTTTCCATCAACTTTTTTACCCCTTGGGCCGCAGCCAAAGCATTAGTGCCTGGAAGTTGATAGACTGAGATGACCGCGGCCGGCTTGCCGTTAAAGCGACCCCGTGTGTTGTAGGTCTGCGCCCCGAGCTCTATCCGCGCAACATCCTTCAGCCTCACCGCGCTTCCGTTCGGTTCTTCGCGAAGGATTATACCCTCGAATTCCTCCGGTCTAATCAGACGACCTTGGGAACGAGCAGTATAAGTATACTCTTGGCCGCTCGGCACAGGCTCGCCTCCGATTTGACCGGCGGAATTAACCGCGTTCTGGGTCTGAATGGCGCTCACGATATCCGGAACGGTGAGGCCAAAGTTCGCGAGCTTTTCGGGCTTCAGCCACAACCGCATCGCGTATTGGCCAGCTCCGGAAATCTGCACATTGGAGATACCGCGGACTCTGGTGAGCGCATCGTTCAGATTGATGTACGCGTAGTTAGATAGGAAAAGAGCATCTCGGCTGTCGTCTGGTGAGCGAAGAGCTATTACCATAAGCGGGGAGGCAAATGACTTCTGTACGGTAACTCCGAGATCGGTGACCGAGCTCGGCAGCTGGGACGCAGACTGCGTCTGCCGCATTTGCACAAGAATCTGATCGGTATTCGGATCGGTGTTCAGATCGAAGTTGACCGTCAAGACCATCTGACCGCTATTCGCGCTAACCGAATACATGTAGTTCATGTTATCGACTCCGCTCATCTGCTGTTCGATGGGAGTCGCGACCGATTGCTCGATGGTCCGGGCATCGGCTCCGACGTAAGAGGCAGAAACCACTGTCTCGGGTGGCACGATTTCGGGAAACAGCGAAACCGGCAGAACCAGTGCGGCCAGAGCACCGACAATCAATGTCACTAGAGAGATAACGATTGCCAGAATCGGACGGTTGATGAAGAACGCGGACATGCAGCTAGCTCCTGATCGAGCGATCGGTTCCGGCTGATTGCTTGCTCGGCCAACGAATTTGGATGCGGCTGCGGATCGAATCGGCCAGCCCCTCGACCAGGCAGAAACCCGCTGGAATAAAAAAGCTTGCCACCAGACAAGCCGCGAGCATTCCGCCGATTACACCTGTCCCCATTATTTGGCGCGCGACCGCTCCAGATCCCGAAGCGAAAGCAAGCGGCACGCAGCCGGCTATGAAAGCGAGTGACGTCATCAAGATCGGCCGGAACCGAAGTTTCGCGCCGGCCAATGCAGCGGCCATCAGGGTGCTTCCCTTTTTTCTCTCCGCCTCGGCGAATTCGACGATCAAGATCGCGTTTTTCGCGACCAATCCAATAATCATCACCAGCCCAATCTGGGCATAAACATTGTTCTCAGTCTGTACAAGGATAGGAGGCAGAAAAGTTGTCGCGATGGTTCGCCGCAGGTAGAGCAACCCCAATGTTCCAAAGACTGCGATCGGTGTGCTGAGCAAGACGCTCACCGGAAGAGACCAACTCTCATAAAGCGCCGCGAGAATCAGGAATACGAATAGGAGCGAGAATCCAAAGATAACGACGGGAGGCGCCCCTTGTTGCGCTTTCCTTTCCTGAAAAGACATCCCAAGGTAGTCGTATCCGAGTTCAGCCGGCATGGTTTGAGCAAAGACGCTCTCCAAAGCGCGCATGGCCTGCGCTGAACTGAAGCCCGGCGCCGGAATTGCCTGAATCTGGGCACTCCGATACAGGTTGTATCGCATTGTAAACTCGGGATTAAATCGTCGTTCAACCCGAATCAGGCCTGCGAGTGGAACGGCTTGGCCATTGTCGTTCTGAACGTAGAACGATCCGATTTGATCGGCATTGACGCGAAAATTACCATCGGCCTGTACGTAGATCTGCCATTGCCGGCCAAAACGGGTGAAATAGTTAACGAAAGTTCCTCCCAAAAAAGTCTGCAGAGTGTTGTAAACATCCTTAAGCGCCACGCCCTGCTTGAGCGCCTTATTGCGATCCACATCTAAGTAAACCTGCGGAACACTAGGCAGCAGTGTGGTAGTAACCCGCGCGAGCTCCGGCCTTCGGCTTGCCGTGGCCAGGAAGGTGTCAACATTGTGCGCGAGATACTCGGTACCGCGGTCGGTGCGATCTTCCAGGACAAGCGAGACTCCGCCCGCGACTCCGAGGCCAGGAATAGCCGGTGGCGAAAACGCAAAGACGGTACCTTCAGGCAGTCGGATTAACTGAAGGTTCAATCGTCCTTTGAGCAGCTGATATTGCTCAGTAAATTTCTTTCGTTTCTCCCAAGGAGCGAGAGTCACGAAAAAGAACCCGCTATAACTGCTCTGAACGCCGCTGAGCAAGCTGAAGCCGGCCACCGCCGTCGTATACTCCACGCCTGGTGTCTTGGCTAGGATAGCCTCCACTTTTCGGCAAACCTCATCCGTACGCTGAATGGAGGCAGCGTTTGGAAGCTGCAAGTTGATATAGAAGAATCCTTGATCTTCGTCCGGCAAAAAGCTCGTGGGAAGCTTCTGTCCAAAGAAGAACGCGACCACGCTAAATAGCAATAGAAACGCCAGCGCAAAGCCGGTCTGCCGGGTAAGCATTGCAGCCACATGAACGTATCGGTCGGTGATCCAGTCGAACCGGCGATTAAAGGTGCCGAAAAACCGAGTGATCAATCCATGTCCTTTTGTACGCGGCCGCAGCAAAAGAGCACACAAGGCCGGGCTCAAAGTCAGCGCGTTGAAAGCAGACAATAATACTGAAACCGCTATGGTAACGGCGAATTGCTGATAAAGGCGGCCGGTTATGCCTGGGACAAAAGCGGTCGGTACAAATACGGCCGCGAGAACCAACGCCACGCCGATTACCGGGCCGGTAATCTCTTTCATGGCCTGGAGGGTCGCTTCCCTTGGCGGCAAACCCTCGTGAATGTGGCGTTCGACAGCTTCGACCACGACGATTGCGTCATCTACGACCAATCCGATCGCCAAAACCAGCCCAAACAAAGAGAGCGTGTTGATAGAAAATCCGAGTAAGGGAAAGAAGACGAACGTGCCGACCAACGAAACCGGCACGGCCAACAGCGGGATTAACGTTGCCCGCCAACTCTGCAAAAAGAGGAACACCACTACGACCACCAAGGCTAAGGCTTCCGCGAGCGTTTTGATCATCTCGTGAATACCTGCCGTCACTGGCAGTGTCGTATCGAGAGCGATCACGTATTCAAGCCCTTGAGGAAAACGCTGCCTCAGCTCCGTTAACAATTTTTTGACGCCCTCCGCGGCCACCAGCGAGTTCGTTCCGGGCAATTGATAGAGCGCGATGATTGAACTCGGTTGTCCGTTCATTCGCGCACGTGTCGAATAGACCTGGGAGCCAAGTTCCAATCTGGCTACGTCTGCCAGCCGGACGACGGCACCGGTCGAACTCTCTCGAACGACAATCCGACCAAACTGCTCCGGGGTGAGCAACGGCCCGCGAGCAACCGCCATGTAGGTAAATTCCTGACTCGGCGGCGCCGGTTCGCCGCCGGCCATGCCAACGGGGTTAACCGTATTCTGCTGTTGAACAGCGCTAATCACTTCCGGCACACTGATGTTGAAGCGAGCTAACTTCTCAGGGCTTAACCAAATGCGAATCGCATACTGACCGGAGCCGAAAACCTGCACATTCGAAATTCCGGGAACCCGCGTCAGTTGGTCATTCAGATTGATGTAGGCATAATTAGTTAGAAATTCAGAACTGAAACGCCCGTCGGGCGAACGAAGCGCAATCAGCATCAGGGGAGCGGCAAAAGACTTTTGAACACTGACACCCTGCGCAACAACTTCCGGTGGAAGTTGAGCACTCGCTTGAGCCTGCCGCATCTGCGTCAGTATCTGGTCGGTCTTCGGGTCACTGGTCTCATCGAAGTTTACCCTGAGCTTCATTTGCCCGGTATTCGCGTTGAGCGAATACATGTAATTCATTTTGTCGACACCACTGATCTGCTGCTCGATCGGCGTTGCCACCGACTGCTCTACAGTGAGGGCGTCGGAACCAGGATCGGTAGCCGAAACCACAATCTCAGGCGGTGTGATATTGGGAAAAAGCGAGACCGGAATGAAACCCAGAGCGACAAGACCAACGATGACAGTAAGGAGCGAGAGAACAATTGCCAAAATCGGGCGCCGGATAAAGAAGGCCGACATTGCTAGCGCGCTGATGGCGGCGTAGGCGAGCTCCACGCTACCGGTTTGACCACTTGCCCGTCGCGGATTCTTTGCATCCCTTCTACCACAATCCGATCCCCGGCCTTTAGCCCATCCTCAATAACCCAAAGCGAACCTACCTTTTCACCAGCCTTGACCGGACGGATCTGCACTCGATTTGTTCCATCGACGACGGCAACTTCATAGCTGGTTTGCAGTTCGTTCACCGCGCGTTGTGGAACCAGGAGTGCGCCTTGATTATTTCGGACTGTAACCCGGACGCGCGCAAACTGGCCGGGTCGCAAAATATTGTTCGGGTTGGCAAACAGCGCTTCAATTCGGATCGTACCGGTCTGTTGGTCTACCTGTCGATCGATGGAGGCGAATTTACCCTGAATCGGGTAAAGCGAGCCATCAGCCAGGATGATTTCAACTGGCGGAGCTACTTCTCCGGTCCCCCGCAAGCTCTCAATTTTTCGTGCCAGCTTTAAATAGTCTTGTTCGCTGATTTGGAAGTACGCCTTGATCGGATCGACCGTTGACATGGTCGTCAGCGGCTGGGCATCGCTCGGACCGACCAAATCTCCAATACCAGCATTAGCGATTCCGGCGACCCCGGTAATCGGTGCAGTGACTTTGGTGAATTGCAGGTTCAACTCCGCCTGACGGACTGCCGCCTCCTGAGCTTTTACTTCGGCCTTAGCGGCCGCATTTGACTGGATCGCATTATCGCGATTCTGCTGGCTCTCTACCTTTTTTTCGAAGAGTTCGGTTTCGCGCTTCTCCGTTTGTTCGGTTTGGAGCTGATTAGCCTGAGCTTGAACAAGCGACGATTTCGCCTGCTCCAGCGCCGCTTCGTAGGTACTCGGATCAATTTGAAAAAGGAGATCGCCTTTCTGCACCACGGCTCCTTCCTTGTAATCTTTCGAAATCAGATGGCCGGTGACACGGGCGCGAATATCGGCATTTTCCGAGCCGTCCAGGGAGCCAATCCACTCTCTAACTATCGGCACATCCTGCGCTGAAACTTCCGTGATCAATACTTCCTGAGGCTGATCCAGAAGTGCATTGGCAGCAGGTTTCGAACAACCCAAGAAAAAGGTGAGAGTGCCGCCCAGCACGGCCAGGTTGCCGGCCAAAGTCAAAAAGTGCCGGAGCCTTCGGAAAATAGTTAGGCGCCGCTGAGACCGGCAGCGTGGAAATCGGGCTCCCTCCGTGGTCGCCAACACCGGATGTGTTCCGACCGCTTGCGCCAGCCATTTCATAGTTGCGCGTCAGACAATTTTCTGACCATTAACAAGATTGGCATCCTAATGATCTCCGGGTTTAGCTCAAGAGCGAAACCGCGCAGGTCACAGAAACGGGAGACCGACCAAAACCGGACGTGTTGGACCAACTTAATCACGCCGGTGCACTCTGCCGTTTCCACCTCGAACCGATCGCTCTGCACTCCGAACGGAACCGCTCCCTCGTTTTTGCTGATAGCGTTGCTGAGCGCTCGCATTCTGCGCACCTCGTTGGCGACTCGAGGCTTCGCGATTGAGGCTGTTAGTAAGATCGTCCGATGACTGTCCCGATCTGTCTGAGGGCTTTTCTCCTCGTGTGTTGCCGGGAGATGGCTTGGCTCGAGAGGTTTCGGGCTTGGCGGCGGCGTTTGCGCCCCGACCTTTTTGATTGTTCAGTTGGCTCGGCGTAGAGGCGCCGGCCGCATTTCGGCGATTAGTTTCCTGATTTTGGCTAGAGAGATTGTTTTGGCTAGAGAGATTGTTTTGTCCCGGCTGATTTGTCCCGCTGCTCCTGCTTGGTGGGTTAACCGGTTGCCATTGGCCGCTATTCCACTTTGACCAATCACCATTATCGTCGCGCTTGTAAACGTTCCCATCATGTGCGGCGTAGAGGTTGTCCTGGCCTTTTACTACGCCGGTACTCCCGTAGTTCGTCGCTACATGACCAGCCTGAATCGTTTGGCCGCCTCGGGTGACAGTGGACGTCCCCCATTGAGCGTAGTAGCCGTGCCCTTGTTGGGTAGTCCATGAAGTGTCAGTGGTAGGATTGTAACCCCATGCGCTGGTTCTTCCTCCATAGGGATACTGCTGCGTATAGGCGCGACCGTAGGCGCCGGTCGAAGGATTGTACCAGGCAGCGCGACCGGCCGCACTGTATGGGCCATATGCATAGCCACCTACTGCGTAAGTACCGGTGTACGGATAGTAGGCCGCTGAGACACCGTAGGTCGCATAGTAAGGACGGTAGACAGGTACCGGCCCCGAATAAACATAGGGGGGATAGTAGTAGCCGGTCCCCCAAACCAATGCAGCCCCGGTCGCAACGCCCGCAATGTAGGCGCCCGAATAGCCGGCGGTGTAACTGCAGACGACCTCATCCTGGTTTGATTTCTCCACTTTGACGTAGGTTACGTGGTAGACTGGACTACTCGGCGGAATCGAATAAATCGGCTCGGGCACGTCAGTAACAATTTTCCATGGACCCTTGGGTGTGCTCGAGACAAACCAGACCGCGTTCAAACAAAGATAGTATTGATCGGCCAGCCGGATCACGTCCGCATCCGCATTGGTCGCATAGCTTAAGTCGGTACCGGGAATCGACGCGAATTCCGGCTCTCCGGTGTACTCCACTTTCGCCTTACCCTCTGCTTCAGCTCGTTTGACGACAGCAACGGTTGGAACCTGGGCGAGCAGCACCGCATCTTTTGATTCGTCGGTACCTGGAACCGAAGCCAAAACTTCGGACACTTCGCTGCCCGGCGGGATCTTCGAGAAATCTTCAGGTAAGTCATTACCCGCGTAACTCCAAGGCCCTTCTAGTTTGGAGGCTCGGAACCAGCGTCCGGCAATCAGGTAATAAAACTGTCCATCGGCCGAATCCTTAAAGACCCAACTATCGGTGTTAGTTGCATAGCTGAGTTTCGTTCCTCGAATGTCTTTGTAGGTAGGCTCGCCCGCAAACGCGATCAGCTCGGCAGGTTGATTGGTGAAAAGGACTTTGGGTACTTTTGATGCCTTTGTCGTTTTCGTGGTAGCCGCTTTCTGTACATGTTCCCAACCGTTTGCGGCCGAAAGTTTAGAAAAATCTGACGGCAGTTTTACTGCTGCGCTCCAGGGACCGTCCAATGATTTCGCCGTGAGCCAGCTCTGTCCGGCTAGCAGGTAGTATTGAGACTCTGATGGTTCAAAAAAAAGATCCCATCCGGTGTTCAAAACAAACTGCAGCTTGGTACCCTTGATTGGTGCCAGAACCGGTTTGCCCTCCACCGACAGCAGAACAGCGGGTTGCGTGGTGACAAAAATCTGTGGTGGTTCCGTTTTGATCGCCACTGGTTTCACATTCTCCTGACCGGATTGCACACTGGCAATCAAGCGATCGAGTGAGACCGTAAGCGGCTTCCCTGGAAAATTCGATTTCAGTATCGTTTCCATTTTAGCTGCTTCGTCCTCAGACAAGGAAGGGAAACGAACAGCGACGATCTCAATGTTGTTGATCAGAACTGTACGCTTCTCGAAATCGGTTACTGTGTCGCCTTTTAACTCCTCTATTCCGACCGTCGGTTTTCCACCTTTAGGTGTAAGCGTAAAGGCCACGCGTGCCCGTATCTCGCGGAAATTTTTCCATTCATCCACCTGCGGTTGGTAGTAGACAAAACGAGTGCCGTTTCGATCAACCTCGCGGGGCCAACCTGGGTCAATCGACGTCGATGCTGATTTTGCTGCAGTAGATTTCTCCGCTGAATCCAAGGAGAACACGGTTTTCGGTAAAGACGGCGACAGAAAGACCGCAAAGGCTAGCGTACAATGGAGGGACGCTTTCATAAGAAAGATGATCGGGGGGAGTGTGCGTGGTGAAAACCCGTCACACCCTATATCAGAACCCCTGGACCTGATACCAGACATAAGAAATGATCGCAGCGAAATCGGATCGCCAGACCAATGCGATCGGTCTAACTTGCGACCGAAAGGTCGGTTTGTTCTTATCCGGCGGCATTCGCTCCTCGTGTGCAGGGATAAATAGGCTGGTCAAATCGACAACCGGCGAATTACGATTGATTACTGCTGGTCACGAGTTGGCCGCTCGATGGACTATCTTTTCCACAGTTATCCAAAAGAATTGGCGAAACAGATTGTTTCAAGATGGAAGGCCGATTCAAACGTGGGCAAAACACTCCCTCCGGAAGAGGCGCTTGCATCACTCTTGAGTGAGGCGTATCAGGCCAGCTTACTGCGCGAGGAAGATCGCGCTGTTATCTGTCGCCTTATTCTCGTCGATCCAAGTGAGCTGAGCGGCGAAGAAGGACCGCCCAATGGATTACATGTCCTAAAATTCCGCGAAGAGAGACCGTTGAATGAGGACGAGATCAGGCGTTTAAGCCCGACCGCAACTTTTTATCGGACCTTAATTGGAGTACGTTGGGACTCAAACAAAGGGTTTTTAATTTGGGGAATCGTTAACTCCGGTTCACGTTGGATTAACCAGACGGATGGCGGACGCCTGCGCAGCCCGGTCATTCCGGATCGACTGATCATCCACATCCGCGGACCAGGCAGCTTAGTCGCCCTAAGAGGCGAGAATCGCGTGGCAACGCTGCTCAAAGGCAAACTTCAAGGCCACGGCTTCAATATCTATGAAGCAAGTTGGTTAGCCAGCTTGCAAGAGAGGTTCGCGAGGTGGGTTCTCCACGAGTGCTTCAATGCAGGCCATCGTCCTGGTGCAGAGGTAGAACTAGATTTCAGCCGAATGCTTGCTCAAAACGTGATGAGGCGAGTGATTAGCCAAGTCCGAAGAGCGCGGCATGGGGGCATGCTGATCATCATAGCGAGCCCGAATTGGGGTTCGCTGGTCCGACCTGATGGACCGATTTGCCCGAAGTATTGGATTGAAGACACCAAAGCGCGGCGACGCTACCGAGAGCTGCTTTTCGCGGCGGTTCGGACACTGTCAGAGGTTGGACCTCTGCACGGCTTTGGCAGGGTCGGTTGGAAGGAGTATCAGGAGATTCGGGACGACCGCTTGGCGGATCTGGATGAGGCCATTTTTGAGTGCGCTCATCTATTGGCCGATCTGATGGCGGTGGATGGCGCGCTTGTTCTGACCGCGGCAAGAGACATCATCGGTTTCGGTGCAGAAATACATGTGCCAACCCGTGAAAACGAAATCGTACACCGGGCACTTGACATCGAAGCCACGCAGGTAGTCGCAGAGCGCGCGGACAAAGCCGGAACGCGGCATCGTGCTGCCTATCGACTCGCACGGGACCATCCCGAGTGCATGATCATAGTGGTTTCACAGGATGGAAGCGTGCGGTATGTCGGAAACCCAAACGGCAAAGTCACCTATTGGGAAATTCTGTCCATTTAGCCCATCTTGCTTCGAAGTGCTACCAGCAACCGGTCGGTATCAGTGAGTCGAATAAATCCAAACCGCGGCAGCTCGAGATCAATAATGAAATAGATTATCACAGTGATTGTCGCTGCAAACACCACAACATGTAACCAACTGCGCGCCTTCGCCTCAGCCATCGCGTATCCGGCAATCAAGGAACTCACTAGGGCAAGGCCGACCAGGACAACGTAAATCGCGATAGGTGGATGCGTATTGGCCGCTACCACCCGATTGGTCGAATTTGCGATCCAGTCATTAACTGCAGGCAAAAGGACATAGGCGCCTAGCGCCTGGCTTTTTGGATCCTGACACACGGCTATTACCTGATTTTGAATGTCGAGCTTTGACGCAGACGATCTTGAGTATGCCAGTTCGGCGGCGTGCCGATCGGGTAACGCCTTAATTGCTTGGAGCTCGGCGTCGACGTAGTCGCGGAAGCTATTCTTGAGTTTCGCCTGAACCGGCTGAGGAAATAGATCTAGGACATAGTACGCCTTACTCAGGGTATTGACCTCCTGGACAGCTAACTGTCTCCTGGCATCAAATCGCGATGCCGCGCCGGAAAAGGTGAAGGCGAGAAGCAGCGAAAGCAGACTAAAAACGACACCGACGACCACACCATGGCCAGCCTTGGCGCCTTCAGGATCCACGGCCATTTGCCGAGCGCCGATCCGACGGCCGACCTCGAGTAGCAGCAACATCGCGCTAAACAACGCGACAACAAAAAAGGCCGAAAACAAAGTATAGCCCATATCGATTTCGTCCAGACCGCGAATGGACACCGATCAACCGCTTCGCCTTGCAATTCCAACCACGAATAGCCCCGCCTTGCTGACCGTATCGAAAATAGCCCTTATCGCAAAAGGCTGCGGCGGACAAGCCACGAATGGACCCGATCGTAAGAGGCGAAGGCGGATCTATGTCGTAGTTTCTATTCTTATTCGCGTCTCTTCGTGTCCCTTCGTGGTTTGTATCCCTTATTCCTGGCTGGCCTAAACTTTTAAAAAGAAGCGACCAACAAAGATGGAATCAAACTAGGTTCCGTTTTCGAAGGAAGGGAGAGCGCTGCTGTCGGCGATTCGCGAAGGTCAGCTATTAGAGATCGCAGAGCAAATCACCACCACTTTCAAGGAATTCACACACACCCCGAAGTCGAGGCCGCGATTGATGCTGTAAACTCGCCCGACGAATGTTATTACCACCTGCCGTGGGGCAAAATCTTCAGTCGTCTTTTCGTTATAAGTACCTACCGTGGAAGCTCTTATGCTTTATGGCTACCGCGCATGGATTCGAACCATGAATAACGCCTGCAAAGGGCGCACATTCACATTCATAAGCTGTTGTGTTTCAGTGAGTTAGAAAGTCGAGATTTTTTGTTGCTGCATTTGTTGCTGTTACCCGTGTTGCCTTTTCCTTCAACAATGCGTCCTCCTGTACTTGCAAACCGCTTCGGGAGAAAGGACTTTTTCCGCGTCGAGCTCCAGGGCGGTCTCACTTCCTCATTCTCCTTAAAGGCCGCGGGACAAATTTAATCCAGTAGCGAGCCGTCGCAAGGTATAGCATTCCCAAGAAGCTGTCGGCGAGTTGGTCGTACCTTGTGGCGATGGCACGATTGATTTTGAGATGGCCAAGCACGCGCTCGATGCAGTTTCAATCGAGCAGTTTACCGGAGTCCAGGTTGATATCCGCTTGGACCTGTACTCGCTGGGCGTAACGCTCTGGGAGATGGTGACGGGCAAGCCACCATTCCGGCAAACCGCTGGCGAGGTGATGAATCAGCATCAGCATGGGTTCTTCGGTTTTGTCGTCCTGCAACTTCTTCTTTTCATTATCCGTCCACCGCGAGTTGATTCCGAGGGTCTGTGCGCAGGCATTACCATTTACCTAATGCTCGGACTATTCTGGAGCCTTGCTTACAGTCTCATTGACTGGTTGGCTCCAGACTCCTTTGTTTTCAATGCCGTCCCCACTTCCGGCCGTTCGATGCAAGGCTTCCAGGCTCTTTACTTCAGTTTCATCACGCTGAGCACCATCGGCTACGGGGACATTGTTCCTGTTTCAAAACTAGCCCGAATGCTGGCCATAGTGGAAGCGGTGACTGGTATGTTTTACGTGACTCTGCTAATTGCTCGGCTGGTCTCACTCTACTCGGCGAATCAAGCCAGAAATGATTGAGGTGCGAAGCGCAGACAGGACAGTGAGCCCGGGGCGTAGGGTTGGTGGAATCCTGGGTATCGTAGTAAAAAGCGCGTAGCTCTGAAGGGGCGAAACCGGTCCAACGCAGCGCAAAAAAAACTGGACACTATTCGGAGACCAAGATACGACGCAACGTCGCGGACTTTCTTCCGCTCCTTATGAGAGCGGTACGTACTTGACATTGTAACCCAGGGTTCCATCAAGCCTCCACCCTGGGGCTATAATCTTGTCTGCGCTTCGCGCCTCATTAGTTGCGATCCTAAAGTCCGACAGGCTTCTATGAAGCCATTTCTTTTACGCCTTCCGAGTTCGCGGCCCACCGGTCCTGGTTTGAAAAGCCTGCGATAGCTTCGTCGGACACGTCGACGTTATCGATGTTCCTGCATTCCGGTCCCTTCCAACCAGCGCTGCCATTTGATGCACTGATCACCGGATGTGACCAAGGTCCAATATCGGAGTGGAAGCAAATCTATTAACTTCTTTTGTTAACACGCCCGCCGGGCTCGTAGCAGCAGGCTTTTTTCCCAAAAACGACCGACCGGTTCTAAACGAACCAAAACAGCGAAGTATGAAAAGCAGACCGATTGCCATCGTCGCCATAAATTATGTCCTGATCTCCACCGCGCTTGCCGCGGACACCGCGGAAAAATCAACTTCTCCTGAAACAACTGCGATCACAAACCAAGCTGCTCAATATACCAAGGCCTACAACGCTGCGGATGCGAAAGCATTGGCCAAATTCTTTACCGAAGATGTCGAGTATACTGACGAGAACGGACAATTCACTCAGGGTCGCTCGGATATCGAAGACCTGCTAAAAAAGACTTTCGAGCAAAATAAAGGAGCGAAATTGGATGTGGAGGTGGATTCGGTACGGCCGCTCGCTCCAGACGTGATTGAAGAAAAAGGGACAACCACCGTTACCTCTTCGAATGGCGAGAAGCAGTCGTCTGACTATACCGCCATTCATGTGAAAAAGGACGGCGAATGGCTGATTTCCCGCCTGTATGAATTTCAAATACCAGACCCTACCGCCGGCCAGCAACTCAGTGAGCTGGCCTGGATGATCGGAACCTGGAAGGACAAGGGTGGCGGTTCTGCCGTGGAAACGAAAGCCGACTGGGCACGCGGCAACAATTTCCTGACCCGGACATTCAAGGTTTCTCAAGGAGGCGATGTTACCCTCGAGGGCTGGCAAATCATCGGCTGGGATCCTATCGAAAAGCGCATCCGATCCTGGATATTCGACAGCGACGGTGGATACGGCCAAGCCTTCTGGACTCGTGATGGCAACCGTTGGTTGCTGAAGGAGACCAGGGTGTCGGCTGAGGGCAGCGAGTCGAGCGCGGAGCAGACTCTTACCTACGTCAATCCAGACCATTGCACATTTGAATCGGTTAACCGAACCCTGGATGGGGATCCGCAGCCCAACATGGACAAGATCGAAATCGACCGCGTGAAAACGCAATAGGCAATTCCGGAGGTACGGAGATGCACTTCACAATGAGAATGTTGATGGTCGCGATAGCCATTGCGGCATTAGTCGTACATGACGTAGACGCTCGAGGCGGGCGAGGCGGAGGAGGTGGCCGTGGCGGAGGAGGTGGCCGTGGCGGAGGAGGGCGAGCCAGCAGTGGCAGTTTCTCCCGAGGTGGCGGTGGCGGTTACTCTCGCGGCGGCGGTGGCAGCAGTTTTTCGAGGTCGGGTGGAGGATCGAGGGGAAGTAACTTCTCCCGGTCATCTGGTTCTTCGAGAAGTTTTGATCGTTCCAGTTTAGAGCGTTCCTCGAGGACTTCTTCCAATTTCAATCGAGGAGGTGGCGGTCGAGT
>Ga0070706_100003576_pt1 | contig 15267 bp, 8 predicted proteins | sample KBSK5501metaG_FD_65476 | JGI IMG/M metagenome (GOLD analysis project Ga0070706, IMG submission 65476) | Corn, switchgrass and miscanthus rhizosphere microbial communities from Kellogg Biological Station, Michigan, USA - KBS K5-50-1 metaG | ecosystem: Host-associated > Plants > Roots >...
TGATATCGCAGCAGGAGCACTTTGCCCTTGCCGTTGAGAAGGCGAGCCATTTCGTCCGCGGCCAGCTCGCCGCCGTGGTAGTTGTTGCTGGCCACGAAGCTGATCGGATCGTTCGATTCCAGCGCCGAGTCGATGACCACCGTGGGAATTCCGGCCCGCCTGGCCTCTTCCACCGGCCGCACCAGCGCGTTCTTGTCGAAGGGAGCGAGCACGATTCCGTTGACGCGCTGCGTCAGAAATCCTTCCACCACCTGCACCTGCTGCTCGCGGTCGTCCTCGCGCATCGGACCCTTCCAGAGGATGTCGACTTTGATCTTCCGGGCCGCTTCATCGCGGCCCGCTTTGATCGCGCCGGCGTGGATGCTTTTCCAGAACTCGTGCGTCGAGCCCTGCGGGATGACCGCGATGGTGAACGACTGCCCGACCGGCGCCTTCTCGGGCTGGGCGCATGCCGCGACAAGAAAGAGCGCGAGCAGATACTTCATCGTTCGAGCCTATCGTACAAAGGCTGCGCCGGAACAACGCCCGGCCCTTCGTTGGAGATGGTCACCGACTGAACGTGAACTTTATCGTTATCAGATAATGTAAATGTTTTCGCCCCCGCCGGAACGTCGAAGGTGTAGTCGAAGAAGTACGAATAGGCGTACGGCTGATCCTTGCGCAAAGAGAATGAGGCCACCGGCGCACGCTTGATGAATCCCGGAGTCAGCCCGGTGTATTCGAGAACCGTGCGCTTGCGCGGAGGGGCGTCGGGTGGCGCGTCGGGTCGGGGAGGAAGAACCTCCTCGTGTCGATTCCAGGTGCGGTTGTCCCACTGACCGATGAAGCCTCCGCCATCCTGAACCACGACCTCGACCGGCTGCTCGCCGATTCTGAAAACGGCCTTCTGATCGCCGTCGGCCGCGGCGATGACGTGAATTCGGCGCGCGTACGCCGGCAGTTCGATCGTCTTCGCTGTTGGCTGAACCGTGGTTGTTCGGGGAGCCGGCAATTTCTTTGGCGTCAGCTTCACTGCGAACGTTCGAAGCTGATACGGCTTCAAACTAGCGACCAATCGGCCATCTTTGACGGTCGCCTTGCGAAGCGGCAATTCTTGTCCATTGACTTCGCGGGCGGATCGAATCGGAAACGCGAACCTCAGGTGGGCGTTGTTCGTTTTTCCATCGAGCTCCACCAGCCTCACGATGATCTCGTCGCTCTCTTCAGCCTTCTTGAGCGCCAGGACGCGCACGCGCCGGTTGTCCACTCTCAGCAGCGAGAACGATTTGCCCAGGAGGCCATCGTGTTTCGGTGCCCGGAAGGCGATCAGCGGCTGATTGAGCCGCATCGCCTGCCACTCTTCCGGACGGCTGCCCTCATGGCTCGCGAGACCGTAGAGGATGTCGTGATGTCCCCAATCCTGCGTCGACTGATCGCCGTACGCGCGGCCGTTGCCCTCTCCCAGTCCAGGCGTGTAGATGAGAGTCAGGCGCAGCGTGTTGTCATCCGGCTTGTCCGATCCGTATTTGCAGCCGGAGAGAACTGTCACGCCGCTGGTACCGCTGCGATCGGTCAGATCGAACCATTGGTGCGACGCCACTTCATATTTTTTCGGATCGTTGTTGCCGCGCTGAACGGTTCCGACTTCCCAGTTGTAAGTGGCCTGCGGATTGGAAGCGGTCAGCGGAAATGTCGCCTTCAGCGCGGCTTCGGATGACTTCCAATCGATGGCATCCTCGAACTCGATGCGATTGCCGGCATCGCCTGCCGCCAGGCGGATCGTCTGCACGAATTTCGATCCTTCAGTCTCGCGCGTAACCTCGAGGGCTACGCGCGCCGGGCCATTTTCGACGATGCGCACCTTCGCTGGTCCGCCGACGAATGCGCGCGGCGGCTTCTGCTGATCGTTCCAGTCCATGTTCCACGCCGGCCAGTCGTGCGGCTTCTCGGTTTGAAACGCCAGTCTCGCGAGCCCGGCGAGCAGTTCTCGATTCAGTTTCTTGTCAAAGATACTGCCGACGTCTCCGTTCGGATCGATCGAAATTCGATAGCGATGATTCTCCAGCGAAGACTCGCTCGCGTGGAGGACAGCCGCCCACGGCAGTCCGGACAGCGGGGGGCCGCTGTCCTCCATGTCGTACACCACGAATCCGACCGGGGGCACTCGCGCGAGGAAGATCGCCTTGCCGTTGGAAATCTGTGATGGCACGTCCTTTCCGTCCGGCCCGAAAACGCGTACCGGCTTCTCGGCAGAAATCTCGACGATGTCCTCGCGCGCGACATTGAGCGGGTTGTAGACCACGATCGGAATTCCCTTGGTGTTCGTGTTCATGGCCGACGTTACGGCATCGGTGGCGGTGGTCAGGACGTAAGCGAATTGATTCATCGCCAGCACGTCGTCATTCCACGAGTATTCGTACGCCTTCGGCGTGGCAGTGCCGGCGGCGATGTCGTGGAACTGTCCGCCCATCACCAGCGTCCATGCGTCGTTGAGCCGCTGCTGGGGATAGGGTTTGCCGAGCCACATGGCAGCCACGGCCGCTTTTTCGGCGGCATCCGCCAGCAACTCGTTCTTGCAGTTCCATCGCTTTTGATAGCCCTGTGACGTCAGCGAACCCGCGGAGTGCTCCGTCAGCTCGAGCTCCCCCTGGTAGCGCGGCAGGCGTGCGGTGTTCTTGATGTCGAGAAACATCTGCTCCGCGGTCGACGAGATCACGTGCAGCGAGCCGTCATTCCTGGTGACGATGTCCTCGAGCATCTTCACGGAGGCTTCCCGCGGCGCGCCGCCGGTGTCTCCGGTGCCGTAGTAGTGATAATCGGTATAGATGCCGCTGGCGTCGCCGTTTTTCTGCACGCGGGCCGGCCAGTCGATGAAATTGCGCGTGTTAGGCGGCGGCTCGCTTTTCGAGAGGTCGTACCCGATGTCGCTTCCGTAGCTCCCCGGATTGAGCGCCGCGATCACGCTCGTGCCATCCGGCCCCTCCCACACGCCCACGTTGAAGGGAATGCCGACTGCTGAGCCCCAGGTCAGCTTCTGCGTCGAAAAGCCTTTGATCCCCATGTGCGCCAAGATGCCCGGCAGCGACGCCGGAAAGCCGAAGCAGTCCGGGAGCATGTATTCGGCGCTGGTCTTGCCGAGCTCGCGGCGAAAATAGCGATTGCCGTACAGGACCTGCCGGATGATCGACTCGGCGGATGGCGAGTTGACGTCGCTCTCCTCCATCGACGATCCGGCCGGAAACCAGCGCCCGGCCTTCACGTACGCCTTCATCTTTTCGTAATCGTCCGGGTAGTACTCCTTCATTAGCCGGTAGCGATTGGCGCCGCTGAAATTGAAGATGTAGTGCGGGTATTTCTCAAAAAGTACAAAATTATCATGTAGTGTTTTTGGTAAGAATTCTGCGACCGTGCGCGGATACTCCCAGCGCCACTGGGTGTCGAGGTGGGCGTACCCGACGACGTAGAGCGTCGGCTGCCGCGTCAGGTCGGGCGAATCGGCCCGCGCGACCGCCGCGATCAGAAAGAGAAGGAGAGCTCCGTGCATGCGTCCCTGCATGCGCGAAGCTTATCGCAGCGTCAGAACTTGAGGCCCACCGAGAAGCGGAAGATGCGACTGGTCTGGTAGTCGGTGACGGTTTCCGGTTTCCCAAAGCCGGCACCCTTGATGTAGTTCACCCCTTCAACCGGCTTCTCCGTGAAAGGATTGAACGGTTTCAGGCCGCCCGCGGGGCATGCGGCACCTTGCGTCGAGCTGCCCGTGCAATCGAGCGCGGTCAACACTTCCAGATTGAAGGACTGCACTCCCTGCTCATTGAACAGATTGATGATCTCGGGCTCGAGGAAGAATTCAATACCTCGACTCAGCCGGACTTTGTAATTGATGGCCAGATCGGTGTGCGTGATGGTGTCGCTTCTCACGGACGCGGGCGCGAAGTAGTACGACACGCTCGCCGGCGGGGTCAGATAACCGGGATTCGTGACGTACGGTCGCGAGTCGATGCTGCCGACGACCGAGGCCGGCGTCCCGGAGTCGAAGTTCTGCAGCACACTGAAATTGAATGCGCCCAGTCGCGTGGGCAGATCGTAAGAACCCCATAGTCTGGCGCGATGGCGCTGATCCTGCGGCAGGAATCGCGTGGGGTAGTTCCAACTTCCCTGTCGATATTCTGGATAGAAACCCTCTTCACCGACCAGCGGGCCGCTGCCGGTGTTCTCGCCGATGAGATTCCCCTTCAGGCGAGCGTAGGTATATGTCGCGCCGACGTTGAGTCGGCTCAGCAGCCGATAACCGAACTGTGTCTGAAGAGCTTTGTAATCGCGATTGTAGATGCCGTTGTCGGTGCGGATGACGGCCAGATCGTACTGTGTCCCGAATTGGTCCTTGTTTCTTCCGGTCGACAGGTTGCGATAGGCGGTGTAGAACCCGTCCCACTTGCGGTAAACGAGATCGGCGCGTGCAAAACCGCGCGTGCCAAACACCGTTCCGGCTCCCACGGTCCACTCGTCTGTTGCCGGGGTCCTGAAGTTCGTTGGATCCAGAATCTCGTCCACGCCGGGAACCGAAGGGGTGGTGCGGAACGGACGGCGATCGTTCCCGCCGTTCTTGAAGAACCAGTCGAAGATCATCGCAATCGCTTGATCGGTCGGGATGAGCTGGCTGGTCGGCGTGTTGACATCATTGTTGATGTTCGGTCCGCGGTAATCCCACGCCAGCGACGCGTTGCGGCCGGCCGGATCGGCATCATTGGCCGCCCCCTCCGACAAGCGACCGATGTATCGCGCATAGCTGGCATTCAGGACGACGCGCTGATTTCCGAGGATGTCGTAATGGGCCGCCAGTCGAGGGCTGTACGATGAATCGTGGGCGATCGCAAACGAGTGATCTCCGCTGATGGCGTGGTTCTTGTCGTAGCGCACGCCGAGGTTGAAGGTCCAGCGTGGAGTCAAAATCCAGCGGTCATTCAGATACGCTGACTTGGTGTTGTAGTCGGAGCCTTTGCTCAACACGAAAATGGGCAGCCAACTGATGCGGGTCTGATTTCCGGTCGCGCCGCCCGGCATGCGCGGGAAGATCTGGTTGCCTCGCACGATCGTGTTCGCCACGCTGATGCGGTAATCGCTGCCGTTCTGATAGTTGTTGACGCGCCGCAGCTCGTCGAAGTGCTCGACGCCGCCGCGGATCTCCTGGCTTCCCAGTTTCGAATTGGACCAGAAGTACGTTCCCTTGATGGTGTAGTCCTGGATGTTGCGCTGTTCACCGTCCTGGGTCTTGCGAAAGGTGGGCGACCAGTACCGTGTGCCGCGCGCACGATCGGTGATCAGCGTTCCCTTGATCAGGTCGTAGAACGACGATCCGGAGCCGACGAAGGAAAACCGCTTCTTGGAGTATTGCCCTTCGACGAAGAACCGGTCGGTCAGCACGCCGTTGTAATTCAGAGCGCGCAGGGAGCTGGGTGTTTCCCGATAAGCGACCAGACTGTCCACATCCATGATGACCTGGCCGGTCTGGTTCGTCTCGCTGGACTTGATGTCCAGAATCGACGCCACCAGGGTGTGCTTATTCGTGATCGCGCCGGTGAGCTTTCCTTCCAGGCGCCGCTCTTTGGTGCCGTGTGGATAGCTGATGGGAGTCAACGCGGTGCCGACCGCGATCGGATTCCCGTTCGCGTCCTGATCGCCGGCGCGCGCCAAACCCGGCGCGGTCTGCTTGGCGTCCTCGAGTGTCGCATGGCGTCCCGCTCCGAAGAACCACAGACGATCGCGAAGGAAAGGTCCGCCAAGCGTCCCTTCGTACACCGGATTGATCTTGTTTTGCTGGTCGCTGGTCAGGGGCGTCTTGGAATACCAGCTTTGATTCGAGAGGCTGCTGCGCAGCGTTCCCTTCAAATCATTGCCGCCCGACTTTGTGATCAACGTGACCACGCCGCCGGTGAAGTGGCCGTATTCGGCCGAGATGCCGCCGGTGAGGATGGTTGTCTCCTGGATGGCGTCCTCGATGAAGACCGGGTTGGTGTCCAATTGCCCGCGCAGATTTTCATTCACCGGTGCGCCGTTGATCAGATAGAGGCTGTCGAAGGACATCGCGCCGGAGATCATGATGTTGCCGCCTGGCACATACTCCGGGCCGTTGTTGTTCACGCCCGGTGCGAGTAGAGCGGCGGCTCGGGGTGTGCGGTCGAGCGGAAGCGACTCGATCAGTTCTTGTTTGAAGTTCGTGCTGACCTGCGGCGACTCGACGGTGGCGGTCATCGCCGTCTCGGCAGTGACCGTGATGGCTTCGGAAATCGCGGCCGGGTGCATAGCGATATCCATTCGATCGGTGCGAGTGGCGGCCAGAACGATCTTGCGCCTCGAAGCGGCCATTCCCGACAGCTCGAACTTCACCGCGTACTCGCCGGGGGGAAGAAGGGCCATGAGGTACTCGCCTGTCTGCGTGGTCTCGGTGGAACGACTTCCCTGCAGGTTTGGTGACGTGACGGTCACTGTTACGCCTGGAAGCGCTGCGCCATCGGCGGTGACTCTCCCCATCAGCGTGGCGGTGGGAATCGACTGGGCCAGCGCGATCGACGCCAGCGCCATCATGCTGAGGAAAACGACAAATCGCTTTGTCATTGGACCTCCCTCTTGTTGAGCGGAGCGTGGGCATCGCTCCGAGTTGTGATAGTAGGCCTTCAGACTATCACATGAAGATCGACTCCGAATCGTTCGAGCGCGACGGACATATCCTCATCCGCGGCATCGCGAGCCCCGAGGAGATCGCACGTTACCGGCCGGCCATCGAGGCTGCCGTCACGAGCATGAAGGACGACCGGCAGGCTAGGATCGACGACTACTCCAAGCTGTTCACGCAGGTCACCAACGTCTGGCGGTTGAGCGAGCAGGCGAAGGCGATCGTCTTCTCGCGCCGCTTCGCCGCTGTGGCTGCGCAGTTGCTCGGCGTCGATTCAGTCCGCCTCTACCACGATCAGGCTCTTTTCAAGCCGCCGGGGGGAGATCGCACACCGTGGCATCAGGACCGCTACTACTGGCCGCTCGACACCGATCGGACGGTGACGATGTGGCTGCCGCTGGTTGACATCGATGCCCAGATGGGACCGATGATCTTCGCGTCCGGCTCGCATCGCGGCGAAGCCGTCGGCGATCTCCTGATTTCTCCCGATACCGACCGGCGTCTCACTGCGCTGATTCGAGAGCGCCGCTGGTCGATCTGGACCGAGCCGGTGCGCGCGGGCGATGCCACGTTCCACGCCGGCGGAACGTTGCACTCGGCGGGCTCGAATCGCTCCGACCGGACGCGCGAAGTCCTGACCATCATTTACTACGCCACAGGAGCTCGCGTGGCCACGCCGGCCAATCCCAATCAGCGGGTCGATCTGGAAGTCTTCCTCCCCGGCGTACGGCCCGGGGAGGAAGCGAAAAGCGAGCTGAATCCGATTCTCTATTGAAGCAGCGAGGCCAGCGCGTCAAACCGCTCGTTCCACCACGACTTCATTTTTTCCACTGCCGGCTTGTCGGGAAGTTTCTGATGCGTCACGACCAACACGCTCTTCTTTTCGCCTTTCGGCATGAAGAGGATCTCCACCGCGGTGTCGTCGGTCCATGCGATGCGCATCCGCTTGTTAGGCGTAGTGCTGCGCACGTCGAAGTCCGTCGCGAGCTTCTTGAATCCGGCGAACAATTTCTTGACCGGCACCGCGAACGTGCGGCTCTTGTGCGCTTCGTATCCGCCGCCGCGGCGCTGGCCTTTCTCGCGCAGGCCGCGGATGCGTTCATAGCCGACGGTCACCATCTGGCTCCACCAGCTGGAGATTCCGCCCTGCAAACGAACATATTTCACGATTTCCCGATGCGGCTTCGATGTCGCGCCGGCATTGTCGAGGATCCTGATCCATTCCGGCCACGAGCGGCCGGTCGCCTTTTTCACGGCCGCTTCGCTCATGCCCGCGAGCCGGGGGTAATCAGCATCTTTTTTCTTGACGATTTGAAGACGGGCGGCGGTATACGACTCGCCGGTCTTCTGCATGCGGGATCGAACGATCCGCTTGAGGTCTTTCTGTATCGGCATCACGATCTCCTTCGTTCAAGCCGCGACCGGAACTCCCCAGCAGCGCCGTCCGCGACGACGAAGGTTCGTCATACCGATCCGGGAGTACGCCCCCCTTTGCCTCGGCCACGATCTTCGCTGGGGGAAGATCATCGAGGTTAGGCGCGGATCAGCGCCATGACGGAATCTAGCGCAAACCGATGCTGACGCGCAATCAGGTCCGAGGATTCTGGGCGCAGGCATAACATTTTTGGTGGGTGCCGGCGTCGCGCATTTTCACACCATCGGAAGGGGGGCAAACCCTGCCGGCGTAGGAGCCCAATGGGCAAATGGGTTAGTATCCGCACACTCAATCCGAAAATCGGGTGGGAACTCAGGGAGGCGAATTTGCGACGCTTCAGCGCCCTCTTATTGATCAGCCTGGCCATGGCTACGTCTGCACTGGCGTTCGATCCGTGGGTCGACGCCGTCAACGGAAGTGACGCCAACGATGGTTCTTTCGCTACACCGGTCAAGACCATCAAGAAAGCGCTGACCATCGTCAGCGCAAGCGGCACCATTCACGTGCGGCCGGGCACGTACAACACGGGTCTTGGCGAAACGTTCCCCATCACGATGCCGTCCGGCATCAAGCTGCAATCGACGATGGGAGCGTCGACCACGATCATCGACGCCACCGGCGCGAACGCTCGCGTTCTCCTGTGCAGTGCAAACACCAACGCCACGCTCATCGACGGCTTCACCATCAAGGGCGGTTTTTATCAACCGCCGGTCGACGGATCGAATGCCACGGGCGGCGCCATCTTCATGGACAACAACGATCAGACCACCATCAGCCGCTGCATCATCACCGGCAATGAGGCGCGGGGATACAACGGAACGGGCGGTGGTTTTTTCAGCGGCGGCATTGCTTACGGCGGTGCGATCGGAATCAACAACGGCACTCACACCATCATCAACTGCGTCTTCAGCAACAACACCGCGCGCGGCGGTAACGGTTTTGCCCCCGCCACCATCGGCTACCCCGGCGGCGACGCTCACGGCGGCGCGATCTGGGATGGTGCCGGCACGGCAACACTCATCAACAACACGTTCTACGGCAATCAGGCGATCGGCGGCAACGGCGCCAACGCGATCTCCGGAATGTCAAACGGCGGCCAGGGCGGAACCGCGTTGTACAGCGCTGCCGATACTCAGAACGCCACGATCACGAACAACATCTTCGCCAACAACACCGCGACGGGGGGTTCGGGAGGAAATGGGTTCGGCGGAGGTTCGTTCGGCGGAAACGGCCTATCCTTCGGCGCGGTCAGTGCAGCTTCCGGCTCATACAATCTCTTTTTCAGCAACACGCCCGGTGACGGCTTCACTGGAACGAATGCCATCACTGGCCAGGATCCACTGTTCGTCAACCCGCCCGCCGATCTGCACCTTCGCTCCTCGTCTCCGGCCAAGTATGCAGGAACGAACAGCGGGGCGCCGAGTGTCGACCTCGACAACAATCCGCGCCCCTTCACGCCGTCGATCGGCTCGTACGAGCTCGGACTCTTCCCGACGGTCACCGGCGGCATCGGGCGGGTCACGGTCACCTGGTCGGGCGTGAGCGGCGCGACTTCGTACAACTTGTATTACGCCCCGGGTGGCGTCGTGCTCGATACGAACGCGGCAAAAATCACCGGCGCGACGAGCCCGTACGCTTTTTATCCTGTGCTCAATACTTCGGCCTGGTCCTTTGCTCTCACGGCGATTGAAAACGGAGTCGAAGGGCCGATCGGACCGTCGTACGCCACCAGCTCCGCCCCCGTCTGCGGAGGACCGGGCGGACCGTGGGGCACCGGGGCTTCGTCCGGCAACAGTTTCACGAACCTCACGCGCGATCTGTCGAACGCCAATATCCTCTATGCGACGGCCGGCGACTCGGTCGGTCTCTACAAGAGCACGGATGCAGGAAACTTCTGGAGTCCGCTCACAGGTCCGTTCAACGGACAACGGATGAACGCAGTGGCCGCGAATGGAACCACGGTTCTGGTTGCCGGCGCTGGGAGTGTTTACCGAAGCACCAACGGTGGAGCCTCATGGACGACTTCGTTCACCGGCGGCGGCATCGGAGAAGATCTCTTCGCTGCCATCGCCATCGATCCGCTGAACACCAACAATGTCTACACCGGCGACTTCCACATCGACTTCGGCACGACCAGCACATATCTTGTCGCGAAGTCGACCGACGGCGGAGCGACGTTCCACAATCTCACAGACGCCAGCGCCGCTAATCTCCGCGGTTATCACTTGCTGATTGACCCGGCGGTATCAGGAACGCTCTACGCCGGTGGCAGCGGCAATCCATTCCTGGGGAAGAGCACGAATAACGGAAGCACCTGGACAGGGATCACACCCGGGGGTGCTGGCTATCCAAGCGCGCTGGCCCTCGCGCCGTCGCTGACCTCGACGCTTTACTTCGGAATGAGGGACAACGCCAACAACACTTCGACAGGCGTTTGGAAGTCGACTAACAGCGGAGGGAGTTTTACGCAATTCAACAACGGCTTGACCGGCCCGCCGGATATCAATGCATTGCTTGTTGAAGCGGCAGACGCAAACCATGTGCATGCAGGGACCTCTTCCGGCTACCGCTTCACAACCGACGGCGGATCGAACTGGAATCTGGGCGCGACCGGCGTGGGGAGCGGTGGCATCAACGCATTCGCCCAGACCACCACTCGCCGGCTGATCGCCTCAACCACCGTCGACCGTATCATCATCCTACCGCTCGATAACCCACCGTCGATCAGCGGCAACGCCAGCCCAGGAAGCGGGAACCCGGCCGGAGGTGATTCGGTCGCCGTCCCCGGCACAGGATTCAACGTCGCAACCGGCCTGCGCGTACTCTTCGGCGGCATCGACGGCACCGTGAATCTCGCCGGCTCGACATCCACGTCGATCAGCGTGACCACGCCGACGCACGCGCCGGGGCCGGTTGATGTTGCCGTGATCAATCCTGACGGACAGGCGGCCATCCGCACCAGCGGCTACTCGTACGCTGCCGGTTCGATGACCCTGACAGCGACGGCTTCGACCGGACAGGTCTCGCTCTCATGGACAGCGGCCGGTGGCGCAACATCGTATTCAGTCCGCCGAAGCAGCGGCGGCGGGTTCACCACAATCGCGAGCGGCCTCACAGGAACCAGCACGAACGACTTCGCGGTTGTAAATGGCTTCGGTTACCTTTACGAGGTCGTCGCGAACACAGGTGCCTACAGCAACATCGATCTTGCCGTGCCGATGTCCTACACTGATCCGTCACTGGCGGCGGGCACTCTGATCAAGGCCGCGCACTTCAACGAGCTGCGCACCGCAGTCAACGCGGCCCGCAACGTCGTAGGATTGCCGGCTGTGACTTTCACCGACACCTTGAACAGCGGGGTGGTCGTGAAGCGCATCCACCTGATCGAGCTTCGGTCAGGCCTCGACGCTGCCCGCTCCACCATCGGCTTGTCGCCGGTCTCTTACACCGATCCGACGATCACCGCGGGCTCGACCTTCATCAAGGCCGTACACATCACGGAGGTTCGCGCCGGACTACAGTAGCGCTTTCGCGATTTCGAGGGTGGTGTCGATCTCTTCGGGGCTGTTGTAGAAGTGCGTCGACTGGCGCACCATATTTTCGTCGACGGATCGCACGCGGATCTTGCGCCGGCTCCACAGCTCGTCCATCAACTGCGGTCCCTTCACGCCGTCCATTCCCCAGGTGACGATGCCGCACGCCAGCGCCGGATGGGTCGGTGAATAAATCCTGGCGCGATCGATTTTCTGCAGTCCGCTGCGCAACCGGTTGGACAGCTCCATGACGCGCTGCTGGATCCGGTCGTGGCCGACGTGCTGGCAGAAATCGATCGCGGCGTCGAGGCCGACCAGCAGCGACGAGTTCGCGGTGCCGAACTGCATCAAGCGATAGGCGCCGTCCTTCGAGTCGTAATCGTTCCAGCTCGCGCTGGCTAGCGTCGCCCAGACGTCCTTCTGCCGATCCGCGCGCACGTACAACAAGCCGTTGCCGGGAGGCGCCAGAAGCCACTTGTGCGGACTGGTGGTGTACGCGTCGCAGCCGATGGCTTTCACGTCGATGGGAATGTGCCCGATCGCCTGCGCGCCGTCGACCAGGAAGAAAATGTTCTTCGCGCGCGCCAGCTCCGCGATGCGCACCACCGGCATCACGATGCCGAGCTTTGAGGTGATGTGCGGGACGTCGATGGCCCGCGTGCGCGGCGTGATGGCGTCGGCGAAAACGCGCACGATCGCATCGGGATCCGCCGGCGGCGTTCCGATGGGCAGTTTCTTCAGCACGATGCCCTGACGTTTTTCGCGCAACTCCCATGGACCTCGGTTGCCGACGTGCTCCTGATCGGTCATCAGGACCTCGTCGCCCGGCTGCAGATCGATTCCATTCGCGATGAAGTTCGTCCCCATGGTCGCGTTCTGCACCAGCGCGATCTCCTCCGGCGCGGCATTGAACAGCGGCGCGACTTTCGCCCGCAGTTCTTCCTGCTTGCGATATCCGGCGATGTATTCGGGATGTTCGGGGCGGTAATCGAAATGCGCGATCGTTTTCTCGATGTCGCGCATGTGCGCCGCCACTGCATCCATCACCGGGCGCGGGACGGCGCCTAACGTGGCGGTGTTGAAGTAAGTCTCGCCTTTGGGAATGTCGAGCTGTCCGCGAACCCAGCGCCAGAAGTTCGGATCAGTCGGAGCGGGCCAGCGGATCGGCTCCGGCGGCGGTGACTGGATGTCCTTTGCTAACGGCCACAGTCCGATGGCGGCCACGGAGCGCAAAAAGTCTCGGCGAAGCATCGGCGCATGTTACGCCCGCTCGAGCCTCTACGGCGCCGCTTCGTTAGCTCTCGCTCTGACGGACCCGCTCGATATTCGCTCGACCCGTCAGGGAACTTCTCGATCGTGCTGTTTGGGCTCGATCGAAAAGAGCGACGCGTCGATCGAGGGATTGATGATGGTCTTCGTGAAACGGATGACGGCATCGTAGCGTGGGTCGCCGTTCGACCGGTGAATCTCGTTCTCGAACTGGACGCCGTCGACGGTCTCGTACGATACGAATGTAACGGTGATCGTCCGAGCTCCTTCCTTGTGGATCATGGTCTTCGGCAGCCATGTCTGCGGGTCGAGGACCACGCGCCACTCGATGCCGCCTTCCGGTTGGAGCACGATCGTGTCATCACCTTCGACGACTACGTTGCCGTGTCGCCGCTCCGGAAAGAAAACGAAGAAGCCGGCGTTCCAGTTCGCGTAGGCGCTCGACTTCGCCCGTGCTACATCTTCACCGGCCATCCTGTGCGGGAGGGCGGTACCCTGACGCACGGCGCCGTTCGCGCCGTCAAAAGCCTCGATAGTCGAGAAGATGGCGATCTGCTCTTCTTTGCGGTACCTCCCATCGGCCGTGTGCCACGCTTTGATCGATCCCTGATAACCGCCCACTTCGATGGTGGCCTCGCGATAGACCGATTGGATCGTGGCGATTTTCGCCCGCCCGCCGACGGCATTTAGCCACCGGTCAAGCGGATTGTCGGCTGCCAGGGCGGCCGAGGCGAAAAGAACTGTGGTCATGAATATTGCTCTGCGCATGACAATCTCCCTCAATGACTAAAAGTCGCGGCGCGCGAGTTTCGCTACGGCGCCGTAGTACATGACAGCCGAGACGATGGCGCTCAAGAGCAGCCCTCCCCATGGCATTTGGCCGCCTCGGAAATAGCTTTCACCGCTCATGACGCGGAAAACGGTGTACGGCTGACGGTAAAAAATCTCATCGTGGATGCCGATCACGACAGCGATGGCGAGAGCGATCAGCAGCGGCCTCCACACATCGCTGAAAATGGTGGAGAGCAGGAGAGTCATACCGAAGAACGCCGCCGCGACCACGAACACGCACGCGCTGTGAATCAGCACGGTTCCCACGCCGTAACTCTGTCGGATCGCCGGCGAGAGCAGCGGGATGAAAAGCGACGGGATGAATACCAGGATGAACAGCTCGGCCAATCCGGTGGCGGCTCGGATGCCCAAGAGGCGGCTTCGCGAGATCGGCATCGACAGTGTGAACATGGCCGCACGGCCCGAGAGAACGCCTCCTGTCCCGAGGAGAATGGCGAAGAGGGTGGCCATCTTCAGCAGGTTGTCGCCGAACCATTTCGACCAGACATACCCGCGGTATTGGCGGAGCAGTTCCACCGACTCCCGGATCTTCTGCGCCAGTTCTCCGCTACCGTTCGTTGGCGCCAGCGGTATCAGCTTCAACAACTGAGGGTAGAGGAGCACCGTGGCGACGACCGAGCAGAGCAGGAGTGCCAATCCAATCAGGAATCGCCAACGAGTTTCCAACCATGCGTTGTACCAGAGCATCACTCCTCCGCAGTCACGGTCTCGAGAAAAATCTCTTTCAGCGAGACGGGCCCGGCGTCCACCGACACCGGATTCATCGCGCGGGCTTCTTCGATGATTTGCTCGGCCCCTTTACTCGAGAACACCGTGAGCACGCGGCCGCTGCGCTGCACGCGTTCCACACCCGCTGAGCGGAATGACGTCTTCGGCGCGTCGCCATCGAACACCAATTGAATGCGACGGAAGTTTGCCCGCAGCTCGTCGAGGGCGCCGCTCAGAACCGCCCGGCCGCGATCGATGATGGCAACGCGATCAGCAATCTGCTCGATCTCCGCGATCTGATGCGAGGAGAAAAAGACCGTCGTCTCCCCATCTGCAACGTGAGCCACCAGAACTTGCAAAATCTCGTCGGCCATGGCCGGATCGAGGCCGGAGGTCGGCTCATCGAGGAGGAGCAGCTCAGCCCCGCGACAGAGCGCCAGCAGCAGCGCCAGCTTCGTGCGCATGCCGCGGGAAAGCAATTTGGCCTTCCGGTTTGGTGGCAGATCAAAATTTCGGAGATATCGCTGCTGAAGATCAGCGCGCCACTGCGGAAAAAATGCAGCGGTGAAGCGGATCAACTCCTCCACCGTCATGTAGCCATAGAGTTCCTTCTCTTCGCTGACAAAGCCGGTGCGGCGGCGGATCTCCACGCTCGTTTTGGGCGAGTCGGGAGCCAGGCCGAAGACGCGGGCAATTCCGCTCGTCGGCCGAGCCATCCCCAGCAGGATCTTAATGGTGGTCGTCTTGCCGGCCCCGTTGCGGCCAAGAAATCCGCAGATGGAGCCGGCAGGCACCTGAAGATTCAACCCGCGCAAGGCCTC
>Ga0070706_100003579_pt1 | contig 15261 bp, 10 predicted proteins | sample KBSK5501metaG_FD_65476 | JGI IMG/M metagenome (GOLD analysis project Ga0070706, IMG submission 65476) | Corn, switchgrass and miscanthus rhizosphere microbial communities from Kellogg Biological Station, Michigan, USA - KBS K5-50-1 metaG | ecosystem: Host-associated > Plants > Roots >...
ATGACCACCTCGCCGTCGGCGGTCCGCACGGTGGTGACCCGCAGCGTGACATCCTCGACCGTCCCGATCGCCGAGTTCGCTACGCTCGGCACGGCCAGGCGCACGAGGTCGCCGAACCCGTACTGGCGTTCGGTGATGATGAAGAACCCGGCCAGGATGTCCTGGACGATGCGCTGCGCGCCAAAGCCCAGCGCCACGGCGGCCACGGCGGCCGGGGCGACGAGGCTCGTGAGAGGGATGCCGAGGCGCCCGGCGATCGCGATCCCGGTGGCGCAGTAGATGACCACCAGGGTGGCCCAGGTGATCACCTGGGCCAGGGCGTGCCGGTGTTTCGCCGCCTCCGAGCGGACCAGGGCGTCGGTCTCGTGCGCGTTGGCGTCTATTCTTGTGGTGATCTTGTCGCCGAGCCACGACACGAGCCGGGTCAGCAGGATCGTCCCCGTGACCAGCAGCGCGATCTGCAGCCCGCGGACCAGCAGCGCGATCTCCAGCCCGCGGCCGCGCGCCCAGACGCTGATGCCGTTGAGTGCCATCACCTCAGCAAACATAGCCGCCGGGCGGCGCTTGCCTGGTGCTGATGACCGGGCCGTGACGGGGCCCGGGCGCCGGCTTGAGGCGCTACACCCGGTGGCCGCAGCGCCCAGGAGCGCAGATGGTGGTAGCCCCGCACGGCGGCTGCGCGGGGCGTTTCGTATCTGCGCTGCCAGCCCCCACCGGCACGCAAGCGTGGTCACGGACACTTTCCCGCGTGTGGAGCGGGAAAGTGTCCGTGACCATGGAAGCCAGCCCGGCGCGGCGGTCAGGACCCCAGGGCCGCGGCCTGGCCGAGCAGGCGGTTCCCGGCGCGGATCAGTGCCCGCGCGGCCGCCTCGTTGATCGGATGGCCGGCGAACTCCGCGCCGAGCAGCATGGCCTGCATCCGCGTGCCGACCGCGTCGCGCACGCCGCCAAGCCGCTGCAGCGCGTTCTCGATCCGCGTGTAGCTGGCATCACCGGGCGAGTTGCTGGCCAGCGCCCGGGTGGAGGCGCGCAGCGTGTCCAGGCCGAACGCACCGACCGGAGCCTCCAGCTCGGTGTAGACCTGGCCAAGCCGCAGCAGCGTGGCACGGTGCGCCTGCATGCCGGCCGGTAGCGCGGACGGGCTCATGATTTCCCCGAGCACCCGGCCGTCCGGCGCGTAGTCGTCGCGCAGCCCGAGCAGCGCCAGCATGGTGGGCTGCGTGTCGCTGTGGTCGGACCAGACCGAGTTGTCGACGCCGCGGTGCGCCACCCCCGGGCCGACCATGCCGAGCCACGTGGTGTTGATCTGCCCCGCCACGGTGCCGTGGTTCCACGCGTCCCCGCCCTTGGGCTCGCTGAAGCACGACTTCCCGCAGCTGGCCAGCCCGCTGGACAGCCAGAAGTTGTCGTTGCCGAACAGCACGAGCGAGGGGGTGCGCTTGGGATCCCCGGTGACCATGTGCAGGAGCTTCAGCTCGACCGGGTCGGCGAGGTAGGTGGTGAGCGGCTGGGTCTGGCCGGAGGCCAGGTTGTCACCGGTCAGTTTCGCGGTGGCCCGCTCCAGGGCCCGCACGGCCGGGCTGGTCCGCCCGGGCTGGCCGTGGATGTAGATGCCCGGCGCGGAGTCCGCCTCGACGTCGAACGGCGTGGTGATGCCCTTGGCGGCGAGCAGCCCGGTCAGATTGCCGTCCACCTCGCCGACCTTCGCGTAGTGGCAGGGGACGGTCACGCCGTCGCAGCCCGCGGGTGTCGGCGCGCTGCCGACGAAGTGGTCGCCCTCGTCCGAGGTGACCACGAACAGCGTGTTGGCCTTGGTGATGCCGTGCGCGGCCAGCCGGGTGAAGAACGTGCCGAACGCGGCGTTCTCCTGCCTTAGCTGCGCGGTGTAACCGGCCTCACCGGGCCCGAACGGGCCCGAGCCGTTGAAGTTGTCGTGCAGGTCGGACAGGTAGGTGAACGTGACCGGGACGCCGTGCGTCTGCATGTCCAGGGTGTAGGCGAGCGAGTTGACCCCGGTCATGCCGTCGTAGCCGGGGAACCCGATGTCGCCGCTGGAGTCCTTGATGACCTGGCCGTCCAGGTTCTTGACCGGCCCGGCCGGGCTGATCACCGGCTGGATGAACTTGTTGCCGTACAGCGCCCGGTAGCCGGGGTACCCGCCCGGCTCGGCGGGCAGTACGTCCGGGCGTGACCCGGAGCCGCAGACCGCGGACCGCAGCGCGCAGTGCACGGCCAGGCCCATGAAGTCCGCCTCGGCCTTGCTCTGCAGGTTCGGGTTAGCCGCCTCCGTGGCCTCCGGCGAGTGGGCGCCGAACACGAGCGGCACGTCGGGCAGCGTGTTCTCCAGTTCGGTGTTCGCGCTGGCGACGGTGCCGAAGTTGCAGCCGGCGCGGGTGTAGGGAACCCACGGGGCGGGCGCGTTCTGCCCGTTGGCCCCGATCATCGTCGGGGTGCTGTCGCCGACCGGCTTGCCCGCCAGGCCGGTGTTGTAGTCCACGATCGGGTCGGTCCAGTACGCGAACGAGCCGGCGGTGTCGGTGGTCCCGCTGGGCTTGTAGTAGTTGTACTCGTTGGCGATCGGGATGCCCTGGCGGGCGCCGTACAGGCCGCTCTCCAGCGTGACGCTGTCGTCCGCGGTGTGCGCGATCAGCGGCGTGTGCTCGTGGGTGATCAGCGTGCCGTTTCCGGTGAGGAAGTTCAGCAGGTTCGGCATCTGCTGCAGGTCACTGGGGACGTTGGGGTTGTCCCTGGCGTAGTGCGTGTTGTCGAACATCATGTAGATGACGTGGCGGATCTTCCCGCCCGCGCCCAGCGCGCAGCCGGCCCGCCCCGCTGCGGGAGCGGCCGGGACCGCGCCGGACGACGGCCGGGCCGCCGCCCCGGTGGTCGCGGTGACGCCCACCGCGAGCGCGCCCGCGGCGAGCAGCGTCACCGGTCTGGAAAGCCTTGGGCCGAGCATGAGGTCACCTCCGGTAGCAGGCATCCGGGTGGCCGGCCCGGTAGCAAGCCAAGCACCGGAGGGGAACGTTTTGCAAAACTCGCCGTATCGGGCGGCTGAACCTCACCCGTCCCGCCGCTTGCGCGGCGGGCGTCTTATCGCTTGCGCGGCGGGCGCCCCATCGCCGCGCGGCGGGCGTCTTATCGCTTGCGCGGCGGGCGTCTTGTCGCTTGCGCGGCGGGCGTCTTGTCGCTTGCGCGGCGGGCGTCTTGTCGCTTGCGCGGTGGCCGTCTTATCGTTTGCGCGGTGGCCGTCTTATCGTTTGCGCGGTGGCCGTCCCGCCGCCCGCCCGACGGCCCGCACAGTTCCCCCACCAGCCACGTAGCGGTAACCCGAAATTACTACTAATGTGAACTAAAAATTCGCTCCCAATGTCTATGCATGGATTGGCTCGGTGGGTTCCGAGGGGCCCCGTCCGCCGGGCCGTACTCGGGGGAGATCGCGGTGGCGTGGGCATGGCGCGGTACGGCGGCGCCGTGTGCCCGGCGGGCACCCGATGACAAGCCCGGGCAAACCCGGACGCCCGGATAGGATCCGCTGGTGGCGCTGAGATCGCGCGTGCTGGCCGTCACGGCCGCAGCGGCCGCCGCCCTGCCGCTCGCCCTGGCGGCCGGCTGCAGCGGTGCCGCCACGCCCGGCGCGGTGGCGGCGCCGGCCGGCTCCGGTGGGGGCATTCCGCCCGGCCCCGCCCCCGGCGCCCAGCGCCTCTCGGAAACGGGCAGCACGCTGCTGTTCCCGCTGCTTCGCCACTGGGCGGCGGCCTACCACCAGCAGCACGGCAACGTCTCCATCACCACGGCCGCCACGGGTTCCGGCAAGGGCATCGCCGAGGCCACCGCCGGGGCCGTCGACATCGGCGCCTCCGACGCCTACCTGTCCAGCGGCGACCTGGTCACCAACCCGGCGATGCTCAACATCCCGCTGGCGGTCTCCGCGCAGCAGGTCAACTACAACCTCCCGGGCCTGCGGGCGTCCACCCACCTGAAGCTGAACGGCAAGGTGCTCGCCGAGATGTACCAGGGGTCCATCACCTCCTGGAACGACCCGAGGATCGCAGCGATCAACCCCGGCGTGGCGCTGCCCCGCCTCAGGGTGGTGCCGCTGCACCGCGCGGACAGCGCCGGCGACACCTTCCTGTTCACCAGTTACCTGTCCACGCAGGACGCCTCCTGGGACCGGGTCACGGGCTTCGGCACGACGGTGAACTGGCCGCCGGTACCCGGGGCGCGCGCCGAGACGCACAACACGGGCATGGTGGCCGGCTGCAGGGCCACCCCCGGCTGCGTCGCCTACGTCGGCATCGCCTACCTTTCCTCGGCGCTGGCCGGCGGGCTCGGTTACGCGGCCCTCCGGAACGCGCCCGGCGCCTACGAAGCGCCGACGCCCAGGACCATCGGCGCGGCGGTCGCCAGCTTCGTGTCGTCCACCCCGGAGAACGAGACGATCTCCATGGTCGACGGGCCGGCGGTGACCGGCTATCCCATCGTCAACTACGAATACGCCATCGTGAGCAGCAGGCAGCACGGCGCGGCCAAGGCACGCGACATCAAGGCCTTCCTGCACTGGGCCGTCACCACCGGGAACGGGCCGCAGTACCTGGGCCTGGTGCGGTTCCAGCCCTTGCCGCCCTCGGTGGTCGCGCTGTCCGACGCGCAGATCGCGAAGATCGGCTAGCCGTGACCACCACATCGGCCCCCGCCCCCTCCCCGGCGCCCGGCGCCCGGCCCGCCGCGGCGGCGGGCACCCGGGGCCGCCCGCACCGGACGGTGCCAGCCAGCCTCCGCCTGCTCCTGATCGGCCTGCTGGTGGGGGCGGTGGCTTACGGGGCCGTGGGCACGTGGACCGTGATCCAGCATGCGTCGGCGGCAGAGGACGTGGTGTCCGCCAGCGAGCCGCTCAGCCTGGCCGCGCAGCGGATGTACCAGGCCCTGTCCGACGCCGACGTCACCGCGACGACCGCGCTCCTGATCGGCCCGAACGTGCGGCTGCCGGCCCGCGAGCGCTACGCCGCGGACATCGGCCGGGCCGCCGCCGAACTGACCAGCCTGGAGAACGCCGCCACGACGTCGGCGAACCCCCGGCTCGTCCGCAGCCTGGCGGTGGTGGCGGCCGGGCTGCCGGTTTATACCGGGTACGTGTCACAGGCGCAGACGGAGTTCCTGCTCGGCTATCGGCTGACGGCGGGCTCGTTCATGCAGGTGGCCTCGGAGCAGATGCACCTCACGCTGCTCCCCGCCGCCCGGGCCAGCTACGAGCAGGAGAACGCCGCGCTGACCGCGGCGGGCGCGCGGGCCACCGGGCTGCCCAGGATCGTGGTGGTGCTGGTCCTCGCCATCGCCCTCGGGCTGGTCCTGTTCCGGGCGCAGCGGTGGCTGTCGCGGCGCACGCACCGCGTGTTCAACCCCGGCCTGCTCGCCGCGTCGGTGGCCCTCCTGGTGTCGGCGCTGTGGCTCCTCGCCTCCTTCGCGGTCGCGCGCGCCGACCTGCAGCGCGCCTTCGCGCACGGCTCCGCCCCGGCCGAGGCCCTCGCCCAGGCGGCCATCGACACCCAGCAGGCCCGCGGGTACCAGGTCCTCAACCTCATCTCGCGCAGCGGCGACGCCACGTTCGTCGAGGACTTCCAGGCCGTCCGTGCCAAGCTGGGGCCCGGGCCGGGAACGCTGCTGTCCGCCGCGGCCGGCGCGTCCACCGGCACCGGCGCGCACTGGGCCACGGTGGCGGGCCGCGACCTGCGGTTCTGGTACACGGTCATCGGCCAGGCCTACGCCCTTGACAGCAGGGCGCAGTACACCGGCGAGACCGCGCTGGTGATCGGCCCCGGCGCGGGCGCCTCGACAGCGGGGTTCGCCCGGGTCGAGGCCGACCTGTCCCGCGCCATCGGCGCCGACCACGCGGTCTTCCACTCGGGCGCGACGGCCGGCCGGGACGCCTTCACCGGCCTCGACGTGGTGATCATCGTCGCCGCGCTGCTGATGGCCGCGGGCTGCGCCTGGGGCCTGTCCCGCCGGCTCGCGGAGTACCGGTGAGGCGGTCATGACCACGCTGCTCAGCCGCGAGCAGGCGGCCACCGCGGTCGCGGCCGCGGCGGCCGAGCGCGACACCATCCAGGCGAACCTGCTGGAACTGGACAACAGCTTCGGCAAGCGGCTGCTCGCTGGCGCCACGCTGACCGGGGAGACCCGCAGGCGCTGGGACACGGTCTCGGCGGACCTGTCCACCCTGTGGGAGACCTACGACGCCTACTCGGCGGTGGTGGACAAGGCCGCCGAACTGCTCGCCCACGTGCGGCGTTCCGGGGGACGTGAGCTCGCCGACGTTAGTTCGCTGCTATACGGAGCGTCCGTGCGACTCACCCGCCCCTCGCCGGCCCTGGCCCGGGGTGACCTCACCGGGACCGGGATCACGCAGGTGACCCTGGCCGCGGCGGTCACGGACATGCGGCGTGCGTTCGCGGCCGCCAGCGCCGTGGTCAACGCCGCCGAGGCGGTCTGGAACGAGACGGCGGACGCGGTGCAGCAGATCGGTGACCAGCTGGCCGTGGCCAGGCAAGAGCTCGCCGGGCTCGACGGCGACGCCCTGGGCCAGGACCTCGCCGTGGCGGAGGCCGACCACGCCCGGCTCCGCGAGGTGCTGACCGCCGATCCGCTGGCGCTGTGGCAGGGCGCCCAGGTGGATACCTCCCGGGTCGGCAGGCTGCGCGACCGGGCCGCGGCGGTGGCGGCGGCGACGGGGAAGCTGGCGGCGCTGCGGGAGGACGCCGCCGCGCGGATCGCCGCCGCCTCGGCGGCGGTCTCCGCCACGGCCGGCGCCCACCAGGACGCCGTGGCCGCGCGGGACCGGGCCATGGCCAAGATCGCCGTGGTGGCGCTGCCCGAGCCGGCGGATCTCGGCGCGCTGACCGGCCGGCTCGCCGGCCTCGATGCGCTCGCCTCGGCCGGCCGCTGGACCAGGCTCGCGTCCGAGCTGGACGCGATCGAGAAGCAGGCGGCCGCCGCGGGCGGCGAATGCCGTGAGGTGGAGCGGCGTGCCGCGGCGCTGCTCGACCGCCGGGACGAACTGCGCGGCCTGCTGGACGCCTACCAGGCCCGGGCCGCCCGGCTGGGCGGCGCCGAGGATTCCGAACTGGACGCGCGGTTCGCCCGCGCCCAGGAACTGCTCTGGACCGCCCCGTGTGACCTGTCCGCGGCGACGGCCGCGGTGACCGGCTACCAGCAGGCGGTGCTCGCCCTGAGCGGACGGGGGAAGCGGTCATGACCAGCACCGCGATCAAGTGCGCCAGGCCCGGCTGCGGCGGGACGATCGACGGGGGCTACTGCGACACCTGCGGGCTGGCCCCGGAACCCGTGGCGGCGCCCGTGGCTGCGGCCGCCCCCGGCAGGTGCGCCAGGCCGGGCTGCGGCGGGACGATCGACGGGGGCTACTGCGACACCTGCGGGCTGGCCCCGGAACCTGCCCAGGCCGCCGCGCCCGCTGGTCCGGCCTCCACGGGTTCGGCGCCCGCCGGCACGGGGGGCGCCGGCAGTGGCCGCACCGGCAGCCGCCCGGGCAGCATCAGCACCGGCAGCGGGCGCACCGCCAGCGGCCCCGGCAGCCGCCGCACCCGGGCGGGCAGCGGGCCGTCCCGCGGGCACCTGGGCGCGGGCCTGGTCGAGATCCCGCCGGTTCCGCCCCGCGACCCGGCCTCCGCCGTGCTGGCCAACCCGCTGGTGGCCGAGAACAAGCGGTTCTGCGGCGCGTGCGACCGGCCGGTCGGGCGGGGCAAGGACGGGCAGCCCGGGCTGGTCGAGGGGTACTGCCCGTACTGCGGCACGCCGTTCTCGTTCGCGCCCAGGCTGGAAGCCGGCGAACTGGTGGCCGGGCAGTACGAAGTGCTCGGGTGCCTCGCCCACGGCGGGCTCGGGTGGATCTACCTGGCCATCGATCACAACCTGGGCAACCGATGGGTCGTGCTGAAGGGCTTGCTCAACACCGGCGACGCGGCGGCTCAGGAGGCGGCCGTCGCCGAGCGCCGGTTCCTCGCGGAGGTCGAGCACCCGAGCATCGTGGGCGTTTACAACTTCGTGCAGCACGCGGACCGCAAGGCCGGGCAGTCCGCTGGCTACATCGTCATGGAATACGTGGGCGGGAAGTCCCTGCGGCAGATTTTGCAGGAACGCCGTCAGGTGGGACAGTCGCTGCCCCTGCCGGTCGCGCTCGCCTACGCGATCGAGGTGCTGCCCGCGCTCGGCTACCTGCACAGCCGGGGTCTGGTGTACTGCGACTTCAAGCCGGACAACGTGATCCAGACCGAGGAGCAGCTCAAGATCATCGACATGGGCGGCGTCCGCCGGATCGACGACGACGACAGCGCCATCTACGGGACGGTTGGTTACCAGGCGCCGGAGATCGCCACGCTCGGCCCCTCGCCCTCCTCCGACCTGTACACCGTCGGCCGCGCCCTGGCCGTGATGACCTTCGACTTCGCCGGTTACCAGGGGGAATACGCCACCAGCCTGCCCGACCCGGCGTCGGTTCCGCTGCTCGCCCAGCAGGAGTCGTTCCTGTGCGCGCTGCGGCGCGCCACCGACCAGGACCGCAGCCGCCGCTTCGCGTCGGCCGGTGAGATGGCCGAACAGCTCACGGGGGTGCTGCGGGAGGTGCTCGCGGTGGCCGACGGGCGCCCGCGGCCCGCGTTCTCCACGCTGTTCAGCCCCGAACTGCAGGCGGCGGGGGTGGCCGGCGCCCTGGACGACGGCTACCCGGCCGGCGCCCTGGCGCCGCCGCCCACCGCGGAGATCGCGGCCGCGCTCCCGGTGCCGCAGGTGGATCCGGGCGACCCGGCGGCTGGCTTCCTGGCCACGCTGAGCACGCTGGACGCGGAGCAGCGGACCGCCGCGCTCGGCAACGCCGTCGCCGGTGACCAGGGCACGCCGCAGGCGGTCGCGCGGTCCGCGGAGACCCGCCTGGCGCTGGCCAGGTCCCGGATCGTCACCGGGGACCTGGCAGGCGCCCGCACGGTGCTGGCGGACCTGGCCGGCGAGGACCCCACCGACTGGCGCATCGCCTGGTACCACGGGCTGGCCGAACTGGCGGGCGGGAACCCGGCCGGGGCCCGTGCCGCGTTCGACGCGGTGACCGGCGCGCTGCCCGGCGAGCTGGCGGCCAAGCTCGCGCTGGCCCTCGCCGCCGAGACGGCCGGCGACCAGGCGGCCGCCGACCGTTACTTCCGGCTGGTCTGGACCGTCGACCAGGCCTACATCAGCGCGGTGTTCGGGCTGGCCAGGACCAGGCTGGCGGCCGGGGACCCGGCCAGCGCGATCGCGGCGCTGGCCACCGTGCCCGGCACCTCCACCCACCACCTGGCCGCCCAGGTGGCCGCGGTGCGCATCCAGGTGTCGCCGCGCCCGGGCCAGGCCTTCGTGTCGCCCGCCGACCTGGGCGAGGCCGGCGCGCGGGTGGACCGGCTCAAACTCGACGCCGTCCGGCTGGAGTACCTCACCGCCGAGGTGCTGCGCGCCGCCCTCGCCAGCGCCCAAGCCGGGGGGACGCTGCCCGGCGGGTCGCCGCCCGGTCGGCTGCTCGGCTGCGAGTTCACCGAGCGCGCGCTGCGCTTCGGCCTGGAGCGCAGCTACCGGGCGCAGGCCCGGCTGGCGCCGGACCGCCGCCGCCGGATCGAGCTGATCGACGAGGCCAACAGCGTCCGCCCGAGGACCTGGGCATGACCACCGCCGGCGCCGGGCCCGCGGCGCACGCGGTGTGCCCGTCGTGCGGGCACGCGGTCGGCGCGGCCGACAACTTCTGCGAGGCCTGCCGCACCGAGCTGGCCCCGGCCGCGGTCAGCGGGGACGCGCCGGTGGCCGCCAGGGAGTGCGCGTTCTGCCACGCGGCGCGGATCACCGAGGACGGCTACTGCGAGTCCTGCGGCCGCAAGGTGGGCTCCGGGCGCGACCACGTCGAACTGGACCTCGGGCCGCTGGCCGGGGTGACCGACAAGGGCCTGCGCCACGCCCGCAACGAGGACGCGATGGCGCTCGCCACCGCGGAACGCGGCGGCAGCCCGGTCGCGCTGGCCGTGGTCTGTGACGGGGTGTCCAGCTCGCGGCGCCCGGATGAGGCGTCGCTGGCCGCGGTCCACGCGGCGGTGCGGGTGCTGCTGGCCGGCGTGCGGGAGGGCGCGGACCTGGCCGGGGCGTCCCGGTCGGCGGTCGCCGCGGCGCAGGAGGCACTGACCGGCCTGGACGAGCCCGGTCCCGGGGACCCGCCGTCGGCCACGTTCGTCTCCGGGGTCCTGACCCGCGAGGCGGTGACGCTGTGCTGGCTCGGTGACAGCCGCGCCTACTGGTTTGGGGCCGGTCCGTATGCGGAGGCGAGGCGGCTCACCACCGACGACTCCCTGGCCGGCGAGCTGATCGAGTCCGGCCTGGTGTCCGAGGCCGACGCGATGGCCCTGCCCGGCGCCCACGTGGTGACCGGCTGGGTCGGCGCCGACGCGGGCGGCACCGCGCCGCACGTCAGCACGTTCGAACCGCCGGGCCCCGGCGTCCTGCTGCTGTGTTCCGACGGCCTGTGGAACTACCGGCCCGGCGCCGCCGAACTTGCCGGGCTGGCGATGCCCGCGGCGATGACCGACCCGCTGGGCACCGCCAGGGCCCTGGTCCGCTTCGCGCTGGAGGCCGGCGGCATGGACAACGTCACGGTCGTCCTGGCCCCGTTCCCGCCCACGGCGCCCGCACCCCGGATACCTGCGGCAGCCGCCGGCGACAAGCCCGCCGCGTTTGCAACCGAGGAGAAACCCGCCGATGAGTTCTGATTTCACCGTGGAAATCTCGCAGAACGAGTACCTCGCCGTCGGTGGCGATGACGTCAACGCCATCGTCACGGTGACGTCGCCGGACACCGGGCTCGCGGCACCCGCCGGGGACCAGGGGAGCGCGGAGATCATCATCATCGACTGCTCCGGGTCGATGGGGTCGCCCCGGACCAAGATCGAGCAGGCGCGCGCGGCCACGGCGGCCGCGGTGGACGTGATCCGGGACGGCGTGGCGTTCGCCGTGATCGCGGGCACCAACAAGGCGCAGCCGATCTTCCCGCTGGACTACGGCCTGGCCATCGCCGACGACCAGACCAGGTTCCTGGCCAAGCAGGCCGTGGCCGGCGTGCTGCCACGCGGCGGAACCGCGATCGGCCAGTGGCTGCGGCTGGCCCACTCGATGTTCCTGTCGCACCCGGCCGCGCTGCGGCACGCGATCCTGCTCACCGACGGGCAGAACCAGCACGAGACCCCGCAGCAGCTTGGTGAGGCGATCAGCCTGTGCGAGGGCGTGTTCAGCTGTGACTGCCGCGGCGTCGGCACCGACTGGGAGGTCGGGGAACTGCGCCGGATCTCCTCCGCCCTGCTCGGCACCGTGGACATCGTGCCGGACCCCTCGGGGCTGGCCGCGGACTTCGCAGCGATGATGCAGACCGCCATGGGCAAGCAGGTCGCCGGCGTGTCGCTGCGGGTGTGGACGCCCCAGCACGCGGCGGTCCGGTTCGTCAAGCAGGTCGCACCGGCCGTCGAGGACTTGACCGGCAGGGGCGTGCCGTCCGGCCCGCAGGCCGCCGACTACCCGACCGGCGCCTGGGGGGCGAGAGAGAGCCGGGACTACCACGTGCGCGTGCGGGTCACCCCGGCCGGGGTCGGGCAGGAGATGCTGGCCGCCCGGGTAAGCCTCGTCGCCGCCACCCCCTCCGGGCCCGAGGTGCTCGGCCAGGGCCTGGTCCGGGCCACCTGGACCGACGACGAGGCGCTGTCCACGCGGATCAACGGCAGCGTCGCGCACTACACCGGCCAGGCCGAACTGGCCCAGGTGATTCAGGAGGGCCTGGAGGCGCGCAAGCGGGGCGACGAGGACACCGCCACCGCCAAGCTCGGCCGGGCGGTGGCGCTGGCCGAGCAGTCGGGCAACGAGGGCACGGCCAAGCTGCTCGCCAGGGTCGTCGACGTGGTCGACGCCGCGTCCGGCACCGTGCGGCTGAAGAAGAGGGTCGACGACGCCGACGAGATGGCGCTGGACACCAGGTCCACCAAGACGGTCCGGACGAAGAGGTGAGGCGCCATGCCGACCTGCCCTAGCGGTCACGACTCGGCCAGCACCGATTTTTGCGACGTGTGCGGGATGCGGATGGACGGGGCGGCCGCGGCGCCCGCGCCCGCCGGGGCGCCCGCTGCCGGGGTTCCCGCCCCGCCCGCGGTCCCGGCGGAGCCCTGCCCGCAGTGCGGGGCGGGCCGGACGGGGCAGTTCTGCGAGGTGTGCGGGTTCGACTTCGCCTCGGGCCAGGTCCCGCACCCGGCCGCGGCTGGGGACGCCGCGCCTGGCGGGACCGATGCGGCCGCCGGGGCGGGGAGTGACCAGGCCGCCGCGGTCCCGGACCGGGCCGCCGCGGTCCCGGACCAAGCCGCCGCGGTCCCGGGCCAGGCCGCCGCGGTCCCGGGCCAGGCCGCAGCGCCGGGCGCCGACGGTGCGACTGCGCCGGCGGCCGGGTGGGCCGTGGTGGTGACCGCCGACCGCGCCTACTACGACAGCGTGATCGCCCAGGGGGGCCCGGACGCCGCGTCGATCGAGTTCCCGCAGTACTGCCCCGAGCGCCGGTTCCAGCTCAACGGCCGGGAGATGCGCATCGGCCGCCGCAGCGTCTCCCGCGGGCTGGAGCCCGAGATCGACCTGACCGGCCCGCCCGCCGACCCCGGGGTGTCGCACATGCACGCCGTGCTGATCGCGGAGCCGGACGGGACCTGGGGGGTCCTCGACCCGGGATCGGCGAACGGCACCACCGTCAACGGCGGCGAGATCGTCGCGGGCGTGCGGGTCCCCCTGCACGACGGCGACCGCATCGGCGTCGGCGCGTGGACGGTGCTCACGATCCAGGCCCCGCCCGCCTCCTGATCCAGCCCGCCGTCAGCCGCACGGCAGCTGGCGGTGGCTCATCGACCAGCCGAGCGTCCTCGAGTAACGCCGCCCGCCCGGCCTGGTGGTTGCGGGGCGCGCCGCGCCGATCGCGGCCGGCGGCGCGTTCAGCCGGCGTCGTCCCGGGCGGGCCGCACCCAGATGTCCCGCTTGTGCATCAGCTCGACCTGCCGGTCGATCACCTCACGCCGGTACTCCGCGTGCCCGTAGGGGGCCCGGTCGAGGTAGAGGTTCTTCGGGTAGATGGGCTCTTCGTAGATGAGCTGGTACTGCTCGGTGGTCAGGTCCTTCATCCAGTTGTCCCACTGCGCGCTCGCGCGGAACCGGCGGAGCGCCTCGATGTCCACGGTCCCGGCCACCCACGACGACCCGCCGCTGTAGTCGTGCCGGCCGACGATTTGCCCGCGGTAGTCGATCACCGCCGACCCGCCGCCGAACGTGTCGATCGGGACGTCCGAGTCCGCGTTCAGGTAGTAGGTGCCGACGTTGCACGCGATCAGGTACATGTTGTTGTCCAGGGCACGCGCGCGATTCTGGATCTCGAACAGGCCGTTGCCGACGTGCGGGTGCGGGTACGGGCCCCGGTAGACCACCTCCGCGCCGTTCATCGCCAGCCCGCGCGCGTTCTCGGGGTAGGAGCCCTCGTTGGCCATCAGGAAGCCCAGCCGGCCGATGGCGGTATCGGCGACCGGGTAGAAGGCGTCCAGGCTGCGGCCGTACAGCTCGACCCACTTGTCCCAGACGTTGTGCGGCGTCACCGAGTGCTCGACCGGCAGCAACGGTACCACCTTGTGATGCCTGAGGATCAGCTCGCCCTCGGGGGAGAGGATGAACCCGACGTTGAAGAAGCGCCCGGGGAACTCGGGGTGGCGGGCCTTCGCCTGGGCCATCACGAAGGCGTTCCACTGCCGGGCGAGCCGGCCGAGATAGTCGGTCTCGGGCCCGGGGACGTCGATCGCGCATTCCCGGGCGAACGTCTCGTGATCGATGTCAAGCACCTCATCGTTGAAGCCCTGCAGCGCGCCTTCAGGGATCGCGATGAGCCGCACCGGCAGGTCCAGGCTGGACAGCCACGACGCGGCCTTGATCAGATGCGACAGATGCTCGAGGTTCGTGCTGATCTCGTCGCGGCGCCGGATACCGCGCATCGTGGGGACCAGGCCCAGGGCCTGATAAGGCTCGATCATCGTGATTCCCTTCAGCCCGCGGCTCCACCCGCGCCAAGACGGCCCGGGCAGCCTGCACTGCCTCCATGTTCTACATCGCGGTGCTGCTTTAGGGCATCCCCACGCTTATCCGGCCGCCGGCTGGGCCGGTGGCAGCGGGGGCGTCGCGCCCGCGGTACTGGGAGCCAGGAGCTTTGTCATGTCGAGCTTGGTCCCGACCATCTGCTTCAGCATGAAGTCGTGGTTGAGGTCGAGGATCGCGCGCGTCTCGGCGGCGATCACCGCGTTCCGGCTGAGGGTTAGCTCGTTGTCCTGCTGCTCCTCGCCCGACAATGACCAGTTGGTCGATCCCTTCACGGTGTAGACGCCGTCGACAATCACGATCTTCAGGTGCGAGATGGCATTGTGCACCGAACTGGTGCCGATAGCGATGCTGTTGCCGAAGGCGTCGTTGCCCCACTTGGCCAGGATCTGCTTCTCATGCGCACCGGTGGCCTGGCTCCGGTCCAGGCTCATTTGCACGTAGACCTTTTCGTCGGCGAGCTTGGCCTGGATGATGTTGTTCAGCTCGTCGTCGTCATACCCGAACATGTTGACCACAATGGAGTGCTGGGCGCTGCCCAGCAGCGCGACGAGCAGGCTGTGGACGTTGTCACGCGGCGAAAAAAAGGTCCTTTGGTCGTCGGGATAGCCGTCCAGGAAGCGGCCCTCGGCCTTGAACGTTGCCAGGTTATCCCACACGAATGGCGTATCAGCCATGACACCCCCTCAGTTGCCTCCATAATGACGGCATTTGCGCGTTTGGTCCACCGGCGCGCCGGGTGCGGGGCGCGCGCCGCCGGTGACGCACGGCCGCGCCGGGTCACCGCCGCCGGCATCGCCCTGCGAGGTGGACCGGCACCGGTGCGGCGCCGGGTAGCCGTTGCTCCCACTTCTGGTCAGGGAGCGGCTCGGCGGCCTCTTCGAGCGTCAGCCCGGTGCGCGGTGAAGGAGTTGAGGTAGGTGGAGAGCGTCCGGCGGTTGGAGCCGACCTTGCCACGGAACCCGGGGTTGCTGGCTAGCCACCGGGCCGGGCGCGTCAGCCCCTGCCGATGAACGGCATCTTGGTGGCGGTGATGGTGAGGAACTGCACGTTGGTGTCCAGCGGCAGGCTCGCCATGTAGAGCACCGC